>JAAUXT010067429.1_pt1 | contig 11136 bp, 9 predicted proteins | sample 7278171 | NCBI WGS metagenome assembly JAAUXT01 (sample SAMN14350112, study PRJNA611818) | marine sediment metagenome | isolation source: surface marine sediment (1.8m) | place: French Polynesia: Moorea | collected 2018-08 | reverse complement strand
CGAGGCTGGTGGGTGAGAGGAGATGGAGATATGGGTGGGGGAGGGGAGGGGTGGTGAGTAGGGATGAGGCAGGGTGGGGAGGAGTAGGGGAGGGGTGGAGGGGACACACAGGAGGAGGGAGGGGTGAGGGAAGGAAGGTGAGGTGTGCACCCAGGGAGCAGTGTGGTCAGGTAGTGGGATGGAGGGCATTGGGGGTGGCCTGTTGACTGGGTGGTGTGGGTAGAGGGGCGGGGAGGGAGGGTGGGTGGATGGGGTGGGGAGGAGCGGAGCGGAGGAGGAGAGGGAGATATGGGTGGAGTGCGAGGTGGTGGGGTGGGGTGGCAGTGGGTAATAGGTTAGTGGGGAGAAGGAACGGCAGGGTGGAGGGAGACGGACAACGCGGACGTGTCACTGTGACCATCAGTCACTGTACACGGACGAGGAGAGATATCCATCTGCAGAGCAGCGACCCCATCACGGGGAAATATTGCTTTGTCACCGCAATACATCTTGGGTGAGTCATCTCAAAGGAAGTGCGTCAGGCTCAATACTGAGACTGACCAACTGTTCAGTGCGACACACAAGTCAGTCCGACATCTTTTTCTTGTGATGTCCGACGACGGATCAGACCTCGATCCGACATTCAGCTTGGTGCGTTCACTTCACCTCGATTGACAATGGATCTGTTTGTGCTTTGCAAGACAGTGGTCCTTCCACGCTGTTCACACTGGTTCCGTGTCCATGACGGAAAACCATGCGCAATTTGTGTATGAAGTGGTGCACACACATACATTTCAATGGTTCTACGATCCATGACAGAAGGTTTTGCCTCTTGGAGCCAAAACCTTTGCATCATGGATTCAAGAAGCCGGTGTGAACAGTGCAGCGACGAACCTTGCAGACATTGAAGGCACCGTATTGTCTGGATCTCTCTGTGTGTGAGCCTGGACGCAGGTGTGTCCAGTCCCATACTCGCGTGTCCTGTAGACTGCACGGCTCCCCGGGGGTCTTCCTACGGCTTGACTGGAGGACCATTGTCGCTCCCCGTCTCCTGTTCTTGTACAGTTTCAACACATTTGGAGCCCATGATTGAGAGGGAAGGCAGGAGCGTTTCACACTGGATGTCCCTTCGTTGTGTCTGCTGCGGTTAAAGGGCGTTGTGCTGACGTTCCTCGTGTCCTACTGGTCATTTGCATAAGGATTGTTGAATCACATAAAACCACCACCCAAGTCTTGGGTTTCGCACGAAAATCCACACACACACTTGCACACACACATACACACACACACACACACACACACACACACACTCGCACACACATACACACGCGCACACACAGACACACACGCACACACAGACACACACACACAGACACACATGCACACACAACCATCCACACGCACTGAACACACACACACAGATGCACACACACAGACACACACTCACACACACACACTCACTCACACACACACACTCACACACACACACACACACACACACACCACCCTGTTGCTCCCGGGTCCCCCTGCACAGCAGCAGCAGATGAATCCGGACTCCAATCTGGATGCAGCATCAGCAGCAACAGGATCCGGGTCACGATCCGGGGTCAGATCCACGTGACCCTCCGCGTGACCCCCCTGTGACCCCTGCAGCTGCGGCGGCGGAGCGATCCCGGGGCAGATCCAGGGGCCGCTTCATGCCTGATGACGTCAGCGTTACGCCACGCTGCACGTCAACACGTGACTCGTCTTCTTAGGGTGTGGTCCTTGTGGGGAGGCAGGTGGTGAGGCATCCCGTGTGAACCAAGCTACAGAGTCAGCTATTGGTGGCTGCTTTGGACTGGTTCATCCTGTGTGTCTTGCGTTGGGCCATTTGCGATTCAGCATTTGGTGGCTGTGTCGCCAAGCGGACACAGTCCCTGTCGCACTTGTACAGGGGGGGGGGGGCAACTCGTGACGCATCCAGTGTGTACCACGCCCAGCCCCCCTCCCCGCAGGTTGCCAGGTGCAGGTCAGCGGTGGTTCCCACAGCTGGGTCCGTCGGTTGGTCGGTGCGCAGGTGGGATGTGCACTGCAGTCTCTCTCTCTCTCTCTCTCTCTCTCTCTCTCTCTCTCTCTCTCTCTCTCCCACCGTACAGACGGCTGGAAGAAGAGATGTGCGTTCAGTGTCCAGATGCAGGAGGCAGACTGAGGGAGATTCCAGAGCAGATCAAGGATTGGGGAGAATAGAGAGGGAAGGGGAAGGTCAGAGAGTGGGGGACAGAGAATATCCCAGCTGGCTTGGAATGGGAAGGCTGAATGGACACGGCATGCCCATGTTTGTGCACAATTATACCGTTAAAGAACGAAAATTTTGTGACGGACACATAGATAGGAGTCCATTTCCTGTTTTCGAAAGCGGGTGGGCTGTTTGAGGTTTGGGATCTCACTCTCCCCGATTGCTCGAAAACGTTACCATCTTCTGAAGAATGTGCTGAGCCCTGTGTGTTTATGCGCATAAAAGATCCTCCTGCCACAAATGGTAATATCGCTTTCATCCCCGTTCCATTTGGCACATTTTTGCGGTGCGCCACAAGCCTTCGGGAGATCATCAGGTTTTCAAGAAACTTCCATCCCCGTGAAAATGAAAAGATTTGAGGAGAATTTGGTGCTTTTCTATTCAAAAAGCGTTTTTTTCTTTCTTCGCAAGTCATTATGGGTAGATTAGGTGTTGGGCCGTTCGTTATTGCGACTCTATTGAAGGCGAGGTGATTGATGAGTTTTTGCAGAGGACTGTTTCACAGCGCATGCGTCACGCGTTGCGTCTCTGCAGGTCAGCGTCGTTCCTTTGTCACACAGGTTGTGTCGTGCGTTTTGAGCATACACTGCACGTCATGACGCTGTGTTGTCCGTGTGCGTTGCGTCCTGAACAAGTGTGAGGACGCTGCGTCACGTGTTGCGTCTCGGAAGGCGTCATCCATGACGCAGCGCGCTGTTGATTTGTGTCGTGACGTGTGACGCGTCCGGTGTGAACCCGTCCTTCTGAAGCTCAGGACTCTGCATTTCTGCTCTGCAATGAATCATGAATAAGTTGGTGGAAGGTTGAATTGAAGCGGTTTTCCCTTCAAATGAGGTTGACGGTCGTGTGTGTGTGTGTGTGTGTGTGTGTGTGTGTGTGTGTGTGTGTGTGTGTGTGTGTGTGTGAACATTGTGAATCTGTCTGTGTGTTTGTGTGTTTGAAGCAAGCACGGTATCGACAGGCCTCACCCGAACGTGTGGTGGGTGGAGTGTGTGTTCGCACGTGCGTGTGCGCGTGTGTGCGGGTATACATGTGTGCAGGCTGCCTGAATCCCTGTGTGATCTGAGTAAAAGAGGAACTGTCTTTCTGCTGGGCTGTTGCCTTGTCCCTTCCGTGAGAAACAACTCGCAGTCAGTTTCTGCACAGATCAAGCCTTATCTTTACCCTATAAATCCCTCCTCTCCGGCTGAGAGGACGGCGCCGCTGCCCCAGCCCCTCCGCGGCCTCAGTCCCGCTATTTAAATCTGAAAAGACGCGTTTTCCCTGTATCTGCCTGGAGCTGGGGGATCGACGCACATAGATTCTCGCTCCGCACAGCGCACATCTCCGATGCAGATGACTCGCTCGGGAGCCGGGCCGGGTCAGAGCCGTAAGATTTGCAGTGCGTGCCGCGTCAGGGCTGGTGCACACGGGAGGCGTCACGCGTTGCGTCACTACTGGTTACGCCACGCGTTGCGTCGCTTCTGGTGACGTCACGCATTGCGTCGCTGCACTGCACAAGCAAACGTGTTACGTCAATGGGCTGCGTTGATTCAGTCACACGTGACGTATCCAGTGTGGAACAAATCATTGTCCGAATTCAAACTGACTGCGTCGCGCGTTGCGTCCCTGTTGAGGTCAACGTACATGACGTCATTGTTTGCGACGGACCAATTCACACTGGACCCCAAAACGCACCCAGTGTGAACGAAAATATTGATCCAAGATTTTTTATCAGCAAGCGTAAGTCAAATATTGAACGCGCCCGCATAAATACGATGTCAATTACGTGGGAAATGCTGCCTCGCGCTGCAGATAGGGGAGAAACACGGGGAGTGATGTGGAGCAGGCGCAGCGATGATTGAATTACACCGAGACGTATTGTGCGCAAAATATGTGTCGTTATCTGCGGTGCGATTGATGCGATTTGGAAACGAGAACCCAGGGTTTCGTTTCTCATCTTAGAGGGGGGGGCGACTCCAGCGGATTCAGGACCCAGGGAAGCTTAAATTCCAGTCGCCAATTTCTCACAACACACACAGGCGTACAGGCGCACACACAGAGGAACACACACACAAACACACACACACACACACACATACACACACACACAGAGGCGTGCAGGCGCGCACACACGCACGCGCACACACTCACACACTTGGTTTTTGCCTTCACCGCGTGAACGTTTTGAAAGGCAAAAATTGAGTTCATCCCCTGCAAAATACCCCCCCCCATCGTTTTAAGCTGCCAAAAAATCAGACCACGACCGATCCCGAGGTCCCCCCCGCACCCGATCCTGATCCAGGATCCTCTGGATCCGGAGGTGTCGCTTTTGTTTGAAGATGAGGTGTTCGCGTGATGCGCGCTGTTTGTTGTCCGACTCGCTTCGCGTTGGTGTCGCTGCAATATTTATGTTGTGAATAAGCTGTTGCTTTGGCTGCGTGAGAAGAGATGGAGAGAGATCCGGTTCACACTGGAGGCGTCGTGCGCTGCGTCGCTGTGCAGGTCACCGGGCGCTGCGTCGCTGGTTGGACGCGAAACACGTGTTGATATGGGTCGCCGTTGTGTTCATGGACCAAACCTAAAGCGAAGACACCATGCTCACGTACAGGCAACGCGTAGTGCGTACATTGCGAACCAGACTGAAAGATTGGAGAGGCAACGCCCATTGACTGGGATTGCGATGCAACGCGCACTGAACGCGCCACTGTTAGACTATTGCGTCCGCGCTTCTTGATGCCGAACCCACGTAAACGTTTCAAAAGGCAAAATTTGAGTCCACCCCCACAGAATACCCCCCCCCAACCAAGATTTTGAGCATGACCCAGATCGATATCGAGGTTCTCCCCCCAGCCTGTTGCGCTGATGCAACGCGCGACAACCGGACTTGACGTCCGCTGACGCGCGCAGCGACGCAGCACAACGCGTCTCACATGACCCCGCCCCAGCGCGCGGGTTGTAGCGATACAGCTGGGGACGATCACCCCGAACACAACACGTGCGTAAACAGCGCTGAGAAAACACGACGCTCACGCGCGCGCAGCGTCTGGGAGCGGCGAGTCGCGCGGGCTGTGACTTTCACGCGCGCGCAGTGTCTGGGAGCGGCGAGCCGCGCGCGCGCAGTGTTGAGAAAACACGACTTGCCCGCGCGCGTTGTGTTTAGAAAACACGACTTTCACGCGCGCGCAGTGTCTTGGTGCGGCGAGACGAGTGCGCGCAGTGTTAAGAAAACAGGGCAGTCACGCGCGCTGTCTGGACGCGGGAGAGACGCACAATATTATTGTTGGGATCGTGATGCGTTACATCTGCAGATAAGAGAGACGGGGAGAGGGAGCAGACGTGTGGGGAATGTGCCGAGAAACCACGCGCTTTGAAGGGTTTTCTCAGAAACAACAAGTCATTCACAAGGCGTGTGTCTGGATCAACATGGGTGATTGAATGCAACACGTGTTGTAGAACTAGCAGTTTGTTCAGTCGCCAGGCTGATACCATCGTTTCGTTACGATTTTCTTCGTGACGTCACCCATTCAGACGTGAATTCACGTCAAAACGCTTCGCGCCACGCTGGACGCTCACGTTTAACGTCACATCACGTGATGACGTGACGGCAGCATGACGTCACTGTTTCACCACAGAACGACGTTCAGACGTTCCGCTTCAAGTTCAACACCACGTGCCACGTTCTTGTTGGACGCTGCAGACGTCAGCAGCACGTCGCTACTCAGCGCGCGGTATTGACCGTCGTCCACTGAGGCGTCCCGCGGTCATCACTCACGTGATCAGCCGCGGAAAATCCGGGGCTCAGACGCTGATCCCACGTGATCCCCCCGCGATGAAGATGTCCACCTATTATCGCTCACTCACCGCGGGGGCTCTCGAGACGCATGGACAAACAGTGGTGAACAGTGAGTGTTTGTTCCCATCATTGGGACACTCATTCAGGGCGCGATCAAACAAGGCATCTCAATGCATTGTTAATTCAGTCACCCAGATACAGGAATCCCATACAAATTCACAAGACAAAATTGCGGAAATTTCTGCATTGAATTCAATGGGCGCAATTTCTTCTCCATCCTTCTCTATTGACGTGAATCTGCTGGCGAGGCACCAGCATGAACCATAACGAGCACTGCACAGCAAATATTTGTCATGCAGGCGTGTGGGGGACGGGACCACACACGCAACACGGTAAAGCACGCAGCGCCGAGCGCGGTGTTTTTTGCAACCCGCGTAAGAACAATGGCGTAGCGCCCCACTCCCGGAAATGGCGTGCGCGATAACAAAAGGAGGCTCCCGCGTGAAATTTGCACGTTTTGCTGGGTTTGTTTTCAGGTGTGGTTCATGCTGGAAGCGTTATGCGTGGTGGGGAGTGGATGGGTATGGGTGATGCGTCGTTGCCCGTGACGCAGCGTCGGCGTGTGCTGTGTAAAACACGCCCCACGTGTCTCTGTTGTGTTTTTGCGCTGTTTCACGCAGTACGTCCTCCCTTCGCGTCGCGCATTGCCCTCGCCAGGGAAACGCCTGCAGCGTGCAATAGCGCGCATGCGCGTGTGCGAGCGTCGCATTCCTCCATGCAGCCGGAAACAGCCATTACAGCAGCACGACGCGTCAGGGAAACCTGAGAACTCCATGAGGACGTGCTGCCTGCAGTGACAGGCCCAGTCGGCTTTGAAGGCGCCGCCACTGCAGGGACGCAACAGAATCATTCTGTGCCTGTTTCAAATCAGTTGAGCTTCAAAGTGTGTTTTCAGGGTTGGCAAAAAATTGCTGCACAAAACCAAGTTTTTCACGGCTGCCGCTGCAGTCTCAAACTGTGTTGTTTGTCCTCGCTGTGGGGCAGCGTTTTACACTTGCTGTGGCTTCCCTGTGTATGTCAACAGGCGCTACGTTCACGTGTGTGATTTGTACAGGGGCACGACGCCTGCGTTGCTATAGCGTCGGTGTCGCGACGTTGCGTCTCTCGCGACACTGCGCAGAAGCCTGCGCAGACGTGCGCAGACCTCGCGGCGCCGCGAGAGCGGGAAATGATCGTGTTTCTGCCTGCGCAATTATCCCATTATGAAACTGCGCACAGCGGGACGTGAATACGCGACGGAGAGCGAGCCGCCGCGCCGTGCCGTGTCCCATTCACCGCGACTTGATTTACGAGACGCCGCTACAAAATGAACGGCGCCGCCGCGTTCATCTCGCGCAGGCGCACGCGCAGAAACAAAGGCGAGTCATCAGGCCGCGTCCAATAAGCGGAGACGCAGACGGGGGTTCACAGTAAGCGCGTCATGCGTGGAGGCATTGCGTAGCGCAGTTCTTCGGGCCCTCCATGCTGTCGTCTCCGCGGCTTGATAGCCAGAGGAGTGTGGCCGGTTTCACATAGTTAGCGTTGTGCGTGGCGTCTACGTACAGACACGTTGCCACTAACGACAAGGTCACGCCCCTGGACGCTACGGGGAACCCGTGCAGTATGAACCTCACCCAAGTCTCGCGTAGTTCGACTCTCCAAGGGACCTGGAACTCCAGCTGTACACGCAAGACTCCAGATATGCAGCCCTCGTACAAGAGACCCAACGCACAACGCAGGACGCCTCCGGTGTGGCCCGCGGCGCGACTGCGATTGATTAGAGCCTGTTGTATTGCGGAGGAGATAAATTTGTGCTGGCCGCGGCTGATCAGTTTCCCCCGGAGCGGGTCCGGTGCGTTACGCGTTCATTTATCACGGACGCGACGCGAGGCAGGGCGGGGCACGCTGCGGGCGTCAAGCGTAGCGTCATGCGTCGTGCGTAGCGTCCTGCACACGTCATGTGGGACGCTGCGCCGCGTCATGCTTCGCGCGTTTGACGTGGATGTGAAGTCACGTGTTGCGCTTTGCGTCCCCTGCGCATGGCAGAAGAAGGGGCGTTGCGTCGCAAGCGACGTTGCGTCATGGCATGTTTCGCGCGTTTGGTATGGAGGTCGAGTTGAAACAGCGTGCAGGGCGTGTCACGTGCGACGTCATGCGTGGCGTCTGAGTGCAAGCCAATCAGGCGCAACGTCGCAAAATCACGTCTGCGTCTTGTTTTGTACGTTTGATGCGTATCAGAGTGACGAAGTCGAAACTGTGTCAATTGCTCGTGCAGGTCTGTCACGCGTTGCATCCCAGCACGAGTCAATGCGCGTTACGTCGCTGAGCAGATGCAGCACCATTGCCGTGGACAGGGACGCTACGCGTGACGCGTCCTGTGTGCCCCACAGCCCGCGGGCGGCGCGCTGCGCTGGATGATAGCGCAACAGTGAGGGAGCCACACACGTGTCCGTGCGTCCCTGGGCGACCCCGGCCGGGGACACGGGTGGGGGCGCGGGCGGGAGGCGGGGACACGCGGGTCAACCCCGGGTCACGTGGGTCGCGTTCAATTCAGTGCGCATGCGCGTTCAGAGGCCTGCGTTTTCCATTGGGTCCTATAGAACATGGTGGGCTAAATGGAACAGGGCTGCTGAGGGAAGATCCATAGCGTCCTGAGCTGGGAAAGGCAGAGAGATATGCAGGGGTCACGTGCCTTGGGGTGGGGAAGCCTGGGATAGGAGGCCGTTTCATTCGCTGGGGTCAGATTGGGTTGTGCAGGGGAGGGTGGGGAGGGAGGGGGTTGGCATGACAGCGTGGTTTAGTTGTCCCGCTGAAGTGTAGGGCGTGGGGGAGGTTTGCGTGCTGCTGCAGCGCCGTCCCTGCAGTTTGGGCCGTTGCGCTTTCACCGTGGTTTGGTACATCCCCATCCGCCCACTATCATTGATGAGTTGCAATGATAGTGGGTCCTGCTGAGTCTGTGCAGGGTGTGTTGTGGAGGGACGCAGCGCGTGACGCACCCAGTGTGCACGAGGCCGCGCAGAAGAGCCAGGGACGGCACGCTTTGTTTGAGCAAATCATTTCGCGTATTTGAACGCATTTCTCAGTTACACACACGCATTTCCTTGTGAGGCTGTGTCACACTGGGTGCGTCACGTGTTACGTCTCTGCACAGCGAAATACTGCGTCAACTCAGCCAAAAAAGGGAACGAACGCAGGACGCAGGAATCTGACGCAGAGAGTCGAGAGGCATTTGGCCTGTGTCACAGTGTGGGCTGCATCCCTGCACAACTCAATTGGACGCTGTGTTTGGAACCCCACATGGGCACAGGACCACAGCGCCCCCAGTGTGAACCCCCCCACACCCCGCTTCTCACACACAAAGATTTCTTGAGACCGGAGAGTGATTGAATGTGGACGGACTATAGCTGGAGCTGCCATGGCGGGCAGAGAGATGGGTGAGTCATCCTGGCTGAATCCACTGCAGTTGGAATCAGCTTCGGCTGTTGCGTCAATAAACAGTTGATTTTCTGAAAAAAAAGTCGTTGGTGTGATTCTCTCTGTGTGGCGGTGGTGGCTCTGGGAGCGCGTTTACAATGGGAGGCTCTTTGCCTATTGATTTGTTCGGCTACGGACTGCATGGTTCCCTGTGTGGCTTGTGACATGCACATGTGTGTGGGGCCAATGCAATTGAATTGTGTGAGCTTTCTATGCTGCTCTGCATGGGGAAAACACAAAGGCACACACACGAACAAAGTGTGCTATTGCATTCTTCATGAAGCTGTTTGACTCCGGCAGTATGGTCCGTGTCCCTCTCCCCTTTAGGACATCCTGCGTTCCTTGCCATGTTTGGTGTTTGCCTGCATCTGTTCGCAGGAAATTTCGACGCAGAATGACCAGTACACGCACACACACTTGGCCCCGCACACACAACTCACACACACCCACCTCATCCACGTTCTTGACCACCCGTCTCTGGTTTCTCTCCCACAGCGGATTGCCGTCTCTCCGTCAGGATGCAACACACACAGACACATACACACACGCACACACACACACACGCACACACACCTCTGAGCCACAGTTCTGACCACGTGCTTCTGTTTTCTCTCTGCAGCTGACTGTCGCCTCTCCCTCGGGATGCAGCAGTCACACACACGCACACACACGCACACACACACACACACACACACACACACACCTCTGAGCCACAGTTCTGACCACGTGCTTCTGTTTTCTCTCTGCAGCTGATTGTCGCCTCTCCCTCGGGATGCAGCACACACACACACACACATACACACCTGCTGACATCGCCACACACACACACACACGCATACACGCACACACACGTGCCCCCGCACACCACACGCACACACACACCTCGTCCACGTTCCTGACCACCCGTCTCTGTTTTCTCTCTGCAGCTGACTGTCGCCTCTCGCTCGGGATGCAGTCGGGTCGGATCCCGGACTCCGCCCTCACCTCCAGCTCGTCCTACGACGAGAGCGTCAGCGCGCCCAACGCCAGGTACGTGCGTGCGTGTGAGCGAGGTATGCGTGCAGGCCTTGTGCGTGCGTGCGTGAGTGTGTGAGGTGTTTGTGCACGGTTCGTCGTACAACGAGAGCGTCAGTGCCCCTAAAGACAGTACGTGTGAGTGTGTGTTTGTGCGTGTGAGAGAGCGTGTGTGTGTGTGAGAGAGAGAGAGCAAGCGTGTGTGTGAGAGAGAGAGAGAGCAAGCGTGTGTGTGTGAGAGAGAGCAAGCGTGTGTGTGTGTGAGAGAGAGCAAGCGTGTGTGTGAGAGACAGAGAGAGCAAGCGTGTGTGTGTGTGTGTGAGAGAGAGAGAGAGTGTGTGTGTGAGAGAGAGAGATATAGCGTGTGTGTGTGTGAGAGAGAGAGAGAGAGAGTGTGTGTGTGAGAGAGAGAGTGTGTGTGAGAGAGAGAGAGTGTGTGTGTGAGAGAGAGAGAGTGTGTGTGTGAGAGAGAGTGAGTGAGTGAGTGTGTGTGTGTGAGTGACTGACTGACTGAGTGAGTGTCTGACTGAGTGACTGAGTGACTGAGTGTGTGAGTGAGTGAGTGAGTGAGTGAGTG
>JAAUXT010053734.1_pt1 | contig 11136 bp, 13 predicted proteins | sample 7278171 | NCBI WGS metagenome assembly JAAUXT01 (sample SAMN14350112, study PRJNA611818) | marine sediment metagenome | isolation source: surface marine sediment (1.8m) | place: French Polynesia: Moorea | collected 2018-08 | reverse complement strand
CGACTGCAACTTTTTTTGACGTCGTCAGTGAATTTTTTGACGCTGACAGCAGGTTTGTTTTCACATTGAGAGCGCCAACAACGTCAACTGCATCGACTGCAAAAGTGAAGATGGCGTCAACTTTTTGTACATAGATTTTCAATATGTATTTTCATGACGCCATCAGTACTTTTACTGACGGCATCAAAAAATGGTCTGGACCATTCACGACTGCAACTTCACTTTTACTGATGGCGTCAAAAAGTCACTGATGGCGTCAAAAGTGAAGTTGCAGTCGAGAAAAATGACGACGTCAGCGCCCAACGTGAAAACCCCTTTCTCTTGCTCGCTCATTTTCATCATGCCCATCCCTGATACAATGTGCTCTTCCGTCATATACATTGTGCCATGGTATGCAACCGTCTGCAGGGTATCTGCAGAGGAACTCGTTCGATCCACACGACTTGGGAAACAGAGACAACCCTGCAACAGCACACAGGTTCCAAGTGTCATAGCCTGCTGAGAAGTGAACATCACACGAGCACACGACATTCCGCCTCATAATGTCTGCCTCAAGCAAAAAAATGTCAGACAACTGCAGAAGGTACAACAAAGGTACAGGGCGTCATGCAAAGAAACAAGACACCAGAATGGAACCCAACTTTGCAATACCTTTGCAATGAGAAATGCTTGAAGCATTTGCCGTGTGCGTCGTTTGTCCAATTGGACAGGAGTCACATGACACTTGACCCCATCCAGTCTGACAGAATCCGAACCCACAGGGCCTGCATAGTATCTGATTTGGCTTGGGCTGGAAATATCCAGGTTCACAAGCCTGACAGAGTTGCTCCCCAGTGTTCCAGAAAGTTCCGGGCAGGCAGGAGTCTACAATGCAGATCAACGTTGCTTTTTGTCTGAAACCCTTGCAATTGAATCAATTTTTGAAACAATTGACGTTGGCACTGAAAAAAATGCACAAGACGATAAGATTGACTGTGAAAGGGTTACCCTTGCAATGGGTCTCCTCTGTTGCTCCTGGTGAGTAGGTTGTCTTGTAGCGAGGGCAGTTACGGCAAGAGACTTGACCCTTCTGGTTGTTGTAGAATCCCAGCGGACAGGGCTTACAGAGCTGATCTTTGGCATCGAGAAAATGGCCTTCTGCACACATCATGCACGTTGTGTTGGCTTGGTCGTCTTCCACCAAGCAGAATTCTGAAGAAGCAGCCAAAGACCGTTGCAAGCCCAGTTTGACGTGTGGATAACAAAAACTGCAGTGAGCTGATCTCCTTCACCAACCTGAACATTGGTGAATACTCTGAGCGTCTTTCACAAAAGTGGTCTGATCTGCTGGGCATTTGTGGCAAAACTGCATTCCTGTATCATTTTGATAGTACCCATATTCACACTGATAGCAGAATGTGCTGCCTCTGAAACTTTGATAATGCCCAGCGGGACATGGAAGGCAAAACAGTTTGTCCGGCTCATTCTGGTGGAATCCTGCCGGACACGGAGCACAGGTGAGGCTTCCAATGTCTTTTCTTGTTCCAGCCGGACAGGAATCTGTGCAAAGAATATAACAGCATGCTGTTGTCGTCTTTTGTGTGTTGGCTTGACGTGCACATGTCCTTCGTCTGTGTGGCTTATCCCCTTTTGAGGTACAACGAATCATCCATTTGGGAAAACACTTCACAAAAGAAGTTTCACAAACTTGGTTTGCTTGCTTACTGACATCTTGACATTTGCAGGGTAGATATTGAAAATTACCCACATGAAGTATTCCCAGGGAGAAGTACGTTGCTCCATTCCACACCAGGAAAGTTTCCACATGAAATCTTGCTGATATCAGGTTCACCCTCATCCCACACCACCCAGTCCTGCCTGCCCCCGATCTTCATCCACTGCAGTGTTTCATCACACAACATTGCATTTTGACCCAAGTACAAAAGAATGAGATCTGCAAAAACGGACAGAAACAATCAGGACTGAGGAAGTCAGGAAGGAATACAAATGATGGCGCCTGATGTTGAGGGGAGACTTCTGTGGAGGGAGGGGGCTCAGGGGCGGTTCCATGACAGGTTTCAGGAGGGAAGCTGACCACTGGGAGCCTGGCGCACCAAGGGCGCGCCCCAGGGGCTCATATATACAGACAGTTTGTATTTGTAGAATAAGCTCAATTTTCCGTGCAGAGAACGTGCACACTGGAAACATGTGAATGCAAACAATTGTCACAAGAAAGAGACATGATCAAGCATTTACCAGGATGTCCATCATTTCCAGCGAAGTCTGAAGGGTCAAATATGTTCCACTGCAAAGTTGTCAGCTTGTTTCCAGTCAACCTCAACTCAGACAGGACTCCCAGTCCACTCAGAGCACCTGTCACCAACAATACATTCTTTGACATGAACAGTTTTGTTTTTCAAAAGAAGCAATGCGTGGGTTGAATTTTACAGTGTACACACCTTCGTCCAGATAAGATATTTTATTTCGTGACAAGTCAAGCCTTTCCATAGTTTCTGCTCCATAAAAAGCTTCAGACATCACACGCGTTATGTTGTTGCCGGCGAAATTCAAAATTTGAATTGTTCTCAACCCAGAAAACATTCCTTGTTCCAAACGTGACATGTGGTTTGAACTCATGTCAAGAATGTCCAAAGCTTCAAGGCCATGAAATACCCCACCCTTCAGGTGAGAGACCATATTGCTCTGCATGGCAAGATCCCTCAATGATTTCAGGTCAGTGAACAATCCAAGTGGCAAAGAGGAAATTCTGTTGTCATAGATGTTGAGGAATCTCAATGAAACCAGCCCAGCAAACAACCCCGACTCCAAATCTGTGATTTTCGAACTGTACAAGTCCATCCGCAACAGGGACTTCAAACCACGAAATACTCCCATCTCTAGATGTGAGATGCTGTTGTTGTACATCCATATTTGCACTAAATCTGTCAGCCCTTCAAACAATCCTGCTGGCAAAACGGTGATTTGGTTGTCATAAGCAGAGAAGGTTTTCAGGGAAGTCAGCCCCTCAAGTAATCCGACTTCTAGCTTTGTGATCTTATTGTGAGTCAATGTGAGAGTTCTCAGTGATCCCAATCCTTGAAAGACTCCTGGTTGTACAAGAACTATTTCATTGGATATAAATGACAACCACTCTAGCGAATCTAATTCATTGAAGATTCCCAGTTTGAAATGAGAAATTCTGTTAAAATTTATCCAAAGAATCTTTAGCCGTCTCAGTCCACCAAATACACCAGGGTACAACTCAGTCAAGTTGTTCCCATTCAAGTCCAACTTTGTTAAATTTGGTGTTCCTTTGAAAAGTCCAACCTGTAAGTCTTGGATCTTATTTTGGTACAAAGACAAGTGAGTTAATCGCAAAAGATCGTCAAACACCCCATTTTCAAAGTAAACTATTTCATTTTCAGGCAATGTAAGTGTGGTCAATGAACCCAAACCACTGAACGAGCCGACTTGAAAATAGACTCCTGGGTTTCCATCAATTGTGAGACTTTGCAGAAGTGAAAGGTTTTCAAACGCCCCATCCTCAACAACACTTAAGTTGCAATCTGAAAATCGAAGTTTTCTGACAAACTTCAGGTGGGACAAAGCCCACAAGGAAACATTTTCAATTGGAATGTTGTCAAACTTGATCTCTCTGGCATTCATAGGAATTGTGCTGAAGTTCACAGGATGATTGTAGACATAAACAGCAGCTGTGGAGAAAAATGAAATCCAACACAGTGTTCTGAACCCATCATTGTCATACTCAATGGAAAACAAGGAGTCAGAAACAAAGCTCAAAGTGTCATTGAAAGTCACCTTCTCCACAATAAAATTCACTTTCATCTGTGCAGTTGTGGCAGCTACATTCCCCGTCACAAACCCAAGCTATTGGAATGCATCCTGCTGCCAGATTTTTGCATTCAAATTCATCTTGTTCACAACACAATGCCACAGAGAGCAAAGCTGAAAAACAGACCAGTTTCAGAAACAAACGGCATGCAGAGCAGGAGCAAGGAGGACGAGCCTCCGGTTGTGACTCCAGAGATCTGGTGCATTGCAATTTTAAGGGAGTTCGGCCTCAGTTTCGCATTGCCTTGCCTCAAAAAACGACTGGAAGCATGAATCCAGGTGAACCAGCTTGCTCTTGAAAGGACAGCAATTCCAAATTTGAAGAAGGGAAGAAAACTTGCAAAAACATGCAGCGCAAAAGAGGGACAATTGATTTGTTTTTTTTTGGGAGTGGATGGCTATCGCACATGTCCTTTCGCCTTTCTGTGAAACAATCCCGACCACACTCACCTGTTGGAAAAAGTAGAACGATGACCAACATCGTAAGTTTCCAAACAAACACTTCTCTTGTCTTACAAACTTTTGTACAGACTCGTAAAGTCATCCGGTGCCTGAACCGACACCAGATGTCTGGAAGAAAACAAAAATCATAAAATCATTGAATGCGTAATGCAACAGGGAGCCTTGCTGACCCAGCAACCATGCAACTCCCCAGAACAATCATTTTGACCTCTCCTCACACAGGTTTTGTCATGCTCAAACGTTTGGTCGGAAGCGAGCCTCGGGGGCTGGGTCGACCTCGAAGTGGGGGACCCACCTTTGTGGGTCTGTGAATCCAGGTACCACAACGACTCAAATTGCATCTGCATCTCGGTTGTTCAGACGCTCGCACTGTTTTAGCAACACGTGCACAAAACCTGGTCATCCTGAGTTGGTACCTTTTGGTGCGCACAGCCCCCTGTCGGACCCATGTGGTGGAAATGCCTGGCTGTCGTACCTGTGTTTCGACCACCCACCTGATACATTTCTTACATTACAGTTGAGAAGAACGTGCCACAAATGTCTTGTAGATTGCAGAGAAAAGTCTGTTTTGCTACAGAGAAAAGTATGTTGTTCTGGTGGGTTGTGAATCGCGCGACCTGTACAGGACGTGGATCCAAGAGGGGGTGTTCCAGAGGCCGGTGTCAACGACAGCGACACGAGATATTTGTGGGATGATATTCTGCTCCCAGGAGAGAACTACAGGCCAAACAGATGGGAAACCTCATCCCTGACCCTGCTCAGAAACGAGGCGCACACCAGTCACTGGAACGTCAACTGCAGACCCATGCAAGCACGCATCCACACAACAAGGGCGCAAGTTCAAACAGGTACTTGGGGTTGGCGTCCCTGCACGATCAAATGCTGGATCCACTCGTGCTAGTGATTGGATGGGATTGTAAGGGCCACGGAGTGCTCGAAGACAAACAGCTTTCGCAAAGGAACAAGCGAATGAAAATCTGTGTGTTGTTGCACTGCAGGAATCTTTGAACTCACCCTCGATTTCCCTTTCCGGTGCGGAGTCCAATTCTGTGGAGCTGCAGGAAGAAGTACTGCACAAAAGATCAAATCATCGATACCTTTGTTGTTCTTGTATTTCCTTCTCAGCCCAAGTGAATCAGTCCTCTGCACCAGATGTGAAAAGTTTTAAAAGTTGAGTTCCTGTGTTATTTTTCACCAGTGTTCCTCCTTGTTTTGCGGCACACGCACTGATCTATTGATGCGCTTTTCTGTTTCTGGTGCAAACTGACAACTTCTCTTGTACTTGAAGCACTCTTGATGGTACACATGCAATGCCATAGAACATTAGAACATGGCGTGTGAACCGTTGTTGCAACGACACCTAATAGCGAACTTGCGCAGTGGCACATACAGGTCTCAGCGCACAAAATTGACGTGTCAGACCGCCTCGGGAGACCAATTCGCTCCACAGTTCTGGTCCGTGCACTCCACTATCAAAATACAAAACTTTGCTTCTTTCGAACAAATTTCAAAAGCAACGTAGATCAACCACACACACAGGTGCGAAGAAAAAAGTGAAATGTCCGAGTCTCACAAAACAATCCAGACTGAGCGTCAAAAAAAAGTTTTATTGACACAAAATGAGATACGTGAGTGAATACCTGCATTCTGGGAAATATTGTTCACAGATAAATGCTACATGAGGTGCGCAATTATTGGACTGAACCATGTCCCTTTGAAGGGATTGTGCGACAAAAGCGGTTGTTGTACAGAACTTTGCCAAAAAGGTGTGCACTTCTTTCAGCACTGCACACGACCACAACGCCCTGCAAATTCCTGCACAATCCAACGAACGGCGAAATGAACTGTAAACGTTGATTGAATGATGCAGGGGCACGCACACGAACACAACGAGCATGGAGGTGGTGTTCAATGGACTCATTCCCGACCTTTCACCAACCATGGTAACTCACACAAACAAGAAATGTGATAACAAATGCCCGACGGAATATTATCGGTTCTCATCCACGCGTAACTTTTCCATTGATCAAAAACATTGTGCAGCGAAAAACAACCACTGACTCTCTCATTCTTTCTGACTTAAAGCTGAACGCTCACCCTTGATATCGAATTTGCGAAAGCACATCAACCAAATGCCCCATTCTGGACCGCATCTCGAATTCTCTCACTATGCGCGCGCGCACTTCACGCAAAAAGCAGTTGAAATAAATTATTCTGAGAACAAAACGGCAACAGATCTGACAACAAAACAAAGTGTTCGTGTGCACTCAGAGTTGTGTGTCATCAAGCACATGACTGTGCGAACGATGCTTTTGAACAGCGGCCCAGAGTGGATGTGTGCAAGGCAGTCAGCAAACACTGAACCAGAATTTGTTCGTTTGAGCATTCCACAGCAGCGATGTGCGTATCAGTGAAAAGCGGAACACAAAGACTGCCACTGAGAACCACGGCCCATTTCACATTGATCGCGTCATCCCTTGCGTCATTGTGCAAGTCCGTGGACGACTCGGTTGCCCCACTGCGCAGAAGTGCAACGCACAATTCTTGCGAAAGAACTCGTGGAAACGGCAGTTGAAACGCAAGAACAGAAATCGGTCCTTCCTGAGGAGACCCCAACACACAACAAACCAGCTGTATTTGTGCACATGTTGGTCCCTCACGGAGCGACGCAACCTCCAGTTTTGACAAACTGACGACACCCAGACAACAAATTAATCAGTGGCACATGATAGAAAGCCTGACGGTGTGAAACTTACGCTGGCGGCATTGCACGGCGGCCCAAGAGTACAAGGCGCCCGTGTGGCGCACCGGTGTGCTCAGAACGCACCCTTTTCCATTGGAACACAAATATTTGGCAGTGCGAAATTGTTCACACCACGCGCGTGAGTTCAAAGCGTGCTGCATGTCTGTAGTCTACACGAGCAATAGGAGACGCAGATGAACACAGCGCCACGGCGCGGCGTGACACGAGGAAGACGACTAGGCGAGCGAACTGGAGCTGGTGCCGTACACAGATCTGTGCTTCCGCTGACTCTCGCTCCTGCAACGTGAAAATGACGCGGAGTCGTGAGGGATGCGCCAAAGCACGCTGTTCGCTGTTCTTTCCCCCACATTTTACATTTGCACGCGACGCTCGGGGTCTGATGTGGTCAGATTTACAAGAAAGGAGATCAATGTGTCCCATGCATTGTGGGATATGCATTGTACCGATTACTGCGCTGCGGTTTGTCTCATACACACACACAACACACACTCACACAACACACCCATATTTGTGATGCAGCACACGCGTACACAAAAAAACACACACACAAATACACATAAACACATGCACAATAACAGCCATTTGTCACACACCCGCACACAAAACACGCACACACACAAATACAAATACAGGCAACACACACACACACACGCGCGCATACCGACAAGACACAACACACGCACACACACACACACACCACACAACACACACACACACACACACACGACTCACCTGTGTTTCGGCTTGCTGCGCTTGGCAGCGGCGGCGGCGTTCATCTTAGCCAGCGCCGCGGCGGAGGCGATGAGCGGCGTCATGCGGTCACTGACGCTGTGGTAGTTGCGCTCGAGCTCGCGCTGGTACTCCTTCTGATCGACCCCGATCAGAGACTTGTTCCGCTGCAGCGCTTCCCCCGTCCTGAAATCAATCAATCAATCAATCAATCAATCAGCATAAGGCTGGCATAAAATGCAAATCCAAGCATCACTGAGACGCAACAACTGTCTGTGGAAGGAAAGAAAGAAGCGAGCAAAGAAGATGGGAAAGTCGATTGTGTTCGGGGTCGTGTGAAAGATGCTCGTGTCCTTCAGCAATCATGTTTCAACTCAGCGCAAGCAACACAAGTACGGTTCAGTGTGTTGGGCTAGTGAGCCAGGAGCAGTGGAAACTCACTTGTGGAGGAACTCTTTGAAGACGATGCGGAGTTTGTTGTGGTGTCGCGTCGGGCTGAGCCGCCCCTCGGCCGTGTCGGTCAGGAAGACGATGGCGATCTCCAGCGGACCCTGCGCCGAGAATACAACATGTTGGAACACACCAGGGCTTCGACTGTGAACACCAACACTGACGCAGAAGAGATGTCAAGTGAAATTGTGCCAACTCCAATCTCGACTGCCCGTTCTGCTCAAGCAAAGTATCCCACCGTCTCTTGTTTTTGTTGTGCTGATTGAAGTTGGACAACACCTCACTACACACCAACACCAACCTCACCACACCTAACCTCACCAACCACAGCCCAATCAGTCAATCCTGCGCAACCCACCTCCTTGACCACAGCCTTGGAATAAGCTCTGTCCATCCTGGCCTCACACCTCGTTGATGCCCCTCCCCCCACATTGATGCCCCCTCACACCTGGTTGACGCCCCTCCCCTCACACCTGGTTGATGCCCCTCCCCCACAGCTGGTTGACGCCCCCTCCCTTCACACCGATGCCCTTCCCCCTCATACCTGGTTGACGCCCCTCCCCTCACACCTGGTTGACGCCCCTCCCCCCACACCTGGTTGACGCCCCTCTCCTCACACCTGGTTGACGCTCCTCACACACACACCTGATTGACGGTGGTGCCGATGCAGCCCTGCAGCACCATCTGCAGCATCTTGGGGTCGGGCGGCTCCTGCTGCAGCGCGAGCGCCAACTCCCGCGTCTTCTTCTGCACGTCCTCGATCGCGACCTCGATCGGGGACAGGATCACCTGCAAAAGACGAGGTCACGTGATTGTCCAGTGAAGACGCAGTCTCCACACAACATTAGCGATGTTTTCTTTCTGCATGAATCATGCGTCAAAAGGCGCCACGTCTCTTGTGAAATAATTCTCATGACGCTGTCGGTGACGGTCGGTGACGCACCTGTTGGCGGTCGATGACGGTGAGGCGCGTCTTGACGTACGGGAACGCGTGCGCGGTGGTGAGCACCGTCTTGCGCTTGTACTGGTCAACGAGCTCGCCGTGCGCGCGCCCGTCCATCGTGAACGGAGTCGCGTACATGAAGCGCCCTGCAATCAACCAATCAGTGGATCTTGAACTGCATCGCTCCGCAGACTGTGAAAAGCTACAGTTTGAACCGGACGAATCCACGTCCATACTCTGTGTGTATCTCAGTCACTCAGAAGCACACCGCCCGTCCATCACATCACTACTCACAGAACTGCCAAGTTCGCGTCGACTGTGTTCGTTGTCTGGTTTCTGTTCCACTTCACAAACATTCCCCCTGCTTCTTTGGTCACCTCAACACACACGCACGCACATTGCACAAAGCCCACACGGAGGTACTCACGGATGTTATCGTTCTTGTCGAAGTAGGTGATTCGGTCCTTCTCCTCGTACAGGTCGAAGTAGGGCTCGACGTACGTGATCTGGATGTAGGCGGCCTCCGGGTCGAGCCGCTCCCGCTCCACCGTGTTCGAGTCCTTGATCATGTGCACGCGCTCCTCCCCGAACCGGTCCGAGTAGAACTTCTGCAACACGCAGCGCACGGTCAGCGAAAAAACACCCTGTGCGTAGACAATCTCCATCCTCAGTCCGGACATACAAAAACTTCCACAACGTATTTCAGGACGCACCATAGAATAACGCCCCATGCAGAACACAGCTCAGTGAATTGTGAAGGAAATGACCAGAACAGACACGCGTTTGGACGCAGTGCGAAACACGGGTCAGACAACGTCACTGACCATGAGTCTGTGCGAGATCTCGGCGAGTTTGGTGATGGCGGGCTCCTTGTAGATGAACTCCTCTCCGTCCAGGTCTCCGAACCGAGTCCCAAAGAACCCGACCCGGAAGTAGGTCCCGAACACGCGCTTCCCTTCCTGTAATGTGAAATATACATGTGTTGTGAAACCGGAAGGGGATCTCTGCTGCAATGTGAAATGTGACGTGAAACCGCAATGTGAAATGTGAAACACGGAGCCCCAAACCTACACTCCTCCCAGTTTGTGCGGGAGAAAGTGAATGTTGTTTTGCTGTGTGTTTTGATGACGACATTCTGCTGACTCGGCGCCGTTCTGACCCCATTGTGTTGACAAACAAGCGGGAAACTGAACTCCGTCCTTCTCATCCCAGCTACAGTGTTGCCCGGACCTCACCTGTCGGATGATGTTGTTGAAGGCTTCCTGTAGCTTCCCGTGGATGACAGCGAGTTTCTTGAAGTCCCTGTGCGCCTCGTGGATCGGGATGAGGACGCGGTACACCCGGTTCACTGCCTCGAACAGCCCCGCCTGAAACACGCGCCACACACTGAGTCCACCGTGCATCACACTGGACAGGAATGCAAGGCTGTCATGAAAGACCGAAGCAACAAGTGTTTCGCTGCTCTTCACTCTCAACTTGGAATATCTCCCATTCCTACAGTACACACATCAACCGCCTCAGCACACAGACACGCACGCACACATACACACACGCACGCATACACACACACACACACACGCACTCACCATGTTGAAGGAGCTGGCGGCCTGCTCCAGCAGCCCGACGAGCCCGCTCTCGGTGAAGTACTTGCCGCTGCAGATGCCCTCCTCGTCGGGAGACACGATGTCGTCCGAGATGGCGCTCTCCTCGAGCACGTTTCCAGAGATGTGCTGCGATACACGGAGAGAGCACAGCTCAACACACACATGTGCTGCGATACACGGAGAGAGCACAGCTCAACACACATGTGCTGCGATACACGGAGAGAGCACAGCTCAATATACACATGTGCTGCGATACACAGAGAGAGCACAGCTCAACACACATGTGCTGCGATACACGGAGAGAGCACAGCTCAATATACACATGAGCTGCAATACACAGAGAGAGCACAGCT
>JAAUXT010051051.1_pt1 | contig 11138 bp, 10 predicted proteins | sample 7278171 | NCBI WGS metagenome assembly JAAUXT01 (sample SAMN14350112, study PRJNA611818) | marine sediment metagenome | isolation source: surface marine sediment (1.8m) | place: French Polynesia: Moorea | collected 2018-08 | reverse complement strand
TGCCGACGGGCGGCTGCGTCTTCATCTCGGTCAAGGACGGCGACAAAGAGGCCATGCTGCCCCTGGCGCGCCGCCTCATCCAGCTCGGCTACGAAGTCGTGGCTACCGGTGGAACCGCAGATTACCTTTGCAACCGTGGCCTGATAGTCCGAAGCGTGAACAAGGTGCGTGAAGGCCGTCCCCACATCGTTGACGCCATGCTCTCGGGCAAGGTCCAGCTGGTCTTCAACACCACCGAAGGTGCCAAGGCGATGGCCGATAGCTTTGCATTGCGGCGCACCGCGCTGACCAACGGGATCCCATACTTCACCACCGTGGCCGGAGCGGTTGCCGTGACCGAGGCGATCGGGCCGCTGACGGCCGGCCAGCTTGAAGTCGCGCCGCTGCAGTCCTATTTTAATGGATCGTTCGCATGATGAAGCGTCGTTGTTCCTGACTGAAACAGCGATTTACCATCATCCTCAATAACTTATGAAAACGGAGTTGGCGCAGGATTGCCAGCCATGACGGATAAGGTACCCATGACAGCAGACGGCTTCGCCAGAATGGAGGCGGAGCTGAAGCACCTCAAGAACGTCGCCCGGCCCGAGGTGATCACCGCGATCGCCGAAGCGCGGGAGCACGGCGACCTCTCCGAAAACGCCGAATATCATGCGGCCCGCGAACGCCAGAGCTTCATCGAAGGCCGCGTCGGCGAGCTCGAGGACAAGATGGCCCGGGCTCAGGTAATCGACGTTTCCAAGCTTTCCGGCAAGGTGGTCAAGTTCGGCGCCACGGTCACCCTGGTTGACGAAGACACCGACGAGGAAATGACCTATCAGCTGGTCGGCGAGGACGAGGCCGACGTCAAACAGGGCCTGCTTGGCATCACCTCACCGATCGCCCGGTCGATCATCGGCAAGACCGTCGGCGACTCGGTCGAAGTCACCACGCCAAAGGGCGTCAAGGGCTACGAGATCTTGAAGGTTCGTTTCCGCTAAGCCGCGGGCACGTCGACGCGCCACTCTCGGCGGCTGCCAGATCGCTCTTCCGACGGATCAGATCTGCCCGTCCGGCCGAATCGGGACCCCCGGCCGGTATTTCGACGTCCGGATCACCTGGATCGTTTGCACCGTGGTCACGTGCGGGGCGGCGGTCAGCTGTTCGGTCAACTCGTTCTCGTGCGCCGTGTTGCGAGCGACGATCTTGAGCACGAAGTCCCCGGCGCCCCGGACCATGTGGCATTCCCGCACCGCGGCCCAGTCGGTGACTAGGTCCTGGAACTCGTTCAGAACCGCCTCGCTCTGGCTGTCCAGGCCGACCAGGACGAAGAAGGTCACTTCAAAGCCCAGGGCCTCGGTGTCCAGCTCGGCGTGATAGCCGCGGATATAGCCGGATTCTTCCAAGGCCCGCACTCTGCGCAGGCAGGGCGGCGCCGAGATCCCGGCGCGGCGCGCCAGCTCGACGTTGGTGATACGGCCGTTGTTCTGAAGGTCCCGAAGAATCCGCAGGTCGATTTCGTCCAGCTTCACCCGACGCATCGTCGCGCTGCCTCCTCCCTGTCGCGCAACAATGTTACCCAAGCGCGAGCCGGCCGCAAGCTCGGAACTGAGGCACAGGCGCAGGAGCGGAGGCTCGTCCGAGCGCTCGTGCTGCCGCGTTGCCTCGCCGCCCACCGACACCTATTTTAGGGGCGCGCGCCTCTTCATGACCCGGACGACACGCAGCATGGCAGAACGTATTCATAGCAAGGTCCTGATCCTCGGCTCCGGCCCCGCCGGCTGTACCGCGGCGGTCTACGCCGCCCGCGCCAACCTGAAGCCGCGCCTGCTGCGCGGTATGGAGCCGGGCGGACAGCTGTCGATCACCACCGACGTCGAGAACTATCCGGGCTTCGCCGAGGCGATCCAGGGCCCATGGCTGATGGAGCAGATGGAGGCCCAGGCCCGCAACGTCGGCACCGACATCGTCGCCGACACCATCGTCGAGGTCGATCTGGCGCAGCGGCCCCTCACCTGCACCGGTGACAGCGGCACGGTCTACACGGCCGACAGTCTGGTCATCGCGACCGGGGCCCAGGCCCGCTGGCTGGGCCTGGAAAGCGAGACCCGCTTCCGCGGCTTCGGGGTCTCGGCCTGCGCCACCTGCGACGGCTTCTTCTACCGGGACAAGGCGGTCGCAGTCATCGGCGGCGGCAACACGGCGGTCGAGGAGGCGATCTTCCTGACCAATTTCGCCAGCAAGGTCACCGTCGTGCATCGCCGCGACGAGTTGCGCGCCGAGAAGATCCTGCAGGATCGCCTCTTCGCCAACCCCAAGGTCGAGATGATGTGGGACCACGTGGTCGAGGAGGTGCTCGGCGAATCGGAGCCTCCCGGAGTCACCGGGATCCGGGTCCGAAACGTCAAGACCGGCGAGACCGGGGATCTGGCGGCCGACGGCGTCTTCGTCGCGATCGGCCACGATCCGGCGACCAAGCTCTTCCGGGATCAGCTCGAGATGGACGAGGAAGGCTACATCCTGACCGCGCCGGATTCCACGGCGACCAAAGTGCCTGGGGTCTACGCCGCCGGCGACGTCCGGGACAAGGTCTACCGCCAGGCAGTGACCGCTGCCGGCATGGGTTGCATGGCGGCCCTGGAAGCCGAGCGCTTCCTGGCGGAACGGGAGGCGGGGGCGGCCCAGGCTGCGGAGTAGATCACCCAACCCTCCAGGCCGGCTGCCAAAGCCGGGGGGTACCGCAAGCGAAAGCGATTTCCCGGATATGATGGACTGGGACAAGCTGAGGATCTTTCACGCCGTCGCGGAAGCCGGGAGTTTCACCCATGCCGGGGAGGTCCTGAACCTCAGCCAGTCTGCAGTCAGCCGCCAGATCTCGGCGCTCGAGGAGAGCCTCAAGGTCCCCCTCTTCCACCGCCACGCCCGGGGGCTAATCCTGACCGAGCAGGGCGAGCTGCTGTACCGGACCGCGCACGAGGTCTTCGGCAAGCTGGCCATGGTCGAGGCCCAGCTGACCGAGAGCAAGGACCGTCCGAGCGGCCCGCTGAAGGTGACCACCACCGTCGCCCTGGGCTCGACCTGGCTGTCGCCGCGCATGACCGACTTCATCGAGATCTTCCCGGAGATCGAGCTGCACCTGATCCTGACCGACGCCGAGCTCGATCTTTCGATGCGCGAGGCGGACATCGCCATTCGCCTGTCGCCGCCCCGCCAGGGCGACCTGATCCAGCGCCACCTCTTCACCACCCACATGCATCTCTACGCCGCCTCATCCTATCTCAAGCGCTTCGGGATGCCCAAGACCCCGGCCGATATCGACGGCCATCGGATCGTCGTCTACGGCGAGGACGCCCGACCGCCGGTGCCAGGGGTCAACTGGCTGACGCAGCTGGGCCGCGGTAACAACGACCTGCGCGAGCCGAACCTGACGATCAACAACGTCTACGCGATCCTGCGGGTGGTCCAGAGCGGCGGCGGGCTGGGCGCCCTACCGGAGTTCATGGCCCAGGGCTTTCCAGACCTGGTGCCCGTGCTGCCCGAGATGGAAGGCCCCCAGATCGACGCCTATTTCGTCTACCCCGAGGAGCTGCGTCATTCCAAACGGATCGCCGTTTTCCGCGACTTCCTGCTTCGCGAAGTGGCCGAGGCGAAGTTCTGAGCCGGGCTGCCGAGACCGCCGAAAACCGAGAAGCCGATCGCCAAGCAACTGAGTTTTATTACTTTTTCTTGCCTCAGACAGTCATGCGCTACGCGCATGGCTCCACTGACGAATTTACAGGTGGATTCCCGGCCGAAAATTTATATCTATTACTCGAGCGATGTTGCAGCGCAACATCATCTGCTTTGGACGCGAGTCCGGAGCACGGGTCTTAGGACCCGTTTCACGTCTCCCAGACGTGAAGCCTCCCTGTTCGACTTGCCGGGCCCGCGTGGCCCGGCATTTTTTTGGCCGCCGCTAGGCCGAAGCAGATCGTTCCAACTGCACAGTTTGTTAACCGCTTGCCCGCACCTTAGGTGCGAGGCCGCCGCGACGCGGAACCCTCAAGTCCTTGATCCCAGGACCCGCGGTGACCTACCACGCCATGAACGAGAACGTACCCTCAGCCTTCGACGCGACGGCGCCCGCTGCAGCGCCGGCGGCACCCAGGATCTGCTTCGTGTTATCGGCCGGCCGGACCGGAACCGTGTTCCTTACTCATTTGCTGGAAAGACATTTCCCCCAGGCCTTCGTCGTCCATGAGCCCTTCCCCGCCCGCTATGAGTTGATCCTGGGCAATCTGCGCAACGACACCGGTTATGGCAAAGCCCTGCTGCGCTTGGTATTTCGGCGAGCACGCGAGCGCCGACTGAGGGGCCTTCGGCCAGACCAGCCCTATATCGAGCTGAATCCCATGCTCTGCCCGCTTTGCGACCTGCTGCCGCAGCTAACGCTGCCCTTCGGCGTGGTCCACCTGGTGCGCCGGCCCCTGTCTTGGGCCGAGTCCATCGCCAGCTTTCGCGCCTCCAAGCCCTTCAGGCCGCTGATCCGCTTCGTGCCCTTCGCCAAGCCCTATCCCCACCCCCGGCCGAAGGGCTGGGCGCAGCTCAACGAACTGGAACGCGCCCTGTGGCGCTGGCGCTTCTGCAACGAACAGATCCAGACGCTCATTCCATATGCCCAGTCCTATACGGTCCTGCACTACGAAGACCTTTTCGCTCGCGACCCCGAACGGCGCGGCGCTGGCCTGAAGGCCTTCCTGAAGCAGCTGCCGATCGACTTCGACGGCCGCCTGCCCGAAGCCGACTTCGGTGCCAGGGCCAACCCGAAGCCGGCGACGGCCGAGAGGCTGTCGATCGAGGAGGCACGGGTCGAGGCGATCTGCGGCGAGCTGATGGCCAACTTTGGCTATGCCGGCTAGCTTGGACCAAGAGGCCAAAAGCAAGGCTTGGATTCGTCCGCGGGGCAAGGCCTGGACCATCGGCCTTTCGCTTTTGCTGTCGGCCGGCCTGCTGGTGCTGGTCGCCTCGCAGGTCGATCCCACCGGTCTCGGAGCGCTCTGGTCCCGGATCGCGCCGGGGTACGCCCTGGCGGCCCTCGCCTGCTTCCTGGGCAACTTGATCGTCCGCGGCCTGCGGCTTTGGCGTCTCGCCCTGGCGGCGGGGGACACAGCCGGACGCTTCGCATGGATTCGGCTCTGCGCCCTGCATCAGACGCTTTTCACGCTGCTGCCTTCCGGCAGCGCCGACGTCGGCTTTCCGCTGCTCGCCGCCCGCACCCTCGGCTGCGATCCCGTGGTCGCGGCACGGATCCTCCTGGTCTACCGGCTGCAAGATCTCTGGATGCTGCTGATCCTCCTGGTCGTCGCCTTGCTGGGCTTCGGCGACCGCGGCGGCATCGGCCAACCGACCCTGGTCCTCGCCGGCGTGGTCGCGCTGACCCTGCTGCTCTGGGCCAACGACCTGACCCGTGGCCTCGGCTCGCTACTCCTGCGCGCGGTCGAGCCACGGGGCGAGTCCTGGGGCTTCGTTGCCCGCCCCCTGCGACGCCTGGCCGTGGAACTGGACCGGCCGACGCACTGGGCCCTGCGCCTGCAGGGGGCGGTGACGACGCTGATATGTTGGTCCCTGGCCGCGCTCTCGATATGGGCGCTTTTCGCCATGATCGATCTGCGCCTTGGAGCGGCCGAGGTCCTGTTAGTCATCGCCGGCATGAACCTGGTCGGCGCCGTCTCGGTCTTCACAGTCGCGGGTCTCGGCGTCGGCGAAGGCGGGCTGGCCGCGATATTGCTGGCTCTGGGCTTCGGCAGCGGAACGGCGGTGGCGGCGGCCCTGACCGTCCGCCCGGCGGCCCTTGCCAGCGTCCTGGTCGGCGGGGCGCTGATCGAAGCCGCATACCGGCTCTTCAGGAGGCTTCCAGCCTAGACCAGACGCTCAGGCGAAACAGCGGCGCGCCGGGCACAATCGTGGCGACGTCCCGCCGGGCCAGAAAGGTCGCTGCCGCCCGCTCAATGTCGTAGATCGTCGTCTTGTGATAGTGGGAGTCGAAACCGGCGATGGCGCGGCCCAGTCGGTAGAGCCGGTTTTCCGTCGGTCCCGAGAGAATCAGGAGGCCCCGAGGGGAGAGCTTCTCGCCGATGCGGGCCAGCAACTCCGCGAAGTCATCGTTGTGCTCCAGTGAATCGATCGCAAAGACCCAGTCATAGGCACCGTCGGGCGCCGTCTCGAGGGTCTGGCGCAGGGCTTCGGGAAGGCTCCGCTGCAGGAAGACCGCAGCGGGCTCTTCCTGCTCGATGAACTCGTAGCGGACATCGGTGCCCTGCTCGGCCAACAGCCGTCCGAGTTCGCCCACCGAAGAGCCAAAGTCGAGAGCCCGGCCGGCAACCGGCAGGTGGCGCCGGGCGAGTTCCACCGAGCGGAACAATCGCAGCCAGCTGACATAGGCAGCCAACGGATTGCCGTGGCAATAGGAGGGAACGCAAGTCTCCTCCCATTCATGAAAGGCGTTGCGAACGTCAATCTGTTGTTGCAGCTCGGCGCGGCGGTTTCGTATGTGCTGCAATTGGCCAATGATGCCCATATCCCGGCTTTCAGTTCCTTTGGTTGTAGGATGGTTCACGATTTGACGGTTTCGCTCGGCACAAGGACGCGCACATGGCTCATCCGCGTATGCAGTGCTTCGCGTGGTGTCATCGAGATGTCGAATGCGAGGAAGTTCAGCAGCAATTGCACGCCAAGCAGGAACGGCAATGCGCCGAGCATGACGGTTCCTGCCGTCGCCGCGATTCCAGTCTCCAAGGTCTGCAACCACTGCATCAGACCGAAGATCAGACCGAAGCCGCTGAGCAGAAGCCCGGCGACCAGGTTGATCGAGGCGATCGAAAAGTTGCGTAGGAAATAGTTGTAGAAGATCCGCTTGCAGAGGTTCCGCGTGTGCAATGGCGGGAAGACGAGCAGGCAGTGCAGCTCGTTCAGATGGCTGGTCTCGTCGGCGTAGGTCGAGGTGATCGGCAGCTCCAGCACGCGGGCCCGGATCGCGCCCAGGCGGAATAGCAGGTCGGATTCGAAGAAGTAGCGCTTGTGGATTTGGTCCAAGGGTAGCGTCGCCGCTACGTCCGCATGCAGGGCCGTGTAGCCGTTCGTCGGGTCGAAGAGATCCCAATAACCGCTCGATAGCTTGGTCAGGAAGGACAGGCCCGCGTTGCCGATGACCCGGACCGCCGGCATGGCACGCACGTCCTCCAGATTGAAGAAGCGGTTGCCTTTCACGTAGTCGGCCTCGCCGCGCAGCACCGGCGCCACGAAGTCGGGGATGAAGTCGGAGTTCATCTGGCCGTCGCCGTCGAGCTTGACCAGGACCTTGGCGCCGTCCTCGATGGCCTTGCGGTAACCGTCCATGACCGCGGCACCGACGCCGCCGTTCTTTTCTCGGCTGATCAGCTGAATTCGGGGGTCGCGCAGCATCGCCGCGCGGATCACTTCGGCGGTGTCGTCACGGCTCGCGTCGTCGACGCAGTATATGCGTGAGACCTCTGGCCCGATGCGCGACAGCACCCCGGCTATGGTACGGCCCACCTGATAGCAAGGAATGACGACCGCGACCGTGCCTAGTCTCGTGCTGGCCGGTTGGCTTTGCCCCCAGTCGTTCATTCGTCAACCTGCCGATCCCGCCGCAGGAAGACGCGAAAGCCCTGGACCGGCTCGATCTCCTCGTAACCCGCCCAGATCTCGCGGGTCCGCGGGTCTTCGAGGTAGAAGGCCAGGATGTCGAAGCTCAGGCCGCGCAGCGCATGGCGGCTGGTTCGCGCATCGACGAGAATGATCTGCGGTTCGGCTGCCAGGTCGTGCAGCAGGAAGGTCCTGGCCTTGTCCTCGGCAAAACGCAGCAGCTGCGTTTGACCGGGGTCAGCGGCTGCGCGCAGCTTGGCGACCGCCGGGATGAAGAAGGCGCTGTTGGTCCGGCTCGCCCATACGGCGCTGGTGTAGCTGGCCGTCGGAAAGCCCGGAAAGGGGTGCGTGGACAGAGCGAGGAAGCGCTGCCCGGCGGCATGGCCCTCGACCAGATTGATGATCTGGTCGATCCGCGCGGCCAAGGATCCGTTCTCCAGGTTGGCCTCATGGTACCACTTGGTCAGGGTCCGGGCATTGTCTCCAAGGACCGCCAGGAAGACCGCACCCGCCAGGAAAACCAGGCCGAAGCGCGCTGCCGGCCCCCGGCCGCAGGGGTCTGCGATGGCCTGTTGCAGGTGAAGGGCCAAAGAGATCAAAACCAGACTGCGGAACGGCAGGCCGTGGTAGCTGTAGCCCTTCATCTGGACGAGGAAGGCCAGGAGGAAGCCAGCCGCGGCGGCGATCAGGCACCACTGCAGGGCACGCCCCGGCCCCTTCCTGAAGAGCGTCATCCCCAGCGCCAGGAGGAAGCCGATAATCTCTATGGAGATCTTGCTCAGCAGGGTGGGCAGGTCGTTGTTGAAGCCCCAATAGATCGGGCGGACGGCGGGCACCACCTCGAAAACGTAGGACGGCGTCACGATGAACACGACCAGCAGGTAACCGGCGATGACCCCCGCCAGGGCCCAAACCTCCGACCGGAAGACACAGCGCAGCGAACGGCGCCAAAGGACCACCATCAGCTCGACGAGCAACGGAACGGCCAGGAAATAGGGCTTGAGAGCGAAGCCGAGACCGGCCGCCAGGCCGGCGGCGATGGCGATTCCGGGTGAAAAGCGGTGTCCCTCCAGGCGTCCAGCGGCCAGCAGGACATAGGGCAGGCTGTAGGCAAAGGCCAAGTGCTCGCGCTGTCCGAAGTCCCGATAGCAGCCGATAAAGACGGCATAGCCCGTCGCCAGCAGCAGGATCGCTCCGCCGCCTTTGCCGGCCTCCAGTTTGCTTCGGGACCACCAGACGAAGCCGAGGCAGAACGCCAGGGTCGTCGCGGTATAGAGGCGGAACGTCAGCACCGGATCGAGACCAAACAGATCTGCGATGCCAGCCGGCGGCAGGGCAAGGAACCAGGCGAGCGGCGGGTTGGCCGCGATGATATCGCGGCCGAATTCGGCGCCGTGCAGCATGCGGGCCCCGGACTCCAGGATCCAGGACAGGTCGTGGTTCAGATGGGTCGTGGACTGCAGCAGCAAGCCGCAGAAAGCCAGGAGCCCCACTCCCAATACGGGCCAGGAAAGCCACCCGGCGGCGCGTTCCCGTCTCGCAGCGCTCGCAATGTCCGACATCTTGCCCCGAACTTCCGCTGACCAGGGAACCATCGATCGGGCTCAAGCGGGATCGGCCCGGACCGCGAGTGCAACAGCAACCGTGGGCCCTTAGTCTCCTTGAGAATCGTCAAGAATCCCTTGACGATCCCGACACCGGCGCCACGGCCGAGCAGAAAGCTGCATACGGAACAGCGGCTTACCGAGATCCACCTGCGAGGCGACGAAGACTTTGGGCCTGGACGCCACGCACCCGGGCCGCGAGACCCTCCAGTCCGACCGCGCTGCGGCATCAAGTCTTTCTTCATGCCCTAGGGATAACAAAAGCCTGACGCCGGCTGCCGCGGGAGGCGCCGCCGTGATCGCGGCCCGGGCGGCGAGCGATTGTCTTCACTTGACCAGGAAGGGCTGGCGGCACCGGGATCATGACGAGTTTCGCGACCAAGACCCTTGACCCGGACGGCGGCTCCCAAGCGGTCGAGTTACTCCGCACGACGCTCAGGCACCATGCCTGGATGCTGGCCATCATCGTCAGCTACATCGGGCTCGTCGTGGCGATACTCATATCTATCGACCGGCCCTACAGGATCGCCGACCGCTTCTACCTCCTGACGGCCCTAGTGCCGCCGGTCCTCGCGGCGTTTTGCGTGCTTCTGGGTCAGGTCATTTTTCACGTGGTGCATGTCAGGCCCTTCAGCCCGGTCGGCCTGCTGCGGGACATCCGCCGAGACGACAGGTTGCGGCTCTGGCGCCTGGGCTATGCGGCCATCCCGATCCTGTCGGTGATCGCCTTCCAGTCGGCCTTCACGTCCTTCAAGTCCTCGATCACCTTCATCAACCCCTTCCAGTACGACGCTCTCTTTATGGAGATAGACCGCTGGCTCCACTTCGGGCGCCAGCCATGGGAATGGCTGCAGCCGCTGCTCGGCTATCCGATCGTGACCTCGGCCATTAGCTTCGCCTACAAACTCTGGTACGGGGTCTTTTATCTGATCTTTTTCTGGATGGCCTTTTCCACGCGTAATCCCCAGCTGCGCATGCGCTACCTGATTTCCTACCTGCTGTGCTGGGCCCTGCTCGGCAGCCTGGCGGCTACGATCCTGTCTTCGGCGGGCCCCTGCTTCTACGGCCTCGTGGTCCCAGGCGACGATCCCTATGCGCCTCTCTTCGGCTACCTGAAGGAAGCCGACGCCCAAAACCAGAATTGGTCGCTTTTCGCACAGGCCTACCTCTGGGAGAACTACGCCCTTGGCCAGCTCAACTCAGCTAGCGGGATCTCGGCCATGCCGAGCCTGCACGTGGCCATCGCTGCCCTGCAGGCCCTTCTGGGATGGCAGCTCAGCCGCAGGGCCGGACTCCTGCTGACGACCTACTGTATCGTCATCATGATCGGGTCAGTGCACCTGGGCTGGCACTACGCGATTGACGGCTATGTCTCGATCCTGGCTGTGATCGTGATCTGGAAGGCGGTCGGCTGGACGCTCCACTTCCATCCGTCCTTCGCCTGGACGAAGGAGGGAGAGGGCCAGGCCGAAGCCTCCGAGGCAGCCCTGGCCCGCTGACCGCGGCCGCGCCGGCAACCTCACATGTAGAGCTTTTCGCCTTCCAGGCCGGTGTAGAGATCGGCGACCTCTTCGCCATAGCCGTTATAGAGCACCGTTGGGACCTTCTGCTGGGTGGCGATATCGGTTTCCATGGCCTGGCTCCAGCGCGGGTGCGAGACCTCCGGGTTCACGTTGGCCCAGAACCCGTACTCCTTGGGCTGAACCTCCTCCCAGAAGCTGACCGGACGCGTGTCGGTGAACTCGAAGCGGACCAGGCCTTTCGACGACTTGAAGCCGTACTTCCAGGGCAGCGCGATCCGCAGCGGGGCACCGTTCTGCTTCGGGCCGGGCTTGCCGTACATGCCGGTGACCAGGAAGGCCAGGTCGTGGGTCGCCTCCTCGATGGTCACGCCCTCGACGTAGGGCCAGG
>JAAUXT010131501.1_pt1 | contig 11140 bp, 13 predicted proteins | sample 7278171 | NCBI WGS metagenome assembly JAAUXT01 (sample SAMN14350112, study PRJNA611818) | marine sediment metagenome | isolation source: surface marine sediment (1.8m) | place: French Polynesia: Moorea | collected 2018-08 | reverse complement strand
GTTTTTCCAGGTTTTCCAGGTCTGGCCCTGTTTTTCCAGGTTTTCCAGGTACGGTGGGAACCCTGTAGTTTCACACAGGACGCGTCATGTGTTGCGTCCCTGTCCCACATCAACGGTGAAATGCGTGAACTCTGCGTCACTGCGCCCGTTGACGAAGGCAGGGACGAAACGCTTGATTTGTCCGGTGTGGAACGGACCCCAAACAAATTTCCACGAGACACGCATGAAATTCAACGATGCCGCCATCGTCGAAACGCTCGCGACGCAACGAGCGATTTGAACATGATTCCACCTGCAAGTCACGCGCGCGTCTACAATTCACTGCAAAACCGCTACAACGCTTTCGTCCTTTCCAACACACACACGCACGCGTACACACGCGTACACAAAAGTCGTTGCCCAAACAGCCAATCACACGCGGGAAGTTTCCCAGATCACCCGTTTCACACACTGCGTAGTGTTTCTTTCTGAAACTCTCACAAACATAGTGGAAGCCATTCCACGCTTTCCTGAAACTTCAACAAAACAAACATTTGAAAAATGTGAGCATCAAAAAACAACAACGTCGTCGTAAAAATAGACCGTCCATTCTTGATCGCAAAATTTGGCGTGATTGGAATATCTGCACGCAGAATTTCAAAAAAAGAAAAGAAAAGAATTTTTGTGCAATGAGCGCCACCAGCCACCACTTTGAAGGGACAATGGGAACGCCGCCGAGTCCAACACAGACACACACATACACACACACACACACTCACACACACACGCTTCGGGGACACTGTGTCCACTGGTTACCACACTCGCCTCACGTGTTCGTTGCCCCCAGGGGTCGAGAACAAAACGTGCCTCAGCACACCGGCCCACCCACCGGTGTGCTCGGCTCGGCTCTGGATACCCCTGCATACCACGCGTGTCATGCTGCAAGCAGTGTGGCCACAGCGAATATTTTGTCACTGAATAGGAACAGAACGCACGTTTGGTCATGCGCTGTGAACAGGTGGGCCCACCACGTGACACGTACACGTGACCTGCTGCCCCGCAAGAATTGTCACTCGATAAAACAAATTCTGAGGAACCTTGTTGAAAATCTGGTGCATGAATGTCTGCTGAGAACTGGTGTGAAGCACACACACCGCTGCTTGTCGCTTGCGACAGGTAAGCCGACTGCGTACCAGGAAACCATGCGCTAAAGACAGTCCCAGCACAGCTCTGTGGCTGTCGGCCTGTGAGCCCGGCTCTTCGGCCCCTTGCGCCAACATCTGTGCGTGCGTCCATCACAAAAGACTGTCCAGTTCGTGGCGTGTGAGAGTCCTGCCCATTGGCTGCTCTGCGAGTCCTGCCCTGCCATTGGTTGTGTGAGCGAGCTGCTCCGCTATTGGCTACTTGGGCGGTTTGACGGAGGGCGGCGCGAGGTTCTGATTGGAAACTGCGGCGGCGGCTTGTTGCGCCTGCGCAATCACCGGCTGCAGCATCTGAAATGGAGAAACATGCGTCAGAACCTGGCGAGACCTGATGCAAACGTGACACGTGCGTCACCATTCAACCGGTGATGCTTTTGCAGGCGTGGCGTATCTGTGCCGGTCAATGGATATCGCCATGGACTTGTTCTGAGACGCGACGCCTGGCCCATTCAGGTTGACTCCCCTGTGATTTTTGCGATTCTGGTGCTTGAATTTACCCAACGGAGCCTCTACCACCAAGGTCCCTCAGGTTAGCAAATGAACGAGACAACTGAACACGCGCACCTGTGCACCTCCCGCGGCCAGCGACACGGGCACCGGGATCGTGATGTACTGCTGCGTGCCTCCGCCTGAAGAAACAAGGTCCGTGCTCAGACAGGGTGGAGAGAGGGAGGGAGAGAAACGCGCGCACACACACACACACACACACACACACACACACACACACACACACACACACACACGACCTGACCCTGCTCACTCACCCTGCCCGCTGGTCACCCTGACCCTGCCCACTCACCCTGACCCTGTCCACTCACCCTGCCTTGCTCACTCACCTGCCCTGCTCACTCACCCTTCACCGCTACACACCCTGGCCCTGCCCACTCACCCTGCCCACTACTCACCCTGGCCCTGCTCACTCACCCTGGCCCTGCTCGACGGCAGGCAGCGGCGTCTGCGGCAGGTTGAGGACGAACCCCTCGGGGAGCCCCGCCACGCCCGGCGTCCCCGTCGGCGTTCCCGCGTACACCAACCCCTGCGGCGTCTGGTACATGAACGGCGCCGCCGCCGACGTGGAGCTCCCTGCGACGTGAGACGCGACGTCAACATCGCTCGATACACTTTGAATTGGAACGCGCTGAACTGAAGTCGACGTGTTTCTCTGACGGAGTGTTGCACACGGAACTCACCTGATGTTTGCACGTTGTTGTCCTTATGGTTGTTGTTTTGAGCGGGTGGAGCTGCAGACAGACAAGATGTCCAATCAGTCATCAACTCAGACTCGAATCGCCGCCGGAAGTAGGAAACCGGAAGTGACCTTTGCTCCGCCCAACGCCCAGTTCGGCCCGCCCAATCATCTCGCCCTGTCTCGAACCACTCAAAGAAAAACCCACCAACCCACTGTCCCGACATGAATCTGTCCCCTTGGACCCCAATAGACCCGAACTTGCCTGTCTGGGTGACTTGTTCCTCTCATTTCTGTCCCTCGCCGGACTCCACCTGTCCCTGTGGTGCACCCGAATCAATTTCCCGTCATCCCCTGGACTCAACTGCCACCCTACCCTCTTCTTCCCTCGGGCCTACCCTGCACCCTTGCCCCTCCCAACACCATCCGCAATGCCCGCCGCCCCGCCCCACCCGTCCCCGCCCACCGCCCCGCGCCACCCGGCCCCGCCCACCGCCCCACCAGTCCCCGCCCACCGCCCCGCCCATACCCACCTGGGAGGGTGACGACCTGGCCCGGCTGCTGCGCCGGGAGGCGATACAGCGTCTGCGTCGGCTGCTGCTGCTGCTGCGGTTGTTGCTGCTGTTGCACCGGAGATCCTCCGACTGAACTCGCTGCAACAAAAACACCCACGTGACAACAATTGTGCCGTTTACCGTGTGAAACACCCGTGCCGGGCAACTCGGATTGTTCGAACACAACCAATTTCAGAGCATTTTTGTCGTTATTTTGGGCGGGGACAGGTGCAGCACTTGTGTCTTGTACCACACTTGAACATTTTTATCTCGAACGTTTTTCGTCACACCACAGATCAGACAGATCAGGAAACGAAAGAAGGGGAACGCAACGAAAAACAAGAGCAATTCTTGTTGAAGACGCGCGTCAACCAAAATAGACAAGACCGCCATTGCAGAACGCCGATCAGAAAACCACGCGATACTACCCGTGCGCGTGAAGAGAACGAATGAACGAACGAATGAACGAATGAATGAATGAATGAATGAATGAATGAATGAATGAATGCGAACGTACCGATCGGGTTGCTGGGCAGGAAGAGCTGTGTGGCGGTGCTCAGCCCCAACTGCTGCTGCTGCGGCGGCTTCCCCGGCGTCGCGGCGCCGTTCGGAGACGGCGTGTTGCCAGGCGACGGCGTCGCGAACGTGTTGAGCGTCGTGCCCAGAACGCCGCCCAGCCCGCTGCCTGGAAACCGAGCAGAGACTTGTGTCGCGATGGACGCAGAGAGAGAGAGACAGACAGACAGACAGAGACAGAGAGAGAGAACCAGACATCTGGAGACTTAAACCTCAGGCCGCTCCAGCATTCGACGTGTTTCTTTCTTCACTGGGTGTTGTACTCACTGTGACGGGAGGCAGTATATATACTCACCGCCGTGAGGGAGCAGCAGTACTCACCGTGAGGGGGCGGTGGGGTGGTGCCTCTCAGCAGCGTCTGTTGCCCGGGAGACGGGGACGGGGAGCTCTCGAGCTGCTGACTGTACAGCTGCGCCATGCTCGGAGAGTCGCTCGTCTGCAAAAACAAGACAGAGACACCGGTCAACAACGCCAGAGAATAGGCAGGTTCAGTTGCAACATGTGGGGAGCTATACGTGTGACGTGCGACATGGCATTACAGGCTGCAAATCAGTTTCACGCCAGAGAATGAAGACAGGTGCACGTTCACATTGCCACTCCCCAGGAAAACGCTGAAAGAGAACGCCTTCAAATGAAGGCTCTGACGGAAACTGCCTCCCCCCTCCCGGATCTCCTCACTCCACCCCCAATCACTTCCTTTCACTGATTTTGCAACCTCAAGCACAGTAATTATGTTTTTCACTTTTTGCTTTGAAACATGCTGCATGATGCAACTCGCCCCATCCTCAGGTTTGCCAAAACCCCGACCCAGACCACACTCAGCTGCGCAGGTCCTCCCCCTGGACGGTGCTGCCCCGCCGCGGAATCCACAACGTCCCCAGCTGCACAGCTGCAGCGTTTTCCCGCCACTACCCTTCCGCTAACCCTGCAGCTGCAGTAGCCAATCGGGTGGGTTCGAGCCAAAACCCCGCAGCTCCAGCCAAATGGACGCCTCGCCAGGTGTACAGCGCTCCATTCGAGCTGTTCAGCAAATATATTTATAAAGCCGGGGCCCCTTAGCTGGCTGCTGCTCTGTCGGAGGGGTGGAAAGATAGGGGAGTCGCCTTCCCATACTTTCGCAAGTATTTTGAACCACACGTTGTCAGGAGAAGAAGTTTTTGTTGCAACAACAAAGATCACGTTGTGTTTACAAACAGTGAGTCAAATAGGGAACGTTTTCCTTTCTAACTTTTGGAAACCAAAACTCAGAAATTTGTCCGGTCCAAATTCCATCTTTATTCACTGGAACTTCCTGATAAACGTCAGCCCCTGCAGCCTTTGTACTTCAGCGTTTGTTCGTAAACCAGAAGGAACCACGGTTCCACTTTTGCGATTCCTGGAAAGGCAATGACCTCACTATTCATGACAAACAGTTGTTTTTTCAAACTAACACAGTTTCGAACAGAAACGTTTGCCTGAGCTTGAAGCAACAGTTCTTGGTGGGTATACGTAGAGAACATCAGTGCCCCTCCACAAATCAAAAGAATCTGGGCTTGAACACAAAAGGCGTTAGTATTTTGAAAATTTAATTTGTCACAAGGTTTGACTGACCCACGAACTGCACATTTTACAGACCAGATTCTTGCAAATATTTAGTTGTTCAACCCAGCACCCCTGGCTTCGGCCCGGATGGTAGATCTGGGTTGGAAAGTTCATCTTCAGGAGCAGCACGAAAGCCCTGCCAGCTTTTCCCGTCCAAACTCTTTACCTGACTACGAGCTATATTTATACAAATCCTGGCAGCTCAGCACCCTAATCCACAATCTCACAGCGGCCCAAGCGCTAACGACCCGTTGCCACGCAACCGAGAGATCAGGGTAGTTGGAACGCCGCCAGGACGCTGCGCACCCCGTCGCTACCCCAGCGTACCCTGCAAGCGGCAGTAGGGTATATATTTGGCACGGACGCCAAAAAGCTGATATGTCTATTTGAGCGGCTGGCTGGGCAGCTGCCAGGAAGCTGGGCCGCTGCGGTGAAGATTCCCCGCTCTGCACATACTGAACGAAGCCGGGTGTTTCGAGGCCCCGAACTGCCGTGTCAGACCAAATCAACGCAAGCACACAGAAGCCCGAAGAGCAACCACTGAGAAATTTTGCGTCCCTTCACGATCCAATCACAATTTTACAAATGCCGACCACGCAGCTCCACACAAAAAGTAAAAACACAAATTGCACGAATTCCAAGCGCAAAAAGCATATATCCTGAATCTGCAGGAGAAACGACCCCTGCGTCTCAAAAATGTGAATCTGGAGTCAAGTGGCAAAGAAATCGAAACGAAGGAATTGCACCGCACATCACATGTGCGCCATTGCATTGACAAAACCTGTGGCAAATCTTTTTGAAAACAAGGTGAATTCACTGGACGGACACAATTCAGATTTTTCAGTTACAAGTCCGCTTTTCATTCCAAGTTTTGACCTGTGTACGCACGCACTGACAAAGTGAGCCCCTTCCCTGTAGATCCTCCGCTTCTCCCCTTCTTCATCTCAACCCGTATCTGTATTCTGCCCTCCCCCACTCCCGTCTCCGCTGGCAGCCGATCCTCGTGCCCCCATTCCCTGACAAATTGCCTTACTCTCCCTCACGCCAACCCGCACTTTCATCACCCTCTATCTGCTGCAGCTGCGCTGGCAGCCGTTGCTTTTCTGCCCTTTGTTGCTTTCAGCTGAGAAAACGCGTTGGAAGTTTGGGAACAAAGCATCAGCACAGATCTCAGTCTTTCTTATGCAGCGTGAGTGGTATTGCTTTGCATTTGTCTGAGACTCCGCTTTCGAGACTGCCTTTCGTCGCCACCGAATTGGTGTGTGTGTGTGTGTGTGTGTGTGTGTGTGTGTGTGTGTGTGTGTGTGTGTGAGTGTGAGTGCGTGAGTGTTTACTTTCAACTGTGTTTGGAATAACGTCGTGTGATTTTGTGTGGGGTGGTCTCAAATCCAATGTGGACGGCAGGTTAATCTCCTGCCCTAAAATTTTGCTTTATCTTTCTTGTGCAGAATGAGAATATGTGGGGAGACAATGAAAATTCATAGGGGGAGACCCAGCTCTGTGCCCTTTGCGGCTCCAACACCCTTCTACTGCAGAAGGTGTTCCAGAATACGAAGCGCAAGTTTTGGTGGATAGATTTGGTGATTACGATTCGCACGATTCACGCATACCATGGCCACGGTGCACGAGAGCGAACGTTGGGGTCTGAAGGACAAATCCAGATGGTTTTGGCACCCATCAATCTCTGCCCTCACAAAGCAGAAACCCTCTGCAAACTGTTTCGGCCCGTTCCACACCTGTTTCTCATGCGTGCATGGTGCATGTGTGATGAATGCTTGGTACAGGGACGAAACGCTTGACGCGCCACAGTGTGGGCTGCACAGCAGAAATCCAGAAACGCACGCACTCGCCAAACTCAGCACTCACTGCGGAATCTCGACCGTTTTGGTGCCAACAAGTGAATCTCGCTCATCCCGCATCGTGGTCGAATTCACGCAACCCAAGCCTCGTACCCCCATACCCCTGCACACATCACGATCGGGCGGGGGGCTCCAAATGGGCCAACTTGAAAATTGAACAATTTGACTGTAAACGGGAGAAAAAATTCGGTTGCCTCCTGACGTGCTGTCCTGCGATGAGTCTGATGCACAGAAGTTACGTTTGATCCTCGACTGAGGATGCAATGCGGAAAGCATGTGGGGTGCAACAGGCCCGCGGAGGGGAAGGAAGGAGTGACGGGAAGTGCGGGTCACTGCAACCGCAGATTGCGCGTAGTGCAGCTGCAGCGGAGACACATATTGAAACTCACTTTCTCTCTCGTGTCCACAGCAGTGCCCGTTTCCCACCAATATGAAGGACTTGATAGTGTGTGTGTACGTGTGTGTGTGTGAGAGAGAGAGAGAGCGAGAGAGAGAGAGAGAGAGAGAGAGAGAGCGAGCGAGCGTGTGTGTGTGTGTGTGTGTGTGTGTGTGCTTGTGTGTGCAGGTGTGTGTGTGTGTGTGTGTGTGTGTGTGAGACCAAAATCTACTGGGAACTGCAGCAGTGGAGCGTTGAAAAGTATCACAAGTCTGTTCTGTGGGTTTGACTTGAGCTTCAACTTCAAGAACTTTGGACGGACGACCCGTGATCAAAATGGAATGATGAGACCAGAATTCGGTCCGGGAAAGCTACCAAACGTGTGTGCAAATCAGTTCACTCAAAGGCCTTTGCGAGGACACTTTCCTTACATAGCCACAACGACCATATTGGTCGATCTATCGCAGATTCCCAAGTACTGATGACAAACATCAAGTGCCTGTCACCACGTTGGGAAACTGTTCTATTCTCCAAGTATGGCCACACTTGCCTTGTAGAGAGCAGTAGTCTTCAGCTCGCTCTCGCTGCGCTTCACAGACAAAAAAGGAAGAGCCCCGTATCTTATCTCCATACTTGGTCATAACTTACTGCGGTACGTCCCAACATATTAGAGAAGCACCCACGAGAAAACAGATGTTGTGTTTGCTTGGGATTATCCCTATCGTTGGTTCTCTGTCTCTGCTGTTGCCTGTCTCTGCCCTTTTGCTTTCCTTGAATCACATTTTTCACGTGAATTTTTCAACCAAACACGCTGTGTCGACACAAAATGTAGAAAGTATTGAAATCTGAGCTGGAGTCGTCACGAGGCGGTTGCTGTGGCAACGCGACAAGGATCGGGTGTCAGTGGTTGTGATGGTCAGTCCACTTCCGGTAGTACGGAACGGCCACACACAACGTGACCACTGCGTGGTCAGCTCCGACGGAAGGCAGGTCGGGAGTTGAGACATTCATTCATTCCTTTCATTTCAGGTCAATCATTTTGCCGACGAAACAATGAACTTGACGACGAGTTTTGAAACTTTGGAAAGGCGACAAAACGTTCGAAAACAAATCAGAAAAGGAAACAACTAGAAGTCAGCCCTTTCTCAGCGAACTGTACGCCCCTGTTATCTGTGCGCCCCCCTCCCGTTATCCCAGGCGTCCTTCCGTGAGCAGAACGAGACAAAACAGAACCGCACGAAATCGCGCCTGGGAATGGAAATCGGATTTTGTTTGGGGAACGTTGTCGAACTGGGTGAGAAGGTCTCGCGCGAAGAGTTCAAAACTCGTCCGTAAACACGTCAAATTTGAGCAATTTTTTGGAGTCGCAATTATTTTTTCGCCAATTGTGTCAAAATGTCGTGTGTCGCTTGCACAATCTTAAAGACAAGTGAATCTGCAGAGACACAAGCCTTCCAAATCAGCTTCGCAGATAATAAAATCTCCAACAGATTTTTGTCCCACATGCAACTTGCAGGAAGCTGATAGAAACCGACCACAAGGTACATGCACCCAGAAGTTTTGCTTTTGAGCCAGTTGGAGGTCTCGCCACTCGCAAAGGGAGACTCTCTCTCCCCACCTTTCGTTTGGCACTTGGTGCTGAGCAGTTTGGTCCAGCTCGAGACATGGGAACTTGTGTGCATCACCAGCTCGTACACTCAAAACTTGCGTAGTAAATTTATGCCCTGAAACCAAGGCCATCTCTAACCACGCACACTTGTACTTGGCGCGGATGCTGCTTTAGTTCATACCCTTTCTTTGTCTCGGGTAGACACGGACTTTCTCAGGGTATGAGGAGGGTATGCGGCTGACGTGGAGGAATGTTTGCACAGATGGCTTCAATAATCTGCTCAGACCGCTTTTAGCGGCCGCTGCTGTGGAGTGTCAGGAAAGGGTGCAGGGGAGGGTGGACGGGGTGCAGGGGGAGGGTGGACGGGGTGCAGGGGGAGGAGGGCGAGAGGTAAATGGGGTTCCATCTGCAAAGGAATGTCAGGAGGCGGATGGAGCCAGTGGGTGCAGACGCGCTCAGGAGTGAATGATTTTTCCACATCCACAACACTCCTGAAAATTTTTTGGTTGATGTGTGCTGACCTCAAAATAAAGTTGGGTCTATTTTTCTCAACAATACTGACAAGAATTCCAAGTTTGGGCCACCGCCCAAACTGCAGTGAAAGGGTTGGTGATTCTGGGTCCAACTGTATTTCATATTTGAGTTGAAAAGATCTCCCTGCAGTCATGACTCGAATATGAAAAGATCTCCCTGCAGTCATGACTCGACTGCTGTGGATCCGTTTCTGGAAGATCCATCAAGGAAGACTACATCAAGGATGACGCGCCTTTTCCCGCGCGGCGCTGCTTTGTCTTGTCTCCTCCAAGAGGTTTGGATCCGACAAGGGCTGATGCAGGTACGCGATACCAACCGGGAGGAAAGAGGGGTAAAGTAGGGTACAGGGTGCGGGTGGAGGGTGCAGGGCTCGTCATGTGTCAATAAAAGGGTGAAGCTGGGGGCAGCAGGGGTGCCTGGCTGTCGCTTCTTTGTGCGTGACTTTACGACTTTCTTGAGGGGCCGTTCAACTTCCGTGAACAACGACCAAACTCGCATCACGACAAAACGACAGCAGGGGTCAGATCTAAGGCTATTGAAACGACTTGGTCAGGCCCAAATCAAATACCAACGACACACGGGGCAAACCCTCTGCAAGACTCAAGTTAAAAGTAGCCTAAAATCTTAGCGTAAGCTGCATTTCCAAGTTGAGTGAAGCAAAACCCCACGACCTAGGTGTTGTGGTTGCATTAATTTGAGTCACAAACGAGTGTTCAGCAAGTGTACAAATCTTTTTGGTGACCACAGAAAACAACAGGTTCTTTCACTGTTTGGTTCGTTTGTGACCCAGGAACGGCAACACATCTTTCGTTCGCGCGAGTATTTTGGACGCCCCCTGAGTGAGTACTCGCATGCTCACATGCTCGAAGTACTGCAGTACTTGGCACTAGTGAGTTGATTTGGAGCGCGGCGCTTTTAGACATGTGGCGGCTTATGTCAGATTCCTGCAGGGGGCGGAGCCAGGGGAGGGGGCGTTTTGACAGGGGAGGGCAGGGGGTCGGGTGCAAATTTGAAACTTCTTTGTTTTCTATCACAGAAATGTCGTCTCAGGGAGAAAAGAAAATCGAAAATGCAAAAGATGAAAATCCAAAATCTGTGCTTCAAGAAGCTGTCAGACATCTTTCTGCAACACCGACATTTCAAATCTGAAAATTTTGAGGCCAAACCAAGCGCACAGCCCCTTTGGTTCCGCCTCCAACCAAAGCTGCAACGCAGGAACAAACACCCCAACTTGAGACAAAGAAAGTAAAGGAACCCTGGAGGGCCAACGGGCATCTGTTTCTGCAGCGGTGAGGGGATGTTTATCCAAAAGGGTTTTGAGTACATTCGCAGTACATGTACTTGTTCCAGCAGACCCTGTCAACACAACACCTGCCAATGTGCGCCACGTGTCATTTGGATGCCTGCACAAGTTGCACACACACGCACACACACACATGTATACACACACACACACACACACACACACACACACACACACACAAAGCGTACACATTCACAAACACACAAAGCGTACACACACACACACACACAAAGCGTACACACACACACACACACACAAAGCGTACACACACACACACACACACACAAAGCGTACACACACACACACACACACACACAAAGCGTACACACACACACACACACACACACACACAAAGCGTACACACACACACACAAAGCATAC
>JAAUXT010044823.1_pt1 | contig 11140 bp, 8 predicted proteins | sample 7278171 | NCBI WGS metagenome assembly JAAUXT01 (sample SAMN14350112, study PRJNA611818) | marine sediment metagenome | isolation source: surface marine sediment (1.8m) | place: French Polynesia: Moorea | collected 2018-08 | reverse complement strand
GCATGCACAGACATGTTCTCCGCCTCTCCTTCTCACACACGCACACTCACACACCAGTCCGGTGCACACACACGCACACACAAACCCCTTGTTCCCACGCACCCACAACCGTGTGTGGTGCGCGTGTGCGCATGTGTGTGTGTGTGTGGTGCGTGTGTGTGTCAGGGGTGCTCAGTGTTCATTCTGGGTACCTGCATGAGTGATAAATGTGCAGAGAGTGAGTCGGTGCTGATGTCCATTACGAGGCGACAATAATCCAGAGATAATCCAGAGATAATCCAGAGATAATCCGTAGCGACTGAAGAGAAGCTGAGGCAGATCCCCGGGTCAGTGACTGCGCAGATTGTACTGTCCAGACTGACCACACCAACCACCACCTCCTGCCTGTCTGCGATGTCCAGTCCACAGCGTGACGTCATCCACAACGTAAATCCAGATTCATGTGTAAGTTCCTCACTGACCAGTCTCAGTACTCACACAGTCCACACTGACCTCCGAGCACCAACTCGCTTGACCTGTCAGTACTTACTGACCACTCAGTACTGAGCAGTCAGTACTGATGTCGTTCCAGGTTCACACCAATCCATCGTGCAGTGTGACCACTGCCCACTGCCCACTCAGTGAGTACTCCCCCAGACTGCCCACTCAGTACTCCCCCAGACTGACCACCCACGTGTGCGACGTCCTGTCCGAAATGACCGTCCGTCACAGTCCCCGCGCCCTGCACGGGGGAGAGAACCGGTCCCGACGCCGTCCTCGCAGTGAACACACGTGTCACGCACACGGCGGGAGATCCGTTCCCCGATGACACGTGATACATCGAGCGCGCTCAAACCAAGCGAAGGGAGCTGGAACCCCCCAGTGAGGTTTGAGCTGCAACACACACACTCTCTGTGTCTCTCTGTGTCTCTCTGTGTCTTTTTTCTGTCTGTCTTTCCCTCTCTCTCTCTCTCTCTCTCTCTGTCTCTCTCCCCTCTCTTGCGCTCTTGCTCTCTCTCTCTCTCACTTGCTTCCCCCACTCTCTCACCCTCTCTCTTTCTTCTCTCTTGTCTCTTACTCTCTCCTCTCTCTCACTCTCACTGTCTCTCCCACCCACTCTCTCTCCTCTCTGTCTCTCCCCCTCTCTCTATCTTTCTCTCTCTCTCCCTCCCTCTCTCCCTCTTTCTCTCTCACTCTCTCTTTCTCTCATGCTACCTGCAGTGCCGTGCTTGCAGTGCCTGTCCGTGTTCTATCAACTGCATACCCCTCCACTGGCTCACACGAAACGCACCCTGTTCCCGTGATGCAACAATTGTGCTGATGTCCATGTCCCAAGATCCCAGACCTGTTCGCAAAGCGTCACTGTCTGCGCCGCCCGCATCACAAGGACGGCGCTGCCGCCTCGTCGCGGAACCAGCCACCGTTGTAGTGGGTCTGCGTAGTGCCGGGCGGCTCGTGTGATGTCCCAACCCAAACAGCACCGTCCGGGGACAATCAATGGGAGGGGTGGGGAAGTGCTGGCCACAGCTCTCAGGTGCAGTTGTAGTCCCGATGAGAGTGGTGGGGAGGCACTGGTCTCAGGTCTGAGGTCTAATTATAGTACTCTCAATGTGAGGGGTGGGGAGGCACTGGTCTCAGCTCTCAGCGCTGGACGCAGTTGTCACAGCAACACAACAACGCAATGGACAGTTCTCTGTCAGGATTTAGGATGGATTCGTTGGGGGTGGAACCACCACCCCACATCACCCCACCCACCCACCCACCCACTCCAACCCAACCCCACCCAACTCAACCCTCGCCAACCGTCAAATCCTTCGTCTCTTTTTCTTTCGACATTTTCATTCTCTAATGTTAGAGTTCAGGGCAGCCCTCCGCCAGATAAGCGTCAGATCCGTAGGGTGACCTCCCTCCCAGGGGCCGAGCCAACATCAGTCCTTCTTTACTAACCCCTGGATCCACCTCTTCTGCCAACCCCAGCAACCCAGCACCCCACACCAGACACCACCACCCCTGGATCCACTTCTTTGTTTTGGCTCCACCCCTGGCTCCACCCCAGACCCCACCCCAGACCCACACCTCTGACCCCACCCCAGACCCACACCTCTGACCCCACCCCTGACTCCACCCCAGACCCACACCTCGGACCCCACCCCTGGCCCCGACCCTGACTCCACCCCTCACCCCACCCCTCACCCCACCCCTGGCTCCGCCCCTGACTCCGCCAGTACTCTCGTCTGACGGAGGTACTTGAGCGAGAGAAGTATTTGCATGGCCTTTGGTCACACTGGCCATAAACGGGACTGAGCCGCCACAATAAAAGTCACTCAAGCGGAACCGACCAAGACGGTCGCGGTGGAGGCGCCTCTGGTGGGTCCAGCGGGTCCAGAATTTGTTGTGAAGGGGGCCACAATTTGTGGGGAAGTCAGAACGCCAACTTTGTCAAATGAAACTTGCAAAGGTGCATGTACAGCACACACACATACACACATACACACACGCACACACATGCACACACGCACATACACACGCATATACACGTACACACACGCATACACACACGCAAACACACATACAAACACGCACGCACACACGCGCACATACATGCATACACACATACAAACACGCTCGCACACATGCGTACACACACGCACGCACGCATACACACGCATACACACACGCATCCCAACCTTCTCAGGGCACCACAGATCCGTGGCTGTCCCATACTTGGGCCAAAACGCGCACACCGCGCACCACACACACGCACACACACGCAAGTCCAGACCGTTCGGGACAGGTCCGGCGGGTGTGGGGAGGGTCTCCCACATGAAACCCCAAAATTTTTCATTTCAAATGAACCGCCAACACTGTGGTGTGTATCTCGCTTGGGTGATTACGGTAGAGGGGGCCCCGTCCCCATGTACAGGGCAGGACACCTGAAGCGTGTGTACCTGTAGAAGTCTGCATGTCAGCGGGGCAGGGAGACCTACTGCCGCACGCATGCGTTGTGCTGACGTGTCGTGGCGTTTCTCAATGCTAATGCTGACGTAGATGTGCTGCACGTTTGGAAGACTGCCAACATTGACGTCAGCGTTGACGTGAGTAGATGCGTTCTTGGTCTTTGGCTTATGTTTTGTGTCATTGTGGATACAGTGTGTGGACGACGTGTTTACGAGTACGTCGTGTGTTGACGACTTAATTGATAATAGTAGCGCAAGTACCTCGTAGGTGAAGTAAGAGAGGCATCAGAGGAAGGGAACAAGAGGAGAGAGCCCTGGTGTGACTGGACGCAGCAGGCGCTGTGCGTGTGTGCGTGTGTGTGTGCGTGTGTGCGTGTGTGCGTGTGTGTGCGTGTTTCAGCAGAATGTTTGTGTGTGTGTGAGTGTGCATGTGGCGTCTGTGCGTGGACCCCTCCCTCTGTGTGTGTGTGTGTGTGTGTGTGTGTGTGTGTGTGTGTGTGCGCGTGTGTGTGTGTGTGTATCTGTCTGTCTGTTTCTCTTCTCTCTCTGTCTGTCTGTCTCTTTGTGCTGTGTTTGGTGTGCGTGCGTTTGTGCGCGTGCGTTTGTGTGCGTGTGGTCTCACTTTCTTTCTCTTCTCTGTGTGCGACGTGTGTGTGTGTGTGTGTGTGCGATGTGCTTGTGCACGTTCTGCCTGACGTGCCCTGATCTTTAAGGGCTTCAGCAAAGAAGAGGTCTTTGGTTCACATGTTTGTTTGCTTTTTCTGTCGCACTCACTCATGCGAACAACAATCATTCCAACTGGGGGCACTGAGGCGTCACCGTCTTGTACTTGAAAACACAAATGCATGTTGGCACGAGTCGTACGTTTCCGTGTGTTCTCGGGTGTGCTCGACGCTTCAAGACGCCATGCAGCACAATTCGTGTTTCCTCGGCACAAACCTGCAGGTACCACACGTCTATCGTCGTGTCTCTTACATAGAGGGCGTTTCCGTCGTGTGACGACCAGCGTACAGACGTTTCGAGCACTACCAACAGACGCCAACGTAAGTACGTCAGTTGACGCCAGCGTAAAAGACGCTTGAAAATGCTACCGTTCGTGAGTTGACCTAGTCAGAGTCTGACGCAACGCAAACCGCCAACGTTCAGACGTCAGCGTACACAGACGTTTGGAGCACTGCCAACAGACGCCTGCGTTTATCAACGTAAGTACGTCAGTTGACGTCAGCATAAAAAACGCTTGAAACGCTACCGTTACGAACGTTGACCTGTGGTCAGAGCAGTAACGTCACGTACATCTGACGTCGCGCAGACCGCCAGCGTAAAGCAGAACAGAACTGACAGGTGCGTGCACGTGTGTTCAGAAACGCGCTGCATGCTTGAACGCAGGGAGGGGGAGGGGAGGGGGTTGGGGGAGGGGGCAGGAGACATTTTATCCACCTTGCCATATATACTGCACTAGCACATGGTGCTTCGCCCTAAAGGAACTTCTCACAATGACGTTGTGACGTTCTATTCACTGTTTCAGGCTCCTCACAACGACGCTGATTCTCAAAAAGATGCAGATTCCTGTGAGACTGAGACCAGAGACAATGCGACTGCGACTACACCGCGTATTGGTGTTGCTCCTCTGTTTGTGTCTCTGGGACCCTGTTCCAGTTTCAGGTCACGTGGTCCACACCAACCCACCCACGTGGGACCCACGTGGTTATGTGCTCTTCCGTTTGTCCCCGAGAGGCATCGGAGCCCAGACCGAACAGATGCTCAGCACCATGGATTTTGCTAAAAATCTCAACAGAACTTTGGTTTTGCCCAATTTTTATCACATCGGCAAGGTTCTGAAACTGAAGTTTTCCCACATTTTCAAAGTGAAAAAGATGGCAGAATTTATCAAAGTGATTGAGTTTGATGACTTCATGGAAAATCTGGCACCTGAGCATTGGCCCATGAAGGAGAGAGTCATAGTGTCTCTGTCTTCTGCTGAACTTACCAGCCAGGCATCCTCAGCTCTTTGGAGAGTCATAGGACAAAGGGGTCAATGGAACCAGGATAGGGTTGTCAAGGTCACATTCCCCTTTGATGATTGGTCTCAATGGAAAAAGGAATTCCCACCAGAGGTCCTTCCTGTCTTGGTGCTTGGCCATGCACCTGGGAAGTTCCCTGTGGACCCCAAGCATAGACATCTGCAAAAGTACTTTGAGTTTAGAGATGGGATAGCTAATTATGCAGACAAATTCATCCATGAGAACTTTCCATGGGAGAAGTTTGTTGGAATTCACCTGCGAAATGCAGAACAATGGAGGAAAATGTGCCATGACAAACCTCAAGCACCAATAAAATATGCCTCTTCCCAATGTACTGAAGGAACAGATTTGCAGGTCACTCAGGAAATGTGTCACCCATCAGAGAAGCAGATCTTGAGGCAGGTTGAGGAGGTTGTCAAGGAAACTGAGGCCACTGTCATATATGTTGCAACAGACCAATACTCCTTCAAGAAAGAGATTGAAGAACACATGATGAAACAGAAACTGAAAGTGAAAGTGTTCCATATGGACCCTGAGATGATTCTGCATGACCTCTACATACTGACCAAGGCCCACCATGTTATAGGCAACTGTGTTTCTTTCTTCACTGCATTTGTTAAGAGGCACAGAGATGTTTATGGGCTTCCTATATCCTTCTGGGGACTCAACCCTGTTGCAGCCACAGCTAATCCAGACTACACCCAACCACCCAGGTTCACCTGGGACCCGAACGGGTACCTGTTGTTCCGTCTTTCGATGGGCAGATTCGGGAACCAGGCTGAACAGTTGCTAGGCAGCATGGACTTTGCCAAGAACCTCAACAGAACCTTGGTTTTGCCCAACTTTCAAAATATTGGTAAGTTCAAGAAATTAAGGTTCTCCTCCATCTTCAAGCTGGAAAAAATACAAGAATATGTCAAAGTGATTGAGGTTGATGATTTCATGGAGGATCTGGCACCTCAGCACTGGTCCACTCAAGACAGAGTGATTGTGTATCAGTCTCCTAAAGATGTCATCACCCATGACTTTGCTGCTGTTTGGGAAATCATGGGAATTGGCCTGTTAGACAAAGACAAGGTCAGAAAGGTGACATTTCCCTTTGATGATTGGTCTCAATGGAAGAAGGAGTTCCCACCAGAGGTTCTTCCTGTGCTGGTGCTCAAGAATGCACCAGGAAAGTTCCCTGTAGATCCCAAGCACAGACATCTGCAAAAATATCTGGAATTCAGAGAAGGAATCACTAAAATTGGAAACAAGTTCATCCAGGAGAACTTTCCAGGAGAAATGTTTGTTGGAATTCATCTAAGAAATGAGGAAGGATGGAAGAAAATGTGTCAAGATTTACTTCCCCCAGACAAACCACAAATACCAAGTTTTTTTGCCTCTCCTCAATGCACTGAAGGAACAAATTTGCAGGTCACTTTGGAAATGTGTCACCCATCAGAGAAGCAGATTTTGAGGCAGGTTGAGGAGGTTGTCAAGGAAACTGAGGCCACTGCCATATTTGTTGCAACAGACCAATACTCCTTCAAGAAAGAGATTGAAGAGCACCTCATAAAGCAGCAACTGGAAGTGAGAGTTTTCCACATGGATCCTGAGCTGCCTGTGCATGACATTTATGTTCTGACCAAGGCTGACCACTTTATAGGAAACTGTGTTTCCTCCTTTTCTGCATTTGTTAAGAGGCACAGAGATATTCTGAGGCACCCAACATCTTTTTGGGGAGTCAACCCAGTCAATGCCTCAGCTGATCCAGATCCAACCACAGCTGATCCAGATCCAGCCTCAACAGATCCAGATAAAACCTCAGCTGATCCAGATCCAACCACAGCTGATCCAGTTCCAACCACAGCTGATCAAGTGCCAGTCTCAGCTGATCCAGATCCAACCACAGCTGATCCAGATCAAACCTCAGCTGATCCAGATACAAACTCAGCTGATTCAGATTCAAACTCAGCTGACCCAGATCCCTCAGCCAATCCTGATCTGGCCTCAGCTGATATGGACCAGTCCCAGACAGCCCAATTCACCTGGGACCCAAACGGGTACCTTTTGTACCGACTCGCCTTGGGGCGGTTTGGTAACCAGGCTGAACAGTTGCTTGGCAGCATGATGTTTGCAAAAACACTCAACAGAACCATGGTTTTACCCAGGTTCGTAATCAACAAGCAGGATTTTAGATTTGATCAAGTTTTCAAAACAGAGAAAATCAAGGAGTTTTTGAAAGTGATAGACACTGAAGACTTTATGGAACACCTGGCCCCTCACCATTGGCCCACCAAAGACAGAGTCATTCTCAATCAATCACGTAACAATGCCATTGGACCTGAATTTGCTGCTGTTTGGAAAATCATGGGACATGGTCTTTTGGATGAAGACAAGGTTGTCCCAGTGACGTCACCTTTCCACGATTGGTCTCAATGGAAAAAGGAATTCCCACCAGAGGTCCTTCCTGTGATGGTGCTGGCCCATGCACCTGGGTTTTTCCCTGTGAGATCTGAAGATCGCTATTTGCAACAGTACCTGGAGTTCAGTGAAGGAATTACCAGCTTTGGAGACAAGTTTATTCAGGAAAATTTCCCAGGGAAGAAGTTTGTTGGAATTCATCTCCGAAATGAAATCCCTTGGAAGCAAATGTGTGAAAGCTTACCAGCAGGAAGACCAAATTTGTATGCCTCTCGCCAGTGTACTGAAGGAACAGATTTGCAGGTCACTCAGAAAATGTGTCACCCATCAGAGAAGCAGATCTTGTGGCAGGTGGAGGAGGTTGTCAGGGAAACTGAGGCCACTGTCATATTTGTTGCAACAGACCAATTTCCTCTCAAAGATGAGATAACAGAATACATGATAAAGCAGAAACTAGAAGTGAAAGTATTCCACATGGACCCAGTGAACCCCCTGCATGACCTTTATGTACTGACCCAGGCTGACCACTTCATAGGAAACTGCATTTCTTCCTTTTCTGCATTTGTGAAAAGGCACAGAGATGTCCAGGGGAACCCATCATCTTTCTGGGGACTCAATCCAGTTCCAGCCTCACCTAATCCAGACCCAACCTCAGCTGATCCAGATCCAAACTCAGCTGATCCTGATCCAGCTTCACATGATCCAGATCCAGCTTCACATGATCCAGATCCAAACTCAGCTGATCCAGATCCAAACTCAGCTGATCCAGATCCAAACTCAGCTGATTCAGATCCAAACTCAGCTGATTCAGATCCAAACTCAGCTGATCCAGATCCAAACTCAGCTGATCCAGAACCAGCCTCAACTGATGCCCATACCCAAGCACCCCAATTCACTTGGGATCCCCATGGGTATGTCCTGTTCCGCCTGCTCGGAGGCAGATTCGGGGGACAGGCGGAACATGTGCTTGGCAGCATGATGTTTGCAAAAAAGCTGAACAGAACCTTGGTTTTGCCTAAAATCAGAACAGGAGGCAAAGATTTCAACTTCAGCAGCGTTTTTAAATTTGAGAAGATTTCAGAGTTTTGGAAAGTGATTGAGTTTGATGATTTTATGGAGAATCTGGCACCTCAGCACTGGGCCAAGGAAAAGAGGAAAATGGTGACTCCACATGAATTCCGTTTTGAAAAACCCCAGCAGAGATTCAATGATATGTGGAAAATCATTGGTATTGGAGAAATGAGGCGGAAGAGTGTGATTCAGGTTTCCTATCTACCTACTGAATATGCACAATGGGAGGAGCGTTTCCCAGCAACCAAGACGCCGGTTTTGGCACTGACAGACGCACCTGCTGACTTCCCAGTTCTTGCAGAACACCGTCATCTTCATAAGTATCTGGAGTTCAATGATGAAATATCTAAAGTTGGAGACAAATACATCAAGGAGAACTTCCAAGGGGAGAGGTTCCTTGGTCTTCATCTGAGAAATGCAAAGGAATGGCTGGATAACTGCAAGCATTGCTTGAATACAGAGTCAGAAAGGTCAAATATTATGGCCTCACCCCAGTGCACTGAAGGAACCAACAAGAAAATTTCCATGGACATATGCTACCCACCAGAGAAGGATGTCTTGAAGCAGGTCAAAAATGTTGTTCAAGACACAAAGGTCAATGTAATTTTTGTTGCAACAGACCAGTACCCCCTCAAAGAGCAGCTGGAGGAGTACTTGATGGAACTGAAAGTGAAAGTGTACCACATGAACCCTGAGCTGCCTCTTCATGACATTTATGTCCTCACCAAGGCTGATCACTTTGTAGGAAACTGTGTTTCTTCTTTCACTGCATTTGTAAAGAGACACAGAGATATTCAAGGGCTCCCAACATTGTTCTGGGGATTCAGCACAGTTCCAGCCTCAGTTGATCCAGTTCCAACCACAGCTGACCAAGATCCAGCCACAACTGATCTAGATTCAGCCTCAGCTAATCCAGACCACACCCAATTGACCCAGTCCACCTGGGACCCAAGTGGATATGTCCTGTTCAGACTCACTGCAGGCAGATTTGGAAACCAGATGGAACAGTTCTTGGGTTGCATTGAGTTCACAAAACAACTCAATAGAACCATGGTTTTACCAAAGGTCTGGATCAATAATGAAAACCACCATTTCACCAGAGTTTTCAAAATGGAGAAAATTGCAGAATACATCAGAGTGATTGAGTTTGATGATTTCATGGAGAATCTGGCACCTCATCACTGGCCCAAAAAGAAAAGAACCATGGTTTCATTGTATGAGTATCGTTTTGAAAAGCCTCAAAACAGGTTCATTGATTTGTGGAAGATCATAGGGATTGGAGAAATGGGCAAAAAGAGTGCAAGACAAGTATCCTACTCACAGGACGAGTACTCCCAATGGCGGGAGCAGTTTACACCGGAAGTGACGCCAGTTTTAGCAATCACGGACGCGCCGGGCAAGTTCCCGGTTCTTTCCCAGGACCGCCATCTTCAAAAGTACCTGGAGTTTTCTGAAGGTATTTCCCGGTTTGCAGACAAGTATATTGAGGAGAATTTCCCAGGAGAGAAGTTTTTGGGGCTTCATCTCAGAAATGGAAGGGATTGGTGGGATACTTGTAAGTACTATTTGAATACTGATACACCAGAGAGGAACTTCTTTTTTGCTTCACCCCAGTGCACTGATGGGACTAACAACAAAATCAACATGGCCATTTGTTACCCAACTGAAGAGGAAGTGTTAGAGCAAGTGAAGAAGGTGGTGGAAGAGACCAAGGTGAAGGTCATTTTTATAGCAACAGATAAATACCCCCTGAAACAGCAGCTGGAGGAATATCTCAAGGAACTGAAAGTGAAAGTGTACCACATGGACCCAGAGTTTCCCCTGCATGACATTTATGCACTGACCCAGGCTGACTATTTTATTGGGAATTGTGTGTCTTCATTCACTGCATTTATCAAGAGACATAGAGATATCCAGGGCCGCCCCTCATCCTTCTGGGGACTCATCTGACCCTCCAGACCACCGTATCTTCAAGTGTTTGGATGCCAGGATAATTGGTGCTTCTACGGATCAACGGAACATTCGGTGCAGGAGAAGAAAAATCGGCATCCGCCCCCTCACCCGCTTTTGGGGTTTGGAACCAGAGCTTGCGTGGCGCGTTGAATTTTTTTTTGGGGGGGGGGGCAGGGTGAGTTACAAGTTTCAAGAGTCCCCTGGATCCGCTGAAGGACCACAGGGGAGGAACCAGCAGGGGCGGGAGGTCTGTGATTTGTGCGTTGATTGTAGAATGGAGAGGGCGCAAGCGGAATCCTGAACGGCTTTGTGTGTGTGTGTGTGTGTGTGTGTGTGTGTGTGTGTGTGTGTGTAAGTGTGTGTAAGTGTGTGTAAGTGTGTATGTGAGTGTGAAAGTGTGTGTGTGGGTGGGTGTGTGTAGATGTGCAGGTGTACGTGTAGATGTGTGCGGGTGTGTGCGTGTGTACGTACTTTGAAGTTGTTTGAGAGTGGTGTGCGTGTGCTTGTTTGTACGTCTGTGATTGAGGGGGTGTGTGTGCGTGTGTGCTTGTGTGTACGTGTGTGCGCGCTTGTGTTTGTGTCTTTGTGCTTGGGTGTGTGCGCGTGTGTGTATGTGCGTGCGTGAGTGAAATACATGTACGCGTGTTACTGAACTTATATGAAATATTCTGGAAAATAAACGCGTGAACACAACGCGACGAAACACGTGTACGTCTTTTCACGTTTGCGGGGGGGGGGGGCGGGGGGGGGGTT
>JAAUXT010103786.1_pt1 | contig 11142 bp, 10 predicted proteins | sample 7278171 | NCBI WGS metagenome assembly JAAUXT01 (sample SAMN14350112, study PRJNA611818) | marine sediment metagenome | isolation source: surface marine sediment (1.8m) | place: French Polynesia: Moorea | collected 2018-08 | reverse complement strand
GCTAAATAACCCTGCGGACAAGCCCAGATGGATATCAGCCCTAATACATCTTTCCTGTCAGAGAAATCATCACGTCAATGATCACGCTCAAGTGACCCGGGTATCTGTGGACTTGCTTAACAGTGTTATTCCCAAAATTCAACTCACAAGATTCAACTGTTTGCACTTTGACTGCCATGACACAAGTGCGCACATCCAGGCATTTGTGAAAATTTTGGGAATTGGGTCAGTTGCCTGGATTTACTAGAAGTTTCACAATAGGTGGGAATGGTTTTTTTTTTTGGGGGGGGGGGTACATCACACAGCCATTGGACATTGTGTTTTTTAGAATCTAAACTGGCATAGATGGAAAGCCCTTTCTATGGGCTTTACAAATCTGTTCGCGGTTTCAGATATCCCAATATCTCGATCAGTTGTGAAGTTTCAGACCAAAGCGTGTTTTGGCCCCAAACCCCCCAAAACCCCCAACCTGTTCAAGAATGATGTTCAGAATGAAAAAATGTAGCATGACTTCTGTGCAAATGTTTACCGCCAGCAGCAAAAAGTGTGTTTCCCACAACAAGTAGTGTGACTGAACTGAAACCTCTCTGGTCAATGACTGAAAAATTGTTACGCAAATGGTTTTGGGTTGGGTTTTGGGTTGGGTTTCAGGTTGGGTTTTGGGTTGGGTTTCAGGTTGGGGGTTTTGGGTGGTTTGGGGCCAAAACACATTTTGGTCTGTAACTTTGCAACTGAGGGGGTTTTGAAACGTGGAAAATATTTTTTTTCATAGGTGTGGGTTTTAGAATTTTTTGTGGGGTTTCCCTTTGATATGGGAACCTACCAAAATATGTTACAAGCTCTTGTGTTATTGCTTTTTAAAATGGTTAGTGCCAATGATACAGCTTTCCATTAAAGGGATGTGCCCTGGGTAAGTGACTGTTGAGGTGTGGCCAGGCTGGGGCCAATACAGTGGATGGGTTTTGAACCTTCAGTCTTAAGGAAACCTGACCAGGTTAGGGTTGGGAGTCCCAACCCTATTCCGAAGGTGTTGGTCATAGGAGCAGCCTTTATTGACCTGATACCAACCCAGGACCCTTGGTTCCTTTTGTTATGGGAAGCCTAGTTTTGATAAGGACCTGGTTGTTTGAATCAAATACCTAAAGGGAAAGAATTTATGAAATTCAGAGGAGAGAGATGTGGTAAATTGAAGACAAACTGAAGAAAAATAATTCATTGATGTGTTTTGGATAAGCAGAAGAAAAAATCAACCAAGCTTGCTCTAAACATGGGGTACTTAGTCAAAGAAAATCAGTGTTGCTTCTGCCAGACTAAACGGCAGGGTATTTCCGCGACTAATGTCCTGTAAGGCACACTCGTAAGACAGAATGCGCCCAAATTTTTTTCCTATTCACACACAAAGCCAAATAAATTCAGAACGATCCAAAAGAGCCAAATTTGAAATTTATCTTTTTTACCAAGAAACTGTTCACATGTTTTACTTCCTTAATGCCTGAAGGTGATTTGTTTCGGTTGCTCCCCACTTTGGTTGCTCAAAAAGTTGAGCAACCTGAAATGGTTGAGCAACCTCCTCAAATCACCTGAAAAGTCACATAAATTTTCTACAGCAATAAAAATAGTGATCTTACATCCACAGAATTGAAGAACATTTTTGACAAGTATAAACATGTGTGGTGTGAGTCCGCGGGTTATGTGTGCTCGGAAAATAAAGTCACTGAAACAATAAAGTTGAGACAGATCCTTGTGGTCTGCAAGTGAAGTACTAAAAACACCTTCACTGACTGGGTTGCACCGTCTTTTTCCTTCAGACACACACGCAGAATGCTCAAACTCAGAAGAAACACCGTCGGCTTCAGAAGATTCCACAGAACCAAAAGCGTCTGCAGAGGTAATTGAGCGCGAAAGGTCTTTGTTTCCTCTCTCGTTTGGAGCCAACACGATCCAGTGTACCACGTCGAGTTTTCGAACTAAGTGTTCATGATCAACGTGCATCTCACTCGCATATTCAGAGCAACACAGACGCACGCACACACACACAGACACACACACACACACACACACACACACACCAACGAAAATTTGCTTTCTACAAAGGTCCGTGGTGACGGTTTTTTTGTTGCACCTTTTTGGTTGTAATGTTTCTGTTTGAGTGGTTATCATTGGAAGACGAGGCCAAACTCTGTTTCGTGAAAAAGACTGAGAACGATGTTTCGGAAACTGATGGAGTTTCAGCTCTGTTGAACGTGGATGGATTTTAGACAGTTTTCCTGAACTTCACTACATGTGCAGCTATTGTTTCAGCAAAGAAGTACCGGCACAAGGGAATCTGCAACAAAGGATACAGACACAAGCACAACCACTCCAACCCAGTCAGAAGGAGACGACAGCACGAGTAACGGGGAGAGCAAGACCGACATGGAGCTTGAAACCGTCGCGTTCAATGTGATCTTCAACAAACAAAAACACGAAGTGACATTTCCTCTCGACCACAGTGTTTTACTACTCAAGCAGCATCTGGAAAAAATTACCAGTGAGTAGATTCACGGAAACTGCTGCCATGTGCGACACCCCAGGAAGCCTTACGTACTTGATCGCATGGTAGCTCACAAGTGTGGACTGACTTGGGTCTGCCCATGGTTGACTGGATGTTCTTTTCACTTGTTCTCTTTCACCAGGTGTTCCAGCAGCAATGCAAAAAGTTATGTTTAAAGGTGAGCATTCCTCCGTCCGTCTGATGCTCAGCGAATATATGTCATGAATCCCGATCGTGGCAGCGCCCTTCCGTGATTCTGAGTCGTGTTCGCGCTGCAGCCTCAGTTGCCTTTCCAGGCCGCATGAAGGACGAGGCGACGTTGCGAGACCAGAAGGTGACGAAAGGCGCGCGGCTTATGCTGATCGGGTCGACGGTGAACGACATCATGTCTGTGAGCGCGCCGGATCCGAAGGTTCTCAAGCAGGAAGAGAAGGAGGCAGCAGAGGCCAACAAGCAGTCATTGTGCAAAATGAAGGTAGCGAGGGACATAAACGTGGCTTTGAAGAAACACACAGGTGCAAACAGAGACTGAAGAGAGCTGTGCGTTGTGCTTCATTTGCACAACTTCTCGCTTTCTAAATGCCATTCTTGAGACAGGGACCAACGTGTCCGACCGGTGGCGTGTCCAGTACACCACTTCCTCCCAACAATTTCAGTTGAATGTGTTGCAAGTTGGACAAAGTGAAATGAAAAACAACATTGGGTGTGTGGAGTGCTGAACGTGTCGTTTGGGCGTGTGGGTGTTGCTCTGGCTGAGACACTTCAGGTTTTGCCGTCATCACAAACTTTTGTGATTTGCAGCCACACAAGACAGTATTAGAGAAGCACGGGAAACCGGAGGATTTGCTTCCTGGCGTGAAGAACCGCAAAGACCCGCTGCCCAATGTGCCGCTGAGCGGCATGTACAACAAGTCAGGGGGGAAAGTGCGACTCACTTTCAAGCTGGAACAAGACCAACTGTGGATAGGAACCAAAGGTGAGGCTGAGGCGTCCATCCGTTAGTAGTTGCTCCAATTTCATGTCAGTCATGAGCGGGGATTGGTTATATAGCGTCGCGCTGAAGAACATCTTAATATCTTGCCCTGCACGTACAAGCAAACACCCAAGTGCCAATTGGCCCAGTGTTTGGTGTCAACGATACGAATTGTTCTGCCTTGTTCAATCGTAACAGTTGCTGGCAAAAAATAACGTCTTCTGTTTTGATTCTGGTTTTCAGTGCCAAGGTGAAGAAAGGTGTTTTTGTTTTCCTTTTGGGACGCAAGCCAACACACATGTGTGCAGTCGTGTTGCGTTTTGTCTTGCAGAGAGAACTGACAAGATTGGGATGAACTCCATCAAGACGGTTGTGAGTGAGCCGATAGACGAGAACGACAGCTATCACATCATGGTGAGAAGGTCATTTTAGTTTCTGCATGGAAGGTACTCCCTTTCGTCAGTTGGGAGTCGCGATGGAAATCTGGCGGGTATTGTTTCAACAAACACCAAAAAAGAAATGCCGTGCCACCCGGGATGGACCGCCCAAATACATTGTGGGGTCGAGATGGTGGCCCCAAATGGTTGCCATAGAGTGGGATACCGCCAAGATGTGCTCAGTTCCAAACAAACCTTCAGAGTTTGCGGAGGAAAAATTCTGGCACTCCTGGCATTTGGAGGCTGGCAGTGGCCATTTTACCCTGTTTCGCGACGCCAAAGCTGTCTGGATGTTGCAGGGTATTCAGCTGGGCCCCACGGAGGCGTCCCGTTACTGGATCTACTGGGTACCGGCGCAGTACGTGGACGCCATCAAAGATGCCATTCTTGGCAAGTGGCAGTTCTTCTGACCAACTCACGAATGGACAGACGGACTGATACATGCACCAAGCAACAGGGATAAACAAACAGTGCCAAGTCAAAAAACTTCTCTTGTGCTGAAGAGAAAAGTCAGCCGTTTTGGATGAGTTTATGTGAACGGCCTTTCATGTGGGATGCCAGTGCGGCAAACACCTGTTGTGTGTGTCGCAAATGGAGCGAAATGAAAAAAAAGTTATGCCAGCAGATCAATGAAGTTACTGTGTTTGCTTGGGTCAGGATCCTCATTTTGAGAGTGAAAACTGATTGCTTCCTCTCTGGTGGGCGAATCAGCCACAAACAGTGGTTAACACGGTTTGGATCTTTGGTTCATGTGTGGCATGCAGGCATTTTGCTCGATGTTCACATGTTTGTATCTTGTGGACGCTCGTCATCGCATCCAATGCGGCTGACTTTTCATTCGATTTGCATTTCATGTCTCAGTCTCTTGTTTCTTTTTAGTGTTCAGATGGAGACGACTGGTAATTCTTTTTGTTCATTTTTGTTCTTATTTGGTAATTTCTTCGGGTTGTCGAAAAAGACCCGTGTTTTCCTGAATGGCCTCGAGAGATTTTTGCGAAAATAATCATCGAACTTGTCGCAGAGAGCAAAACGACTGTCAAATTTCGTGCTGATCGAAGACAAAAAGCCTATGACATGTAAGAGCTCTTGTTGAGACCTCGTCTTGTCGGTTTTTCATCAAGACTTGTCATTCGAGAACTTTAGATGTTTTCCTTTTGACAAAAACAGACGTCATATGATGATCAGCCGCGAGCGCTGATATTGGTTGCCCCGCGTATCCGTGTCTGTGGCTGCCGTGTGTGGACAGGTTGCTTCACCCGGTGGGGGGGTAGGTAAAGCAACCGAGTTGGTATATTTTACCAGGAGTAAACAACCAAGTTGCTTCACCACCACCTCCACCTGTTGAAAGAAACTTTGGGTAAAACAAACCTGGGTGTAAGAATTGCTTGAGATTTCCTTTCAAACCAAACCAACTTGAGTTGCTTTATCCCAAAGTTACTTTGCAGTATTGAGCAAGGTAGCAGGGCACGCGGCTGATGTAACTTCCAAGTCTAGTTCCAAAAGACTCTGTGCAAGTCTGTGACGCTTGTTGCGGGTTTTTTTTTCGTTCAAATTTTGTACCAACTGGCATTGAACGTCCTGTCGTATGTTGCTGACATCAACAACCTCAGAGGCAGTTTTTTGTCCCGCATTGAGAATCGAGTGGGTGATCAAACTTTTGTCTCATTGCTTGTTGTCGCAATGCTCAGCTGGATGTGGACAGACGGTGCGTTTGCACTCAATTGACACTTATGTTGACACTTTCCATTCTCGCTGTGTGATCGCGGGTCCCGCTTCATTGTTTCAATGTTCGGAATCAAGGTCTGGCAAACTTTTCCTGGTATCTGATTGGCTGTCTCTGTTGACTAAAAGTGATGTAATTGAAAAGCCATTCTGTGATTGGGTAAGAGAAATTACCACGGAAATGCGCCTTTGGTGGTGAAATAAACGTTTGTAAAATAAGGTGTGCATTTCGTCTCATGTTTGCAGCTTGTGGACTGTTTAGTGAAGGAACACAGCTGTTCAGAAATTCGGGGATATCTTGTCACCGGTTGTTTTTCTCGTAAACACGTTGCGTGCAAGTGAGACTTTATTCCTCAGCCTGTTCGAGAACACAAGTTTATTGATGTTTGTGGAAGGATGGCAAACGACCGAGAACTGAACGGCCAAGTCGCATCAAACGAACATTAAACTCCTGCATCAAAACCGATAAGATTGTCGAAAAGTGCGTGTGCAGTTTCCAGTTCTTGTCGAACGAACGGAAAGAAGCTACGAGCTGGTGCCATCTCGTCGCCTGTAAGTCGTGGAGGAAGTGTCACTTCCTGAGAGGAAAGGGGCATTTCTTACCTCTGTGATTACACGCCTGTTGCACGTGAAGGACACAAACAGAAAGAAGCCCTGCAAAGAGGAGAGAAACACAAATATGACGTCAAGCACAGGCTGGTTCACGAATGGAGAGATGATACCCAGACTCCAGGTGATGCCCATCAACACAAAGAGTCGTACGTACACAACAAAATGCTTCCGACCTTCTGGTTTTACACTGAAGTTTCCTTTCTGCAGTGCCTTCTGCAGGTTAACGACGCTCGCCACAAAAATGACCAAGTTGACAAATATGGAGCAACCCACAGGAACTCCAAAGTACAACAGCATGGCAATTCTTTGTGTAAACCAGCATCTGTAACCACCAAAGTCAGGGCGGAATCTTTCCTCTAAATCGGTCTGATTTAACACAGTGACAATCAGAGACATTAGCAGAGGTAAACCCCATCCCAAACACAGTGGGACACACAGAGATGTCTTGTTTTCATTTGCCTTGCTGAAGGCTGAAGATGGGCAAAACACGAGCCAGGTGTCCACAGCAATGATGTTCATCCAGACGAAGGTGGCCAGAAAAGCAAAATCCAAAAGCGCCGCTGCTGTGACGCAAACAACGGGCTTGTCCTGCAAGAATGGGCCAACAATTAGGAGCACAAAAGAGAAAAGCATTGCAATCGTGAGTTGCAGTTGCAACTGGCCAGGTCTGGTTTGAAAGCTTGAGACGAAATTCTGAAGAATAATTCTGACTGCCAAGCACACAATGGACACAGCCAAGCAAGCAAGCGTTGCAACATTCAAGGCCATTTGCATTGTGTTCCACTGGAATTCTTGTCGTTCGCACGCGAAAACAAATTCATTTTCAACGAAAAACATTCCAGAGGCAAATCTTTTCCCAGTTGAAACAACAGTGACGGAACCATTGTCAATTCTGGTTTCGTTCTGGTGATACTGCAGCCACACGCAGTCCAGCAACGTTGCGTTCGGGTTGCGCACCAGGTTGGATTCCACAGATGAAGCGACGTGAAGCAGAGAAATATTGAGTTCTCTGAGGAACAGAATAATGCTGTCACTGGCTCTCTTCCTGAAAACAAACTCAAGCGGTTTCTGGGCTGGTTCAGCCTGGTTTTGTTGCCCGGTGATCTGAAAGTTGCAGTTGCACTCAGCAACAAGAATGACTGTAAGATGGGCTCCATCTGCTGAAATGTTTACGTCGACAGAGGTGTTGAAAAATTCAACAGCAAACAACTCCAAAGTTGCAAAGAATATTTTCGTTGTCTGTTTTTCCAATCCGCTCTGATGCTTTTGAAGAATTTCCGATACTTGAGATTCGATTTCAGAACTAACCCTTCCCGTGACCGTGACTCGGAAACGGAATGGCTCTTCCACACAGCCCGAGCTCTGTCGGGACAATCCAGGTTCGCAACTGATGCGTCTGCGTCTGCAGGCTCCTGCGCTTTCATAAAACACCTCTCCTGGGTTGCACTGGGGCCTGTCGTTTTCTGCAACTCTGAGGCCTTTTCGTGGGTCAAAGTCAAAAATTAAAGTCAATGAAAACGAACCTGGACGGATCTTTGCTGCTGGGGGAACAAAATCTACACGTGACAGCTTGTTGTTGCAACTCAAATCCGATTTTGTTGTGTTGGGCTCGTGGCACATCACACAGAACACATTTCTGAAACTGGCATCATGTTTTATCGAAATTATCCTGTCTTTCGCACCTCGCTGGCATTGTTCTGCAATATTTTGATCGTCACATGTCTCAGGACAGTGCGAAATTAGACCCAACTCGCAAGGCCTCTTGACTCCTTTTGGGGTGTAATGCACGTGGCAGGATTCGTACGCAAGTTCCCTGAGAGATTCCGACGAAGTGACCAAACGACTCGAGCTGTTCCTTGTCGGCTCCACTTCATCACAATCTATGATTACAGTCCAGGTCATAACACGTGAAACTTTGTTGCAAAGAGCACAATGGCCGTTGATGTAGTGAATTCCTGTGACACTATCGAACATCGGAACGAACTTGTTGACGTCCTCACTGACCTCGGAGCTGAAGTTGCACGGTGAACCATCTGGACAGGCGTGAACCATCGCGTTTGTGAACGTTGTTGTTCCCTCTCCTTTGAAATTGAAACATTTCATCTGATTCGCAAGCGTCCGAGAATTTGAGTTCATAGCTGTTTTGTTCTGGAAATTTTCAAGTTCAGATGGACAAGCCATCTGGAAATCGGCGCAACAATCTCCGTTGTTCGCACAAAATCCATCACAAGAGCACTGAGCTGCGCTTCGACCACAGCGGCCTTCACAAGAGTGACACTGGGTCAGGTTGCTCACAGCTGGCAGGTTCAGCCCACAAGATGTAGAATTCGTGCTTCTTAATACCAGACAGGTGGTGAGAATTAACCAGCCTGACGAGATAACACTTTTGGACGGCATGAGCACAAATCATTCCGTTGGAACACACACACAGTTTTTTCAGGAAAAATTTATGACATATTTCTGTCGTCGTACACACGGATGTCACCTTGGTATCGTGGCTTCATTGGCGACAGTGAGTTTGTCGATTTTCACGTGGACCTTCTACCTTGAGTGACACCGTAAATTTTGCTGCTTTATCCCATCCTCGTCTGAACAACAGTGCCGCTCTGACAGGTTGAGCAGCTTTGACGATAAAGGCCTTGCAAACTTTTTGGATGATTCCGAGTATATCAGTCCATCACGACATTTGAGCTATCAACAAACAGCAAACTTTGTTGAGTAAACGTTCACCCATTAGTCATTGTGGCACAAGATTCTTCAAAGTCAAGCCAGCCATCAATGCCAATAATGATGGGCTTTGTTTTGCACGCATACAAAAAATGCAGGCAGAAGAGAGGTAAAAAACACACGACTGACGTTCAGTCATTCAATCAGCAGTAACAAAAGCACTCCGATTGGAAAACATGCGGCTGCAAAGATCGTTCATTTTCATTTGCCCGGGTAGTTGCGTGCCCATTTCTTCCATCGAGTCAGAAACCCTTTGACCATTTTGGCATGTTTGTATGATTGCGTCTGTACGGGACTGGATTGGTCCCCGCAAAGCTCCTTGTGTCAACATAGCCTGCTTGTTGACACTGCTCTCTGTAAGAAAGTTCGCAAAACCTCAACAAGCCTGGCTTTAAATTTCACGGTGCTGCTGTTGACAAAATTGGGTGTGGTCAATGTACTTTTTCTGAAAATCCAAGCGTAACAAGGGACAAGAACAAGTGAAATCCGGCAAGAATTCAGGGTCTGCATGAGTCTCCAAGCTACCTCCAAATGCCGAGGATCAGTTGAGGATGACCTTGTCCTGGTTTGACCCTCAGCTGCAGCGTCATCCAGATTTCCAGGCCTATTCTCTCAGTCAGGATCAGAAGCAACTACTGACTGACCATTGGCTCAAAAACAAAAGATGATAGAACTGCTGAGAAGGTGAGGTCTCAGACTATTTCTGCAAACAACGCTTGTTGATGAAGACACCGCTATACAGAGCAGAATGATTCACGGGAAGGAGTGATTTTCAAACCTCTTCCCAAAACAAAACATTTGACATTTCTGGTGAAGATTGTTTCACGGAACAAGGTGCTCAGAAAGTGACTGAGTGAGACTTGTTGCTGTGGAACTTTCAGAAATCGGAAGTTTTGTTTGTCACTGCACAAACATATGTTACATTTGTTTGTCAACGCGCAAAAATACATCTGACCAGAACTTGCAAGTTTCTAGTCCGAATGTCTTTGTCGTTGACGAAGTCATTTGCAGAATGTATTTGCCCACGAGTTTCTGGTACTTTACCGTTGTGTTTGACAGTGTGTATCACTGCCAAGCAAGTGTTGACTGCAGACGCAATCATCCGCTATCCATGGCCCCAAACCTCCACAGCTCATGTGTACTTCTCTTTTGTGCAAATATGGATGCACATCAGGTCAATATTTCACTTGAGTATTGGGGGAATTGTGGATTGCTGCCAAACTTATGGTTTGTCTTGCAAACTTCCTCTTGGCCTGAAGGAAAGATCAACGTGGTGATTGCTGTCAGCCAAAGGGAAACTTGAAGTATTTCTTTCAACGCGCACATTTTGTTTCACTTTGCTCACATAGTTGCCTGTGCTGAAGAAAACTTCTTGTGCTAGTGAGACATCAGCTTGTACAGACGCACCAGGGGCTTCACAAAGAGTGGTTCCAATCAAACAAGCTGTCCATCATTCTCTTTTGGCCAGCGTGCTGTTTGGCTGCGCCATCAGCTGCAAACACGTGAACGCAAATCCTCCATGCGCAGGGCCTTCAATCAAATGCTCCGATCCGTTGATGCACGCGGTTTCGAAGTGTCTGCGTTGTAGAAACTCCACATAAATACTCAGCGAGACCAATCGCACATGAAACAGGGTCCTTTTCCTCGGGTAGTCCTTCTGCTGGTAGCTTTGGACGGGACAAAACGAAGGAAGAACAGCGCTTTCTTTTTGCGCTGCCTTCAGGGTCTTGGACCAAACTGTTGTTCTTCAACTGGACAAAATGTGTTGAAAAAGATCTGAGAACTGCGACAGTTCACCAACACGTACACTGCAACAGTTCGTCAGTTGCAACACACGTGTTGACCTTTTTCGTTCAGGTAAGCTGTTTGAGTATCGAGATGACAGGGTTCTTGCACATAAACACTCAGTTGCACAGTCACGAATCATTGAACTGCAAAATGTCACAAAATGAATCGTTCTACAATTCTGCGGTCACAAAACCTGTCGTTGCTCGCATCGTGGCAGAAATGAGTCAGCACCAAACTGCCAAGGTTTTCTGCTGGGGCCGTGAATAACCTGCAAATTGGGGGTGCCTTGACTAGGATAATTTATAATGGCGTACTTCTGTCCAGATTCTGATGCTGAGCGTCAAAGCATC
>JAAUXT010151212.1_pt1 | contig 11143 bp, 12 predicted proteins | sample 7278171 | NCBI WGS metagenome assembly JAAUXT01 (sample SAMN14350112, study PRJNA611818) | marine sediment metagenome | isolation source: surface marine sediment (1.8m) | place: French Polynesia: Moorea | collected 2018-08 | reverse complement strand
TGATTGGGATCAATAAGTATGATGACAACAATAATTTCTGATCTTATTGCAAGTCCCTGGGCTTGATTTGGACTTTCCAAATAATAAAATTTATGTTACGGAGCTTTTAAAAGCATAGAATTTACAAGAAATTGTCAGACATGATGATTGTGATCAATAGGTATGATGACCACAATAATTTCTGATCCCATTGCAGGTCCCTGGGGTTGATTTAGACTTCCCAAAAAAGGAAATTTGTGTTATGGAGCTTTTAAAAGCATAGAATTTACAAGTAACTATGAGATGTGATGATTGGAATCAATAGGTATGATGACTACAATCATTTGAAGTCAAACCTGGGTCTGGAACAGGTCACCCTTAGTGTAATCACCATCAATCTGTATGTATGCATGTATGAGTGTGTAAATGTTGAGATAGGGGGGGGGGTAACTCAACATGGTGAAAATGAGCCACAACCATTTTTAGGCCATTTTAATTGAGCTTCTTTTTTTGGGTATGTTGAGTTGCCCACCCCCTAACTCAACATGGCTGAAAAAAATTTTTTCTTAAAATTGGCTAAAAATGATCCTGGCAAAATTTTGGCATATTGAGTTAACCCCCCGTTAGTCAATGAGGCCCATAACTCAGTGGTAGTTGCCAGCACAATGTTCAAACTTACATGGTGAAGTTGTCTTGTGGTCCCTCACATGCAAGTGCATCAGGTGCTATGTAGGTTGCACAGTTTGGCAGCCATCTTGCATTTCCAGGTAACTGAATGAGGCCCATAATGCACCAATGCTTGCCCAAAGCACATTCAAACTCGCATGGTGAAGTGGTCTTATGGTCCCCAACACATAAGTAAGTTGGGTGCTGTATATGTCATGCTGTTTGGTAGCCATCATGGATTTCCCAGCCACTCAATGAGGCCCATAACTCACTATGCTTGCCCGCAGCACATTCAAACTCACATGGTGAAGTGGTTTTGTGGACCCCCACACACAAGTGTATCAGGCACTGTGTAGGTTGCACCATTTGGCAGCCATCTTTGATTTTCTGAAAAACTCAACACAGCCCATAAGTCAGTAATACTTGCCCGCAAAACTTTACATGTGTAAAAAAAAACCCTGGGAACTTGAAGGCATTTATGAACTGGGAACGTTTTCATGGACCACACGCTTTTTATAAGTAGCATTCTTGTTTTTCCTAAAAATTGCCAAATTAGGTATTTTGCCTTTTGAGTACAAGAAGCTGAGTTGGGGTTGTTACATAACTGAGATAGGCTTGAGCAACAAAGCTCAGGAAACTTGTTCACGACTGGACTTGTTTGTGTGCATAATAACGTGTAATGAGGGAGCGTCATGGAAAGGTATTGATATGGAACGTGTGAGCGTTCGCCGTGTACGTTGAAAAATTTGGTTCGGCCACCAACATATTCCACGTTGAGTGACCCCCTCCCTCAGGTATAAAATTTCCGTGTTCACTATAGCAAGGGAAAGGTGACCTCTTGATTTTCAATTGAATTTGGTGTGTGACCTCTCCAAATGTGTGGCTTGAAGAAGCAAATCATTTAGTGGAAGTTTTCACCTGGAAACACCCCAATGGAACAGAATTCACAAAAATGTCAAAATTTGGTCAACTGCAATCACACCAGGCCAAATGATGTAGGTGGGCCCCCTCTCTTCCTTACCCTCTGAGCAAAAGATGGATGATGTGGGACCCTCCCTGCACATAGGACTGAGGCTCTGGTGCACAGTTGGACAGGGAAATTTGAGGTCGTGTGCTTCCCCCTTGTGAAATGAAAATTTGGTCCTGGGGCAAAAGTTGGGACTTTGAGATGAAACTTTGGATCTTGAGCAAAAGTTTGACTTCGGGTGTGGATGGGTGATGACAGGGATGTCTGACCATTGTGTAGCTACATTGGCAAGTGTTCTTGTTTGCTTGTCATAACTGTAGAACCACATGACAACTGGTGCACAATACCACTGACACAGGAAGTCCTGGCAGTAGCAGTTCAATTTGTGTTGATTATGGTGAATATAGGTCATATGATGTGGCAGCCATCTTGGATTTGGTATCTTTCACACTTTCACACCTCTACCTCATTGCTGAATGTAGTGCGCATGTATTCAGATAATCTCTGAACTCACCATACAAGTTGGTTTGCAGAGCTTGGCAGCCATCTTGAATATCCAGAATGGCTGCCTGAAGATGTGTTGTTTGTGGGATATCTGAGATCACTCACAAATTTGCAAGAGTATGCTAGAAAATGGTTTGATTGGCCTTTTGTGATTTTGTATTTTGCACATTTTTGGATCTCCTGACCTCTTTTGTCCAAAAGTTTGAAAAACATTTGTACGTGATGTTGATAAACTCAGAGCCTGTCTGCTTGGGTAGTTTTGGGAGCTCAGCAACCCTGATGAATGTCCCAAACAGATGCCTCAAAACAGATTAAAACTCATTGGACATCGAAATTTGTTGGGTCACACACACGCACCCTGTGAAGTTTCCAGGATCACCTGACATTTCCCGGGGTCACACTCCGGCGAGTGTTCCTTGCAGTTGGCATGCTCGTTTTAAGGCTGCAGCACCAACCCTGGAAACTTGGAACTTATTTTTGTTGAAAATGTTGACAAGAAATCATGTGCTTTGGGTTTCTTTGCGATATTGGCTTGGTTTGACACAGCTTTATTCACGAAATTATTTTTCACCGCTGATTTGCTGTGCAACGTAGTGCAAGCGGAAGCGGTTGATACTCACAAGGGGCCGTTGCCAGTGGCAGAAACTCTGGGTGAAGTGAAAAACCTCGCAGAAAAGACCCGACTTTGCTTCGCAATGCGGCTGCTGCGCGTCGTGCTCGTATCTTGATTGCAATGTGACGGTGTTGTGTTGTATTCCATGATCTGGTCTCTTGCCATTCGTTCTCGTGAATCACGAACAAGCTTCAGGGTGGGGTTTACGGACTGCTGCACTTTAACGGACACAGAAGTGGTGCAGTCCGAAACACTGTTGATTCAGAGCAAGTTGTGTAGTTTCATTATTCTCACGGCACACAACGAATCTACGTGGTAACAAGAACTCTTTTCTTTGTTGGAAAGTCGTGAATTTCTCAAAATGACTGGCTCCGAGTTGGGAAAATTTCGACGAGAATTTATGGGCAGTTGCACACCGATGTGAGAACGCTTGCAGCGCGGCACTCTTGAATTGACCGACCTCTCCTCAGTAATCTCAGCTGCCACTTGCACCAGTCCGGTTTGTGCTGTGAGATTGACGCGCGCCGTGTGGTTGCTGTGTGTGCGTCACACGCTGGATTCGGCTGTTGCAGATTCTTTCAAGCGAGACCTTCACTGCAGACAATGAATTAATACTGTTTTCTTTCTCCTTACTTACAGTCCTTATTTCTATATCTTCAGGGATCCCAAATCATTCAGCATCGATACAGGTACTGATGAACAAGTAGATGTAATGAAAGTATTTTCACTTGGCAGTGACCACCGAACTTGTACAAATCGGCCCACTAACCAGTTTTCAGCTTCTGTTTCTCCTGGCACACGATGATTTCTTGTCGACATTGTGGAGTGAGGCAAGTGGGCTGAAGCAGTGCACGACCCAGCGGTGTGTGCACATCTCGAGCAAAGTGAACCTTTATTTTTTGTCTCAGTTCACACTGTTGTTTCTGTTTACTTCAGCCTCAAACATCATAGACATAAATATGATGATAAAGGTGAGTTGCTGATCACTTTACAATGTACTTTGTGGGGACGTTTTGTTCCGGTGAAGACAGAAACTACCGAATTCAAGCGCCTGAAAACATGGTTGCAGTGAAACAAAATTTTGTACTTGCCTGTTTCAAGAACACGCTTTGAAACAACGGATTTTGTCTGAAAACTGAAGTTGGTGGTCCGGAGTTAGTTTGGTTTTTTGTTTTTTTTTTCTTCCGAAAACATCTGGTGGTCACTGCAAGTGTTGAATGTCACAATAATTTCTTTGTTCAGTTTTGAAGCACTTCGAGGCATTTGGTGTTTGAACTGTTTTTAGTGGATAACGGTGGTGTCAGCTTGCTGCGACAAAATTATGGCCCAATATTCAGTGGTTCATTCAGAAGAGACTGTCTGAACAAGTTCAAACATCTTTTCCAAAAGAGGCAAGACGGGAGCGTTGGCCAAACAGATTTGCGCTGTTGCAAAAGGAATCTGTGCTGGTCAGAGTTCACACGATGCTCCACTGCATTCAGCGGGCGTTTTGGAGACATTCGTCCTGGACAGTCTGAATCTGCCACCAAGATGTTGAGGGCAGACCTTTCCAAAAGCACCCGTGCATTAGCCGTCTCATTTTGAGTGGTCCTATGTTTCTTTTGGCATACAGTCACAAGTTCCAATTCATCTTGAATTTTCGTGCTTGCCAAAGGGGGTAACAAAGTTGGAACCTTTTCGCAATGCTGTTATGTGAGTAAGAAGCGCAAGTTTCTTTGCTTGAAGACTGGGAGTGATTCAATTCATTTGCTTCGTGCAGTGTGTTTTGTTGAATGCTTCTATTTGTCCTGATTTTCAGCTCTGTGTTCAAAAACTACGGATCCTGATCGAAGATTCTGACCAGAACTGTAAGTCATGAAGAACGCTATTTAGCGGCTGGAATTGAAATTGGAAATCTGTGGGCGTGTTGCGCAGGACAAGTCAACTCCGTTTTCCAGTGAAGTACTTGGGATTGTTGGCGATGTCGAAAATCCTCAAAACACACCCGAAGAGTGTGCAAGCGCACAAGGATCTCATCATGATGTGCCTGGACGACAAGGACGAGTCGATTCGACTGAGATCTCTGGACCTTCTCTACGGCATGGTAACGCTGGTCAAATTTCGCTGTGACACAAATGTGTGTTGTGATGAATCAAGTGTCCTCCACATTTGGATCAACAACTGTTTGCACACCACGAACTGGGGATTTTGTTCGACTTCTCCAATCTTGCATTTCAGGTTTCGAAGAAGAATTTGATGGAAATTGTGAAGAAGTTGATGATCCACATGGACAAAGCGGAAGGATCACATTACAGAGACGAACTCCTCTCCAAAATCATTGAAATTTGCGCACAATCCAACTATCAGTACATCACCAACTTTGAATGGTAAAAATCGTTCCATGCAGTAGGTCAAACGCTATTTTAATTGAAGAAGAACAGAAGAAAGCTAAGGTGTACGAACCACGCAGCGCGAACGAATCATGAAACTTGTGCGGCCGAAGACTATTTCCAAAGCTGTCAAGCTGGCTGATGGTCATGAGTCGAGCTGACTTCGGAATGAAAGTTGTCCTTTCGCCAGGTACGTGAGCATCCTTGTGGAACTGACCCGCATCGAAGGCACGCGGCACGGGCAGCTCATAGCGTCGCAGATGCTGGACGTCGCCATACGCGTCAAAGCCATCCGCCCCTTCGCCGTCTCGCAGATGGCGATACTGCTGGAAAACGCGCATCTCCTCGCCAACAATTCGCAGAGGAACGGAATCTGCGAAGTGCTCTATGCTGCAGCATGGATTTGCGGAGAGTTCTCGGAGTAAGAATTTCACAGAACAAAGAATCGCCGAGTGTTGTGTAATCATGCACAAACGACTACTTTCGCCACTGTTGTGTTTGAACTATCTCGACAGACGTGGAACGTTTTCCCCAGTCAAGTGGAGTGCGTCAGCAAGCCGAATGTGTTTGCTGCGATAACTGTACGAGTGCAAGGGAATAAGGAGTCTACTCTTTTCTTGCAGACACTTGCCTGATCCTCGCAGCTCACTCGAGGCTCTGCTGAAACCGAAGGTCACCACGTTGCCTGGACACATTCAGAGCATCTTCGTGCAGAACATCATCAAGCTGTATTCCAGCCTGTTGGTCAAAGCGGAGTTGGAAAGTGACGAGGAGACCATCAAGGAAGCTGGCCAGCTACTTGTAGAGAAACTTCCCATGTTTGTGCAGAGCGCAGACTTGGAAGTGCAGGAGAGAGTACGTTCAAATCTTCAAATGTATTTTTGACGTGCAGGAGGCAACACACGAACTTGGGTGTTTTTGATATTCTTGTGTTTCTCGCACCAGGCATGCTGCATTCTTCAGCTGATCAAGTACATCCAGAAGCTCCAAGAAAATGGCACGTCTGTCTCTGAAGAAGTGTCCGCCTTGTTCGCCGGAGAACTCAACCCAGTCGCTCCGAAAGCGCAGAAAAAAGTCCCCGTTCCAGAAGGGTATAAATTGCAGTTTGTGCCGAGTTTCTTGAAGATAGGAATATTGTTTGTTTGCTGCATCAGTGTTTTCCCGAAAGCTATTTTTGGTTTGACCACGACGCTATCGATCGTCGCAGGTTGGATCTGGACGAGTGGATAAATGAGCCGCCGTCGGACAGCTCAGATGAAGACATATCAGGACCAGGGTTCTTCTCCGCGCAACAGCAGGAAGATTTCAAGTCGTACAACAATGAGACGACAAAACCGACGTACGAGCCAACGGAAGAAGAGCTGGAGCAGGTCGGAACACCTTCTTTTACTGAATATTCTTCTCCCTGTGCTTGGTATCATCAGGACTGGGAATCCAACAAAACTATTGCAGAAGAGGGAGTCACGTCGGTTGGAGCAAATGAGCAACCCACATTACCTCAAAGGAGAAAGCAGATCCAAGGTGAGTCTCGGCAAATTTTTGACCAAGAGAACTGACACCTTGAGCAGGATTTGTTGAAAGCTTTTATTGCATATGTGTTTCGAGCACTTACCACATTTCCCACTTCAATGTTTGTCAACAGAGGCCAAAACTTTTGGTAGGTATTCGCCTGGAACATGGCACGTTTGCTTGTGAATATCGCACTGTAAAACTTGGTGAACGCTGTTTTCACAGCGCCATGTCTCGTGGTATCAACGTGGCCCAAAAATATTTCGTGTTGTTTGTGTGGACAAACGAACGTTTTTTCTCGCGCTGACCACCAATGCGTCAACGCATGCTGTAATCACGGCAGACAGACAGACCCCGAGCTCAAGAGTGAGGACGGACTAGTTTTGTTCTGTGTACACGTGTATACTTGTCTTTTGCTGCTTGTTGGATGACCTGGGAAAATTGGCAAAAATATTTTCAGGCTAGAAATCACTGACAAGCATTTTTCACTCGTGTCAAATACGAAGGGAAGATACCTATCGGCGTGTATTGAAATCACACTTGGTGAAAAATGGTGCAGCCAACACCACCCACCCAGCCCTTAGGGCCTGGCACGAGTGCCCAGGTCCCGCTTGGGGTTGAGCATGGGCACCCACGCTGAAACCAACTCTCCGCCCTCGCCTGCATTGGGCAGCAGCACCTGGGCAAGTCCCACCTTGGGTCAGGCACGCCAGACCCAGGAAATGGCACGGACTGACATGTGTCGTGCCTCATGGAAGTTGTCAGTTCATAAGTCACACAACGACAGGATTTGTTTTGTCCCCACGTTCTTTTTCTGTCTGCAAGGCAACTTGGCGTCGTAGTTCTGGGTGAAGTTGCTTCTATTTGGGTGACAAGGCCACAAATGTCGGGGGACATCGAAATAGTACAGTGATCAGGAATTTGTTTCTATCTCTGAGCAGTCTACTCTTTGCAAAACTGGCGTTTGTGTTGTGGCGAACACATTTATCTGGCGTGTGTGCTCAGTTTCTTCATTGTTCGTGCGAGTTTGACCAAAAAAAACATGCTTTCGAATTTATCCAGAAAGTGTCTTCATAATGGTTGAAAATTGGGTGTTCTGGATCTTTCTGCAGAAGAGACGGCTCGTGGATGGTCTGAGCAATGTTAATGACATTCCAGTTGCCAAATTGGATCTCGACATTCCACTGCAGGTGTCAGGTGAGAGAAAGGTTTCGTTGCAAGACAGAAATGTTCTCTCAGTTATGGGTTTTTGAGGAATCAGTTTGGATGTTTTGCTTTGGGTTGTGCTTGTAGGTTTGCAGTCGTCCGACAAATACCTGAAGGAGATGCGACTGCGTGAACAGGAGCGAAGAAACAAGAAAATTTCCAAGAAGAAAAAACGGAAACGTGGGAAGAAAGGTCGAAAAGAGTCCGACTCAGAAGAGGATGACATTCCAGCGTTGCAAGCAGTTAGCTCAGCGTATGATTTGCCTGAGGTGAGTTGGTGAGTTGCGCCGCTTGAAAACGACAAAACTGAAAATTTCTTCAGGCCGAAATGCAAATTTGAGAACAACCAGAGACGTGCAAGATCAGTCGGTAGCAGTGGGTTTAAGGTTTATCCCACAAATGGAGGATTGAGGTTCGGACAAACCAGGAGGGGGGGGGGCACAACTAATATTAACGCAGAAAGTTGCCCTCAAAAAGTTTTTCAAGCCCGAGGTCGCCACAAAGTTTGTACCGTGGGTTTGGTGCAATCACTATCGGCACGTGCATCTGTGTATCAAGGGTGACTTGCCACGGGGAGGAGTTTGTCACTCTTGCTGGAAGTGATCAGCAATATATTCTGAGCTGGGGGGGGGGGGAGGAAAAAACCCAGTTCCAAAAAACACACACACCCCCCCATTTTAAATAAGCCACTGAAGCATGTCGCCATGGCAAATCAGTGGAAAATTCTAACTCTGGGCTGAAAATTGTGACGGTGACCGACCGCCCCCACCCCTGACAAATTTTTCAGTGGAAAATGGTCGGCATCACATTCTGAGCTGTATATTGCCATGGTGACTGACCCCACCCCCCACCCCCAAGGAGGTCACCAAGGCCACATCAATTGAGGTGCAAAAAACAACTTTGGGCGCTGTTGTTTTCATGAGGGTTTGCACCCCAGTCATGTTATGATTGCTCGGTTCCCATTGACTCCAGTGCAAATTGAAATTTTCCAATTGCATTTCACACCATGAAGGAGTGTCACACTCCAGCATGTGTGTCGATAATTGCTTGTGGGGGTGGGAGTGTGGGTAAATGAACCAAACTGAAGGATTTTCTGCAGGGAGACAATGAATGGTTGGTGTGACACCCCCACCTGGAGAAAACGAACCGAACTGTTGGATTTTGCTGAGGAAGAAAATGAACAGTTTAGTTCACCCCCATGTGACTGAAAACTAACTGAAAGATTGAATTCACTGTTTGAAGAAAAACCAGCCATGGCCTGTTCAAAGGCACAATGACTTTGCCAAGCACACCTGTGTGAGATGCTGTATTATTCTGGAGCTTTTGCCTCAGATTTCGATGTTGAGTTGAAACTCTTGGTTAGCTCCAGTCAAACATTGAGAGTGGCCATATCCCATGCTTCGTTTGAAATTTCACCTTTCCCAGGCCATAGCCTGAGAGGAAGTATGCAGCATCCCTCCCCCCGCCCAATGGGTGACTCAACATTTGAAAATTGCTCGGGTCACCAGCAATTGAGAATATTTGACATCCAAAATTTCTGATGTTGGGTGCCTAAACCCTCGGGGGAACACAGTTGAAATTTCCTGTGGTCACTAGCAATTGAAAATTTTTGGCGTACAAAATTTCTGATGTTGTGTGCCCCGGACAACTGAGTAGAGAGTTTTAGCAGACAGGTCACGTAGCACGCAGGACGTACACGTAGGCGTAACACGTAGGATTTTTGCCATATTTGCCATCACAAACCAGTTGTTGTTCAAGTGTGTCATGTAAAGTTGAAGCTGCTGCTTTGAGACGCAAGGAACAAGTTATGCAAAGAGTTATGCCTACTTGCGAAGTTTCCTGTTGTCATTTGCTCAGAATTGTTTCAACATGCGATTCACTTTGTCACGAACTGTCCTCGCCATTAGGTCTGCCTCAAGCCCAGGATTGTTGGAGTGGAATATGAAGTTGAGATGCTCAGTCACACTTTCCCAGGTCGCATCCGGATGCTCATTGGTGAACGGATCCACCTGAGACACTTCAGTTAGAAGGGTCAGTTCCCTTTCCGTGTTGAAATAAAACTGCAATAACAAATGAGTTAATCTTGGAATTCCTTCATCTTTGCACCATATTCCACCGTAATCTGATTCAGCTGGTCCAGTTCTTCCTCAGTAAACTTGCGTTGGCAAACAAGTGAAACAACATTGACGATGTAGGTGCACATTTTGCGCATGTTTCTCAGAAGCAAAAGACCATTTTCATCACAAGAATCTTGAGAATCTCGTTGAGCATCATCATGAGAATTGTCAAACTCTAACTGTCCACAAAGTAAATCCTTCACAAGCTTCAATATTTTATCCCAATCGGGTTTGTCACTCATTTCTGATGGCAGTTACGCCCACACGTGATGCCCACAAAAATGGCGCGAAAGAGCAGTATTTCAGCTTCGGAGACATTTTTTTTAACCCTAATTCTGACACACTTCCACTCAACCAATTCTCATGTTCTTGGTATCTACTTCAAGGCAATGATTTGAACTTTCTAACCTTGCTTTTGGCTGAAGCCATTTCCTTCTCAAATCACTACGACAACCTGCTGAAGATCACACGTAGAAATGCTGTTTTCTGCATTGGCGCGCAACGTAGGAACATCAAGAAATTCCGGAACGTAGAGAATTGACGTCACGGAGGGGTGTTTTTCCTACGGTCTGCGTTCTACATTACGTGTTACGCCTACGGAGCACGTTTGCTAAAACACTCTACTGATAGTACTTTCATACCCCGTCGAGTGTTCCTTGCAGTCAATTTGTCAGGGGATCTTTGATCTCTCGTCAGTCGCGCGAGCGCGACTAAAGTAATCGGTATCCGTCTGTCTGTTTGTCTGTCTGTCTGCCTGTCTGTACACACCTCAGTTTCCACGACTTAGTGACGGGGAAGGTCACTATGTGATGGAAAAGTTGAGCTGCCCTGAGAAAGAAACCTGTGTGACCCCCCTCCCCCCAGTTTTCACTACATCTTGGAAAAGTTGTGAGGGTCACTACCTCATGGAAAAGTTGGGCCACCCTCAGAAAAAAACCTGTGTGCCCCCCCCCCATTTTCACCATGTTGTAGAAAAGTTGTGAAGGTCACAAAGTCATGGAAAAGTTGGACTGCCCTGAGAAAGAAACTTGTGTGACCCCCTGAGAAAGAAACCTGTATGACCCCAAGAAAGAAACCTATGTGACTCCTGAGAAAGAAACCTGTGTAACCTCTGAGCAAGAAACCTGTATGACCCCCTGAGAAAGAAACCTGTGTGGGGGCGGGGGGGGGGGGGGGGGGGGGGGGGGGGGGGGGGGGGGGGGGGGGGGGGGGG
>JAAUXT010036447.1_pt1 | contig 11143 bp, 13 predicted proteins | sample 7278171 | NCBI WGS metagenome assembly JAAUXT01 (sample SAMN14350112, study PRJNA611818) | marine sediment metagenome | isolation source: surface marine sediment (1.8m) | place: French Polynesia: Moorea | collected 2018-08 | reverse complement strand
GAGTTTCAAAAGAATGTCCATGGCAACTTCCCTAGCAACCAGATGCAAAACTCCCTAGCAACCAGATGCAACAAAAAAAAAACAGGAAGTAACCAACAAAGCAAACACCCCGGGACTTCGCACTTGCAGTTGCCCTGTGCACTGCTTCTTGTTGGTCAGATGAAATAAGAAAAAATTTACCGAGGAAAATTCCTATCCTAACCAGGAATTTTTGTTTAGGAAAATTCTTACTTCGGGAAACAGTTCCTAACTTTTCCTGGTTAGGAATTTTCTTAGGAAAATTTTATTTTCCCAATTTAGGATTTTCCTACTTCAGGAAAATATTCGAAAAATAGACCCCGGGACCCTGGAAGCCGACACGCTTTCGTGCTTTTTACACGGGACGAATCCGTGCACATGTATCGTCTTTACGAGTTTTAGCACAAGCCTCCCTGGCCACAAAACGTACACGTAGACGTAGCTTTTGGCGAAACTCCCATTGTTTTGGAAGAGTCCATCTTCAGATGAAAACACAAACAAAAGTAAGCCTTTTTTCAACACCTTCCTGTGGGCTGTGTAGACCATTTTGAGAAATGAAACTTTGCAAATGTATCAAAAAAGAATGTCCTTTTGCGGTTTTGCAGCCTTGACTCAAAAGCGTTTCGCGCTGTTGCAGCAGACCCTGCAGGAGCTCCCTGCATACATTACCCTCAAAACATAATTAACCTTCGTGGTGGTGGTTACATGCGCAACCGCTGCAGCTTGGCAGCCATAAATGGAACAGTCGACTCATACGGTTTGCAGTGGGTCGCGGTGACATCTCCCGCAGTGACAGCGGTTGCGCAGATGTGCACAGCAGTGCTCGACTTCGGTTGATGTTGATAAATTTCCGCAACGGCGGCTGTGTTTTTTGTCAAACTATTTGTCTTCTCGTGCTCTGACAAATGTCCTGAAGCTAGAGAAGGAAAAAGAACTTCTTGACAAGCGTGTTTTGACCACCGAAAATACTGGAACGTCAGGCACGGATTGAGCACGCAAAATCTTTGGTCTTTTCTACACCGGAAGTTCCGGTTTCACCTTTGCGAACCAACACGTCAATCAAATGCAAGTCCGTCACATTTGAAGACAAGCATTAATAAACCAAAAATAACAACAAACAAACACAATGCACCAGAAATGAAATTTTTAGTAGAGTCTATAGCAACGGACAGAAAGCGCAAACAAACAACGGCAAGTTCAAGCAGCGCACCTGCCGGACCCGCCACGTCACGTCACGTCACGCCACGTCAAACTCGACGTGTACGTGAAAACCCTGTTTGGACAGGTGGGCGTGCGAACCAGGCCGATCTCAAAAGTCTTTCCTGGTCATGTTTTCAGCGATGTGACATTCTTATGGACTTCTGTTGTTTCTCAACACAACCGTCCCAACCAATAAGGGTTTTCACATAGGCTGGGCGGCGTCAGACTTTTTGACGTGTGCGTCAAAATTTTGATGCGTGGGCATCAAAGTCAACATGACGCCCAATGGAGAGCATCAAATTATCAGTCCAGACCGATCACAATTTTTTGTCGCTGCGTCACCAATGTGAAAACCCTTCATGGGAGTGCAGAGATCTTGACCAACCACGCCGTCGGCCATGAGAGACTTCCGGTATCGGTATCGTGCGTCGAAAGGTCGTTTCCAGCCGTGCTTCATCCCCCTGATGTGTGCGTTGGTCAAGTAATCGAAGGAGAAGGGTGTGTGTTTTTTTTTCTGCCCGCATGCTTCTTCACGTTCTGTCAACAGGTGAACACATCACACAAAATGGTTTCTTCTGAACCAATTTTGTGGTTGTTCCTGCGAATCCAGGATTTGGGTCAGGAGGTGTGTGTGTGTGTGTGTGTGTGTGTGGGTGGGGGTCCTTCAGATCCAGAGAGGGGCGGGGTCAGGGGGTCCTGATCTTCCAGATCCAGAGGTGGGTCAGGAAGTCGGGGGGATCCTTCAGATCAAAAGGGGGGCGGGGTCAGGGGGGTCCTGATCTTGGTCTCGGCGGATAATTTTTCGGGAGGGGGATGGAGCAAATTTGTTTCATCGGGGGGATTTTGGGGGCACAACTTGAACTTGAATGTACAGCAAATTTTGTGTCTGCAACGCACAAAGCAGGCAGGGAGGGGCAAACTGATTGGGCCCCCTGCCTCTGCTGGAGGGGGCTTGGGGCTGGCCCAGGGGACCTGGATCTACTGTCCCGAGGGGTTTGGCTCAGGGCTTGGTGGATTTTTGGACGTGGTGTGGTCCAGTGGCGCCGGATCTACTGGAGCTGTCTGACCTGGGCCCCATAGATCCACTTGAAGGGGCTGGCCCAGGGGCCCCTGGGTCAACTCGTAGGGTGTGACCTTGGGCAAACGTGACCTTGGACAAACGTGACATTGGGCAAACGTGACCTTGGGCAAACGTGACCTTGGGCAAACGTGACATTTGCCAAACGTGACCTTTGCCAAACCTGACCTTGGGCAAACGTGACCTTAGGCAAAGGTGACCTTGGGCAAACGCCTTCACAAGTTGTTCGTATTTCGGCCTCGCGACGACTCGACCACGCTCTGGATGAGGTTGTTTCCTATCCTGTTTCCGGTGGAGGCGCAGCTGCCCTTGACCAGGACCCAAAGTCCTGCTTTGAAACCTGCCTTGGTTTCCCTGACATCATGTGAGCTAATGGACTGATAACGGGGTGGGGCAGGACCCCAGGAGCTGGGACCCCAACAGATCCGCCTCAAAATTCATTCCAGCATATTTGTACTCTGAGAACAAAACCAAATGTCAACAAGAAGTAATTTGATGTAATTCAAGATCTTTGGATTCATAAAACGATTCACCAAGCAACTCTCTACAAATGAACATGACCTTCCAGAGATATGAGGCCTGTTTTTCAAGCATCTCTGGTTCTTGTTGTATTTTCAGGCAAGAATTGTTTTTCACTTTATCGCATGCAAAAGCGTGCAAATAATGCGCAGTTTTATGTGTTCACTTGTCAAAAATTGCGATATGAAAGAAACAAGGTGTTGCATTGTTTGTTGACCAAGAGCTTTGCTTTGTCAATTTTGCAGCTTCTGCTCAGAGTGGACCGCACTGCAAGGAAGATGAGTTCCAGTGTCACCACGTGATGGATGGGTGCATACCTTACAGTGCCTCTTGTGATGGGTGGGTGGACTGCATGAGAGATGGTTCTGATGAGGCTGAAGAGGAGTGTAATGCAGGTCAGATGAAGACCCCCTCTTTGTGTCCAATTTGTTTTGTATTCTGAGGAGCTCTGTAGATCCAACCAGCTCTCACACCAACAGAAAGAAGCTCCTTTCTTTGTGTTGAATGTTATTGAACTTTTGGAGTCAGTTCAAGCTCATTTTGGGCACCAAAATATTGCAATATTTTTCTGTTTCAAATTTCAGAAAGAGCATGTCCAAATGGATTTCACAAATGTACTGATGATATTCAGTGTATCCTTGAACTACATTGCCACAAAGACAATGTGTGTCATGATGGGAAAACCAGGGACATTTGCATATGTAGCCAGCATGACCAGTGGAAGTGTATGGATGGGAAGCAGTGCATTGAACAAAAACAAGTCTGTGATGGTGAAAAGCATTGTGAAGATGAATCAGATGAAGCTGCAGCTTTTTGCTTCAGTTGGTCTTGCTCTGTGGGAAACTGGAAGTGTAGCAATGGGGAACGGTGCATCGATGAAAGAACTGTCTGTGACTTTGGCTATGACTGCCTTGATAAATCAGATGAAGATGATGAGTTTTGCCTGAGCTGGGACTGTGCAGCAGGGTTCTGGAAGTGTGCTGGTGGAATTCAGTGTGTTCCTGAAACTGTGGTTTGTGATGGTTCTGATGTGGATTGCTATGATGATTCTGATGAAGATGAGGAAATGTGTTTCCAGCACAGCTGTGCTGGAGGGTTTTGGAAATGTGCAGATAATTTGCAGTGTGTGAGGGAAACAGAAGTTTGTGATGGGAGTTACAGGACTGGCTGTAATGATGACTCAGGTGAAGACTCAGATTTGTGCACAAGTTGGAACTGCACTACAGACTTTTTCAAGTGTGATGGCAAATGCATGAAAATATCAAATGCTTGTGATGGTTTTGAAGGTTGTTCTGATCAGGCAGATAAAAAGCATTGCATATGCAAAAAGAATGAGTGGATGTGTGCTGAAAGGGCACAATGCATTCATCAAAGAGCAGTTTGTGATCATGACATTGATTGTGAAGATTTTTCCGATGAAGATCCAGATTTCTGTAGTGAATGGAATTGCACTGAAGGCTATTGGAAGTGCAAAAATAACCTGATGTGCATTCGTCTTGTGAATGTCTGTTCTGGCACAGAGAGTTCCACAGCAGATTGCAGTGACAAGTCTGATGAAGATGAGCAGTTCTGTCAGCAATGGGAATGTATGGAGGGGTTCTGGAAGTGTGCTGATGGTGTGAGGTGTTTGAGAATACACCAGGTGTGTGATGGTTACATGGATTGCAGTGATGAGTCAGATGAAAATGCATTGATGTGTATTCAGTGGACTTGCCTGGACTTTTACTGGAAGTGCGCAGATGGCCTGCAGTGTGTTTACACAGATGGCTATTGTGATGGAGAAACTGGTGCATGCTTGGATGACTCAGACAAAGGTACCATGACACTGCGCAAAGTTTTGATTGTGGTTTTTATGCTCAACACACACATGTCTGTTCTCCTTGTCTCTGTTTGTTTTTAGATTGTGACCTTCGTCCATGCCCAGTGGGTTTGTGGAAATGCCCGAAAACCAAGAGATGTGTTGATGAAACTGAAGTTTGTGATGGTGTGGAACATTGGGAAGAATTTGATGAAATCAGTTGTGGAGATGAAACCAATTGTGAAAACTTCACCTGCTTTGAAGGATATGTCAAGTGTGGTGATCTCAAGAGTTGTGTCAAAGTGAGTTGTACAGACATTCATCACAAACAGCCAGCAAAAAGCTGTTCCCATTCCAATTTTCATCTCCTCTGTGCTATTTTCAGGAGGAAAACATTTGTGATGGAACACCCTCCTGCCCAGATAGGACTGATGAGCTGTGCCATGATCCCTGTGTTCCGGCAGGTTTCAAGGGCAGATACACCATGAAGGCAATGAATGTTTGAATCTTTGCCCCACATTTTTGTTCAGCCAAATATTTTCACACTCAAAGTGCATTTTTTTGTTTTCTTTGGATGCAGGAATGCAGTGAAGACATCAGAAAGTGCATTCCAGTTTTCTGGTACTGTGATGGGAAAATGGACTGTCCCCAGGGATCTGATGAGTTGAACTGTGACTGTGAAGACATGAACCTGATCCAATGCATTTCACCTGAGAAATTTAGTCTCTGTGTCCCATGTTCATGGATTTGTGCAAAAATTGTCAGATGTCTGTCTGTTGAAACAAGTCCTGTCTGTGAGTGTAATTTGGTGGATGAAGTCAGTTGTGACTCAAATGAAATTTGGTGCGGATCAAACAAAACATGTTTGCAAAGAGACAAAATTTGTGATCACATTTTTGACTGTGCAGGAAAGGAAGATGAGATTCTCTGTTCAGGCAAGCTTTGTTGCATTGCACTTTGACGTATATAAAAATCTCTGTTTCCACAAGTACAGTTTCAAATTGAAAAATACAGCCTTTGTTTCAGGTGGATTTCACACAAGACCAGGTGAGGTGCTCGTGGATAGTGAAGACACACAAGGCAATAACAATTGCTCACTACAAGTGGAAAATCTAGCATGCAGCAATCTTGCAAGTGCCCTAAATTCTATCATTGCAAACAAGCTGTTCTGGATTGAATCAATACATACTGCTGTTTCCAAACCTTTTTCCTCAGCTCATTTTGTTGTTGAAAACTCAAAGTTGGACAGGGCAGGATTCTTGGCAGTTGTTTGTGTGACACATTGCATGTTCACCAACTTATTTTCATTTTCATTTCAAGTCCACACCCACCTGTTTCTCTTCAAATTTATCAACTCTAAATTTCAAGATGCATTCATAAATTTATCAAATCTTGACATTATTTTTGAAAATGTTTCTTTTGTAAATTGCACCATCAAATCAAACCCACAGATATGGTCCAGTAACAACAGACAACTCAACATTTCTTTTGTTGAGGCCAGTTTTGTTCAGTCGCTGCTCAATGTGAACACAAACCAAGGTGGTGACAGAGCCATTCTGTCTGTCAACATTCATCTTGTTGATTGCAAAGTGCATGAATCCTTTGTTGCAATACATTCAGACTATTTGTGGTTTGAGGCAGAAGACACTGTAATTTCTAGCAGCTCCATCAATCTCAAAGCTCATGTGTTGCAGCACACCCATCTCCACAGTGTCAAATTTCTGAACCAGCACAAGCAAAATTCCTTTGTTGGTGATACTGCTTCCTTGGCTCTTGTGTTGACATCCAGAATACTGTTTGTGGACTTGGAGGGTGTGGCTGTGGTCAACACTTCTGGTTTATTGATCACAACTTTGTATGCAGGTCTTCTGCCGTCTCAGCTTCAAGTTAAAATTCAAGATTCACAGTTCATAAACAACAGGAAGACAAGCCAAGGAGCTGCAATCTCTGTTGGGATGAACACACCTTACATCCAAAGCAACAATTCTATTGTGCTGACTAATTTGTCATTTATCAAGAACAAAGCAGTTGGGAGGGATTATGAGCAGCCTGAAGGTGGCGCCATCAGTGTGGTGTCTCATGAACACGTTCCTCTCCGAGATGAGGGGTCACGTGATTCCTCAAAGCTTCAGCTGTTTCTTGTTGAGTGCAGATTTGTGGACAACTTTGCACAGGGTGGTGGAGGAGCAGTATCTGTCACAGGGTCACAGATCAGAGTGAAAATCTCCCAGTGTTACTTTGGACTTGATAATGCTGAGTTTGTGTCACCTGTTGCAATATTCTTGTTGGTGTCATCAGAAATTTCCATTGAGAGATCAATTTTTGCTTTCAAACTGCAGACGGTAAAAGTCTTGCTGAGGCTGAGAATGGCATCTTCAAAAGAACAAATAAGCCATCTAAACTTTACACAGGAATGTGCACCTTGGTTTCTGCTGTCTGCAGAAACAGAATTCAAACAAAGACACAGGGACGGACTCATGGTGTTGCAGAAGTATATTTCTCAATGCAAGCCTTGCCTTCCATCATTTTATTACCAAACCAATGGAGTGTTTGAGGTGATGTATCACTCAAACATGACTGAAATTGTGACTCATCATCAAAATATGGCAAATGTGGCCACCTGCACAGAGTGCCCTTATGGTGGAGACTGCACAGGCATTGGGTTGAAATCAAAGCCAAACTTTTGGGGTTTCATCCAGAGTGGGAAAATAACCTTTTTGCAGTGTCCTCTCAGCTACTGCTGTGGTGGCAGCAGAGTGAGTCCATGCTTCAACTACAACTCCTGTTCAGGAAACAGATATGACATTTTGTGTGGTCGTTGCCTTCCAGGACATTCGCTCTCCATGCTGTCAGAGAACTGCATGCTCAACAGCAAGTGCTCTTTCCCAGCTTTCTGGTTTCTTTGTTGTGTTGCAGTGAGTGCTTACATGTTGTGGTACACATTCAAAGATCACATTTTGTCATCTCTTCTCAAATTTTGGCAGAAATTTTCCCACTCAAATAATGTCTTGAAAATGAATGATGCAAGGAGTGATTTGGAATCTGAGGACAAGGGATACTTTGGAATTGTAACTTATTTTGTGCAAACCATGGCCATTATGAGATTGAACATTACAGTTGATACTGTATTGTCAGGTACAAAGGAGTTGAAGTTAGTTGAAAGTTATGTGGGTATTTTGCTAAATTTTGAACTTTCTTATTTTTCTAAAGATCTTTGTCCATTTGAAGGACTTGACACAACTATGAAAGTTGTGTTCAAATTTTCATTTCTGACAGGCATCTTTGTGTCTTGGTTGGCATTATTTTGTCCTGTTTTTGTCTTTCAGAATTGGTATCAAGTCAAGAACAGTTGGAAAACTAGTCTCAATACTTTAGAGCTAAGAGCTGTGAAAGGGCTCCTTGAAATTGTCAAGTACACTTTTGCTGGGTATGCTGGTGTTATCTTTATGTCACTCTCATGTGTTACAGTAGGCAAGAAAACAGTTTGGTGGTATGATGGAACTATCAGCTGCTTCAGCAATTGGAACATCTTGATGGCCGTACTTTGTGTCACTCACGTTTTCCCATTTCCAGCCCTGTTTCATTTGGGAATGCAGGAGTTGGGTTCCAAGAGAATTTCCAACAGTCACTTCCTGTGTAGCTTCTTCTGTCCCTTGGTGTTTGTGACTGTCTGGTCAATCCAAGGGTGTTTTGGTTCTTGTGTGAAAAGAGTGCATGTTTCTGAAAATCAGAGAACTCTTTTGGACAGGAACACTGTGAACAGACCACGTGTCACTGGGGAGATTGTCAAGGCTTTGCAGGGTCCCTACACAACCAGGTGTCAGAGTTGGGAATCTGTACTGATCACAAGAAGACTTCTGGTGGGAATTACAATTCTGACACCAAACACTGTGATTCAGCTGGGGATGAGTTCAGCTCTGTGCACCATGTTCCTGATGCACCATGTCTACAAGCAGCCATTTGTGCATCCCATTTCTAACAGAGTGGAAAGCTTATCCTTGACCATGTTGTGTGTTGTTGCTTCCATGAATTTGTTCAAAGCATTTTTCATTGACACTGGTTCTGTTCCAAAAGGGTTGAATGGTTCAATTGTAGCCTCAGTGCAGCTCATAGAGAGTCTGTGTCTCTTGTTTCAATTGCTCTTTGTCCTGGTGTCAGAAGTTGGAGGCAGATACAGAAAACGATGACTCACCAAAGATGTACAAGTATGAGTTGACACAAAACACCTCATATGCAGCAAACTTGTTTGTTACCAAAGGTAGCTCATGATGACATGAGCCCCTGGCAGGCTGATTTGTGACACTGAAACACCTGGAATTATATGTTCAACAGACCTGAGCACAATATGGGTTTTCACATTGGTGACGCGGCGACAAAATTTTGACATGCGTGTCAAAAAGTCTGTGATCGGTCTGGACCGATAATTTGATGCTCTCCATTGGGCATCATGTTGAATTTTGATGCGCGCGTCAAAAATTCTGACGCCGCCCAACTGCGCGTCACCAACGTGAAAACCCCTATTCCTGGTGTCTCACGGTCACATAAATTTGTGATAGCGAGTCATACTTCTGAAGAAAACCACAGTTCTAAGGACTTGATTCAAAATGTTTTCTTCCTTGCTGTGGGAACACAAAGGAATCATCAAAGGAAAATGGTTTTCAACATGTATCTGGTGAGTGCGAAAGCAAAACCCAAAGGAAACTATTGATATTCATTGTACAGGACCAAAACTTCTTCAGGGGTGAGCTCCTCCAACCACACGACAAACTCATCCAATGGTTCCCCTCCATTCTCATCCCCCACTGTGACGGTTGGCTCCGGAACCTCATTGTACCCAGTTGACTGCAGACTGCTGTCTGAGGACACCTCCGTCCCATTGTAGTAGACGGTGTAACCTTGACCTTCACCTAATCCGTGAATGACCAGGATGACGTGCAACCAACCCATTGGAGGAACAGTCCCGTGGCTCATGAACTTTCGTCTGGGTGATGCGATGAAGAACTGGTAGCTGCAACAAAAATGGAAAATGTTGAAAATCATGAAAAATGACACATCGCCGGTGAAGTGACGTAACTGTGTGTTGTTTGTGTCAGATGTGGAAACAATACAGCTTTAACAACTGAAAACCTTGAAAGCAACCCACTGGTAGAAGGTGTCATAATGTATGAAAAATGCAGCTGCTTCATCCTTGATTTGCAACAGAGTGTGAACACATCCAGTGATCTTGATCCAGAAGCTGATGGTCACACCTTGAGCTTCACCAGCTGCAATCAGCCCAAATCCTGGTGATGCAAAGATTTCAGGCATCCTGTTGTGAGGCACCAGACCCTTTCCAACCTGTGGTAGATTTTCAATTTTTTTTGGAAGATTTCAGCATCCATGTTTGGCAAATTGTCTCAATTTTTTGCAAGTCCTTACTTTTCCACTGTCAGTCAGTTGAGCCCCTTTCATATTCATACATTCATCTACATCCTCAAAGTTATTGTAGTAGTAAGGTTCTCCAACAGTCCAGTTCAATGGCAATGTCCAGTTTCTGGTGTGCCTGTTCTCAGCACAGCCTGAAGGATGATACAAATAGAAGCAGCACACAAGGAAAGGAAACAATTTTGCTTCTCTGTGTAGTTGACAAGACCAAAGAAAGTTGGATTGCAGAACTGACCTATCTCACACCTTTGGCCATAGTACCTGGCAGTGCATTCACACCTGAAGTCATCTTTTACTTCTGTGCATAAGCCTCCATGTTCACACAATCCCTTGAAACAGTGGGCTGCAAAAGGCAGACAGGTCCTTCCTCATTGCACAAAAAGAACCCAGCAACACAGGAATGTTCAGCTTCTGACCTTGACCTTCCTTGTACACCTCTCTGAGAAAGTCAGTTCCAGGAATTGTTGTCTGATTCCCATCATTGGGGAGGGATATAAATGAACAATATGTACCATTACCACCAAGTACAAATGCAAAACATTCTTCATGTAACAAACATGTGACTGAACACCTGAAAAAAATTTGTGACAACTGCCATCACCAAGTTCAAACTCCATGCTCCCCATGGAAGCACAAAGGAAAATTCTTGTCCAAATAAAAACCCTAAGATTTCTTCTGGGTGCAGTCAATGTCTGTTCAATTGAAACTTGCCATCTCAAGCAACTTTTTCTTCCATTGCCTGTGCACTGCCAACCAAAGTTGACCTCCCCTTCAACAGGAAAATGTACTTTGTTGTACTTGTTCTTTTGCAAGGAACTGGTTTGTAACTGCACAACATACGAGAAACTGACGATCAGCAGAATTATGATAATCAGATGGCTTTTGTTCCCCATTTCTGACAAGTGTGCTGCAAGTCTGAATTTTTCAACTTCACTGAAACTGTAAGAAACAAAAACAGCAAGAGTTTCAGAGAGAATTAAATGGGATCAAGAACTCAAGACCTGCTTGTCACGTGACACATTGAGCACTTCCTGTTTCCATTTTGTTGAGCAAACCCCGTGTTGTTTTCGCGCGCGCGCGCGCGCGCGCGCGCGGGGGTGTGTGTG
>JAAUXT010068039.1_pt1 | contig 11144 bp, 12 predicted proteins | sample 7278171 | NCBI WGS metagenome assembly JAAUXT01 (sample SAMN14350112, study PRJNA611818) | marine sediment metagenome | isolation source: surface marine sediment (1.8m) | place: French Polynesia: Moorea | collected 2018-08 | reverse complement strand
TTGGGGTGAAGATTAGTCCATTGCCCAACCACACGTGAAAGCAAACATCAAAATTCATACCCGTTCAAAAGATATCGGAAGGGATCGGTTACTTAGATTTTCTGCCTCGTATTTTTATTGCACATTGAATGTTCAGAGATCATGGCATTGGGTCCAGTACACACTACACAGCCTTTTGGTCCCAGATCTGAGCGCAAGTGGAGGAGAGCCAACTCTGCACCTTGAGGCTGGATTTATACTGAGCGTGTCAGCAGCAAAACTTGACACACCACGCGGTATTGTTGACACGACATGTCAGTCATGGACATTGAAAATGTATGACATCGAAAATGTAGACATCAAACATGATGAGCATGTCAATTGGCTGACATGACACAACAGTCGCACTTGCCACAACTCTGACATATGTGAGGGCAGCGAAACAACATATCTGCTGTTGTTTATTTGGAAAAAAGGTTCAGTGAATAAACCAATTTTTTGTGGCAGAATAGCTATTTTGCTGGCATCACAAATAAAATTAATATTTTGCAGCAAAAACAGCTGTTTTGCTGGCTTTAGGTAATTAATAAGAATGAACACAGAAGAAAATTAACACACAGCAAAACACACAAAACACAAGCACATTCAGTATAAATCCAGCCTGAGTAACCATGTACCAACTTCACTCCTTTCCTTTCATCTGGGGCTTTTGACTACTGCACCCCACTGCTCTTGTTTGGGCCCATGGCTTCCTACCCATGCACCATAAATATCTGAACCCACATTCTTGACCTAAATTTGTGTCAATAAAACCTGTACTGATTACCAATCAATGTTGTCAGCTGCATGTTGTCATATCTTTTACTGGCTTGTCAAGTGCGACAGATGGAATGGTCCTGTATGGAATGCCATGGGTCCTTACACCAGTTACGTCAGATGTTGTATTCTCCGGTATGTTTGCACTGAATGTCGAATTGGTCCCTCAAGCCAAAGGGACAGCTTCTTGTTTGGTGAGCGTCTCCAAGACAACTTGGAATCATTGCAAAAGATTTCTTCTCATAACAAAATCTTGAAGAACACTGCTTGCACAGACCAAACTATCAAAGCGAAACGTGTACCAAATAGTACATTATTTGTGTTGCTGCAACAATATCGACAGAAGCATCACCCGTGGGAGAAAGCGCACGTGCTCTCCAGTTCCCACCTGAAGTTCTCCGCAGAAAAACTGCAATGCGTGCACGATGACGGTGACAACGGCGACGGTCTAAAACAAACCTTTCGTCTCGTACACTTACGAGATCAAATGAGATCGTTGGAAGCAACGCAAGCCAAGCTGTTGTTTTCCTTGATATTTGTCAGTCAGTTCTGGTGCAGCAATTTGTGTCACCTCACACAGCGATGATGGTGCTGTCTGATGGGCGAGCTTGACACATTGGCTTCACGAAGCTGATTGAGCCAAATCCACATCAATCTGTCAAAGTCCGTGCTGCTTCTTGAACCGGTGCACGGTCAGGACCCAACCCGAACAAATGTGGGCTGGAGTTGTGTACAACAAATTCGTGTTTATGCAGTGCAATTCCTCCGCTCTTCTCCTCTCGGGTCATAGCCCTTCGGCGAGAGTACATTTCGGACCCCACCATGCGAAACAAATCCCCGCTTCAGTCTCAAGGGTGACTTTCATTTCCATAGAAAGTGCCTCTCGGTTTTCAAGCCGGTGATCGAATTGATACGCTCGCTCCGTGGAAGGTAAATGAAGATACGACCTTCACTGTGAGGCTTCTGGTCAACTCCGACAACAGCGGCTTGTTGGTGTTGCGCGGAAAGTGAATTGATCATGCAGTCTTGTTGCTGTACTCACAAGAGAAATAGGTCCTAGTTTATCGCACAACGCTGAAAACCAGGCGGTATTTGCTTTGAACGTCGGGAAAATTCAGGTGCAACTTCTTTGCTCTGCAGCCCAAGCCCAAGAGAGCTGTGGTCTCAGTGGTCGAGGGAGCAGTACCGAGGCGAAGTTTGACGGGTCGAGTTAATGGAGATGCCTCCCCTGGACCAATGCCATTTCCATATAAAACAGTTTGGTACATCAACAGAAAAGAAAACACTTGGCTGGCATTTTACAGCAAGGAACTAAGTTTTCAAAAGTTCAAAAATGGGACATTTGACCAAAACCAGCCAACCCAGACCAAACGTGAACTGAATGGGTCACAGAAGGAAACAGGAACGATGGACAAAACAGGGGATGTTGTTTCTGTGGTTGGAACACAGCTCTCTCTCTCTCTCTCTCTCTCTCTCTCTCTCTCTGTCTCTCTCTCTCTCTCTCTCTGAGACAGCCCTCTCACACGACGGGGACACAGCATGTTTCATAACAGTTGATTTTTCTCTGATAACCACACAACTCTGTGTTTCTGTGTCTTTGTGTCCTCTGGAGCTCCCTCTTGCCCTCACATACACGCACACAATTCAGACCACCAGATTCAGAGAGCACTGCAGATTTTCGCGTGCTTTCCACACAGAACAGAACCAGCACAGACAGACAGACAGACACACACACACACACAAATACACACACACCTGTTTTATCATAACTCATAGATCAGTTCTGTGATTGAAATTTTCGTTGTACAAAACCTGAGAGAAAGCAAATTCTCGCCACTCATGTGTCCACCTACTGTCACCTGTATGTTGCTCGGGTCGTGAGTTCAGCACTGACTCATTGTAGCGAACTGCTTTTCTGTAGGTCACACGGTATGAGTGGTAAGTCATCCCTCCCCAGCAGTTCAGTTTGAGTTGTACTTTTGTGCACACCCGTGTTCGTACAATTGTCGCTGAAGCCCGTTCTTTGTATTTCCTGGGAATGACGAAATATGACCCCTGATTTTGCAGAAGAAAGAATTGAATGCGCTCGTCAATCGTTTGCATCACGAACACACAACTCTCGAGAAAATCCTGTTTGCACAAAACAAAGAGAATCACCTTGCATCGAAAAACTGCCTGCCGTCAGCAGATTCAAATGCGCTGGAAAAAAATGGGAACCAAAAAAGTAATTTGAAAATGTTTCGCTTGCGTGAAAAGAAATATCAATCGTGGCAGAGTCTACAAAGAGCAGGGGAATGAGGGGAATCTCGCCTTTGCGACCCGAGAAAGGATTGCTGTTTCTGTCAAACGTTTCCCTTCAATTCGAGACAAAGACACGAAGTAAATGCCCTGAGGAGTCCCAGCGGGATATGGGGAAAATTCCTTGTGTACCTCCCTCCTTAAGTGGTCGGACTTGTTGCAATTTCCAAAAGTGAAGTGATGAAGAAACGACGAGTAAAAGCTGCAATCAGCGGGGAATCTGTTCAAGTTTTTGTCGTTTCGTTTCCCTGTCATCACACGGAGTTGGTCGCTGGCAAAGTGGTGTTTCTGTCTACCACATTCTAGAACCCTCGACACACCAGCTCAAGCAAGCCGAATACCATTGGCCAAACACGGCTGTCCAATTTCTGGCGGAAATGGTCGCAACTGCTCTGTGATGTCGCTCCAGCTACATTTCCGCAGTGGCACAGCACGAACTTGTTGAGACTCACGGACTGACATCAGTGAAAGATAAAGGGTACTTCTTCACCAAGTTGCTCTCCAAAACGTCCTTCCATTTGGTTGGATTCTTTCTCCTTTGAACTCGCACTCGCACCTGTGCAGGGTCACCGTGAGAAAACTGCGGGTGTGCAGACCTGAGTTGACAGCGTCTTCCAGAACCCCGCGGTGGTGGCAATGTCGGAGACGTGGGTCATGCGGCTGTAGCCTTCAGGCCGTAATGTAGGGCGGAACACGCTTCATGCAGCTAAATTTCTTGGAGCTGCAACCCCCTGTAGACTGGGATTCATTCGCTCAATGTTAAAATTTTATGTACAGCTCTTCCATATATTCCGAAGAAATCCAGCTGAGCTGTTCCGGAGCGCAACAGCCACATCCGCAATTCGCTGATCCAACATCGAAAAGCTCAGCCTGTACAATTTATCGGAACAAGCATGTTCGCTCTTGATCTGGCTTGCATGTGGTGGGACTTCAGGAAGTTCAAGAAATCGCTTCTTGACCGCGTCCAGAGTGCCCGTGCAAGGGCCGCGCCTACCCCTTGAAACTAATGACTTTTCCTTCTCTTGCACCATCATGCAAACAATTTTTCCCTTTTCATGTGAAATCCAAGTGTTGAAGTTGCGTCCTGTGGGGTTACTCTCGAGTGAACAATCTGCCAAACTGACGAACGTTGACAGGTTTAAGACTGACAAAATTTCTTCAATGGCCAGAGCATGTTGCAGTCAGTCTGATTTCGGCTCGACCACCCTGAGGGTCCTTTTCCCCGTCAGAGAAGTGAAGTCAGGACTGCGCAGCTTTGTGCAGATCTGTTCGCGTTCGACGCGTTTTTTTGGAGCTGCAGCTTCGCCCAACACGCGAGAGTGTCGCACAGCGCTGCGCTGCAGTGTTTGCAGTGCGCTTCTCAACTGGGATGAGCCTCTCCAGAACAGAGACGAGACGTGGCCAGATTGTATTGAAATGATGAATTTGCAGATTCTGCTGTTCTTGAATTTTGGAAGATGTTTGCACCAACTGCGGATGTGGATAATTGAAGCATGTCTGTGAATTTGTGGAATGTTGAAGCAACAAAGTGAAGCTCACCAACGACTTTGTGATTTGACACTCGGACATCAATCTGCGTGGGCTTCGTGATTGTGGACACAACACGAAGACGCGATTGAAAGAACGACACACGATGACCACTGCAAGCGTGTTTGTTGCACTGGATGTTGCCCTTTCACGTTGTTGTTGGAGCAAAATGACGCCCACTGAAAACATGTGTACGAGAGCAGAGAATCTCAGGTGAAGCATCACAACTCCTATTCATTTCCATAGAGCAGATTCATCGCTTGCGAAGGATTTCGTCCTGGAAAAGCGCAAGTGAATTCCACAGCACGATGACATGTTCAACGTCAGCAGGCTTTGTTCGCACATATTTCGAAGCAATCACTGCTGTGCGCCTCAACTCCGGGTGCGTTTCATTTGTTGGCTGGTCAACTTCGATGGAATTGGGACTCCCAACTTGGTCCGTGTGAAGCCTGATTGAAAACGTTCCGGTGGCAACGCGGTGAATTGCTGTTTAATCAGTTTTGAAGTCACAGTGTTGCTGGCACGCTGGACCGACTGCTATGGATTACGTCGTCGCCAGAGTTCGTAGCAGTTCCAATCATTTTGTGTTGGGATTCTGAACCAGGCAGCGCACATTTTTTGTGTCAGCACTTTTCTGAGGGGGAATAAAACTTCTTTGTTATCCCAGGATGGGGAATTGAGATCGACGATTTGTTGACTGAAATGGAATCGAACAGGGAATCCGCACAGATTTGACAAAAAGAAACTTTTTATGCAAGCCAACACACAAAAACTGTACATTGGCTGCAACTCATATCTGTTTGCGAAGCACCCTTTTTTCACTGTCTCGAACAAAGAAGAGAAAGCAACTTTCACAGCCATTCTGATTTTTTCTGTTGTCTGGACTTCAAAGGTCACTTGCACATCTTATTGCATGCAGACCCTGTGTGGACGAATCATAAGCTTGCGACGACATGAACTGGATAGTCTGCGGTGATTGGGCTTCTTTTGTTTCCGCTCAGTCGTTCTTCTGCCATGGGGGCAAAGCGAATGCTCAGGCGATTGGTGGATCAAATACCCACGCTGTGATCCCGAAAAAGAATCAGATTGGATTCGATTTTCTCTTGGTGGAATGAATGTGTAAATCAATTAATCTTCAACGCACTTCAAGACTTTTTCGACTGCATTTCGAATTCCAACGTTTTGATCACAAACCTAAAGCACGCGAAAAACGCCACCGAATCCACATTTCCTTCGCCAATGCTCGAGTTACAGGACATAGAATTGAACACATCCTGCACGTCACGACGTAACTCATGTAATGCGTTCAGAATCATGAATGAATCTTCTCGTTTATGATGCGGAACCAATCCATCTGGAGAACATAAACATGCAGGGACTTTATCATGGATAGCGACCTCGCATAAAGCCTGGAGATGAGGACACTTCCTGTGCTTCCGTTCAAGAAATTCTCATTCAGGAAGTCACGAAGTTTCTGCAAAAGGGAGGACTGAAATGCCAGAGTGGAAACCATTTCTGAGCATGTGTATGTTGTTACTGAGATGTTCTTGTGACACAAAGGGACCATGACACAGGAGCTCTGAGAGATCCAGATCACTGAAGTCAAACAAATCAGAGAAACAGTACTTAGCAGACACAATGGAAAACCATTCGAACTCAGAAAACTCCAACCTGACAGAAGCAGCGGACAATCATTGTCCTGGTTTCACAGAAAGAGAGTCAAAGGTCAGTCGGCCTGGCATGGCGCTGTGCAGGTCAGCGCTGACGCTGCCCATCAAACACGTCGCAAGGCCGGCGAGACACACGAACGTGAACCGCGCCTTCAGCGGAGACGACTCGACTCACCCGCCGGACGAAGAGGCTGCCATCGACCTCAACGATGATCTGCAGTACTACCTGGTGGCGCAGAAATCTACAAATTTGGATGGCAGCCAGGTACGTTCTTACGATGGCTTCTGGTGTAAGTTCCTGGGCGATTCAAGCCAAGGCTGACCTGGGGTGGGTTCAAGCTCCCAAGTTCCGAAGATTTTTTGTACCGGTATTTTTTGGGTCAGGAGCCTCTTCTGAACTGAATCTGCGGTTGTAAAACAAGTACACACATTATGATCCTTGTCTTCAGTGGCAACAGGACTTCATTGCCATTAGGGCCAGAGAAGGACAAGCCCGCTTTGACAAAGCAAAGTTCTTTCTCAGTCCAAGAAGTTACGAAAAAACCCGGTTGTCCACGTCTGCTGAAATCTTGTCCATCTCTGCACTGAGAACAGACGGTCCAAGTTGATTGGAACCTTTGTCCTTTTGTCGGCTTCAGCCGAGGAACAGCGAGCAGACGCGGCGGCAGCTGCTGCGGCGGATCACGGCCTTCTCGAGCAGGTCGTCCGGGGGCATCACCGCCTCGCTCAACAGATGCTACCGGCGCTGCTCCTACCCCGCAGCCAGTGAGGTAAGCGCTCGGGTGGATCCAGGGTGCGAGGTTCCACAGTCACGTGTTTTGAGCTGCAAAGGGACTGCAGAGTCCCTCACTGCAACGCGCTAGCGCTTGGGTTCTAACACCTCCGGAGCACAGGCGTTGACGGCCAAACACAATTTCAAACCCGAATTATTTTAATGAGGTTGCAATAAGAGTTTCTGGGGGCGTTTGGTTCGTCCCAGGTCCTAGATCCGCTGAGAAAAGAACTGCAACCTCAATCTGCATAATTGGATCTGCATGCCAGGAATCATAACGCCGGCCAAGCACACATAATCTTGCCTTCTTTTCATATTTCCTATTGATGGAGGGCTCAATGTGGTCTTTATCTCCTCCGTACGTTTGGTGCAAATCAATTATCGTTTTCAGCTGATCGAAAGATGCGTGGCTGGTAAATTAAGATATGGGGGCATATCGTTGGATGTGAGTGAGAAACGTGAGCTGTCTGCAGCGTTGTGTCCAACACAGATAACGCCCTTGCAAAAATGGAAGTGATGCTGTGGGTCGCCTGGTCTCTCCAGACTGGCGTCTGCTGATTTTGCGGGAAATTTTGCGGGATCTTATAAAAATGGGAGTTTGGTTTTCCCCACAAAAAGTGGAAACTTTTTCCCGAGAGGAATTGTGCGGAAACTACCCCAGCAAGCAGCATGAAACGTAGACCTACATTCACCACACACTCACAGAAAGGTCACTGACAGAACCATGGCAAGAAACGGTATTCAAGCTTCGTGTGCAGAATCTCGCAGGGAGAACTTTCACTTGTGAGCAAAAATTATTTTGTGACTTCCGTCCAGCTCTTGAAACATACGTCGTGTTCTGGTGCAGAACTTTGCCAAAATGTGTGAATTGGGTCCAGACAGATCTGTTCACTGCGCTTGACATGATTCAGATGACAGATGTCACAAATTGTTGTGACTCCTTTATCCGCCTGGCCTGACCTTGTCACAGTATCCCCTGACATTTTGAGCCTGGAATGATTTCGCAGACGAGTTCATGACAAGAACATTCCCGATCATGATCCGGGATTGTGTCAGGTGTTCCAGGCAGCCTGATCCAGGTTGATCTGACTTGAAAGAGAAGATCTGTATTCACCCACAAAGCATTTTATCGGCCCAAAGTGGAATTTTATTGGAATATTCGGAGTAGACCATGGCGTCGCGACATCAGGCTGGATGTTGTGAATGAAAGTCCGTTGGCCTGTGGTGCTTCTGCTCCCACGTTTTGTGCCGGAGGCGTAACTTCTATGAGGTACCTTCGAGAAGACAGCTGTGCTGCACGTCTGAAGTGAAATTTCCGAATTCTTTGGTGAACAAAAGTTTTGATCTCGATGTGACGGTTGGATGCATGGTAAACAGCCTGCAGATGTTTTTGTGGCCGATGAATGCAACCACCACATCCACTCGTCTCCAGTTTCTAACTTTGGCTGTCGATGCAACATGTATGGATTCATGACCTTTTTGTCTGGTCAAACAGCCCACAGTGAACGGAGGCTCCTGTCATCTGAGAACAGCCCAGTGTTTGCCCATGAAAGGCAGCAGCTCAGACTTGGTTCACCTCAGAACAAGATATCAAGGCAGACCACACGCCTGTCAATTCAAGCACAAAAGCACTCAGTCCTTATCTGAGCTGATTATCGTCAAGCTGCTATCTGCCTAAGAGGACAATAGATAAGCAATTAACGCCTTTAATCAGAGTGGAGAGCCTCAATGTCACTTGAAGCAGATTCATCCTGTCACACACCTGAAGCTCGCTTTTCCCTCCTCGTGAGACATAGTGATGACATTACGAGTTTGTGTCCCCACAGATCAGACCACGAGACCTTGACACTGCAGGGTACACGTGTCTACCTGCAGACTTTTGTGTGGAGAAAGGTTTTCGCAAAGAGAACACCATTTGGAAACAGCGTGCGAATATTTCGTGCTGACAGTCATGACTTCGAAGTCATTGACAATCGATCACGGAGACGGTGAGTTGTTTTGTGTGGTTGGGCTCAGGTCATGCAGCTGTGCACAAAATTCTGTCAATTCATTTGACGTCAACAAAGGAAGGAAATTTGAGCAACGCCAGATTTGTGTGAAAACATTCCAGCTCAAGCGTTATTTGTTATGAATGCAATATGTTGTTGCGTCACCACCCTTCTTGGTGTGCAATCTTCGTGTCTGCCCATTCTTCTTGAGATGACAGAGTATGGCAAACATGACATGTTGAATTGTCTTGATATGGAAGAACTTGTCTTGACTCGATTCTCCAGTCTTGTCTTCCAAAAAAAACAAGAAACGAAGTGTGGCATCTTGGGCTGGGATGGACGTACACTCTCGGTGAAGGTGAGTCCACACAGCACCATGCAATGTCCACTAACATCATGCCATGCTGACTCATCTTCATCTCTGGGTCTGGGTCCACCTGTCCCTCCACGCCACTTTGTTCCTCAATCCAATTCTCACAAAGTTACAAATTCAAATGTGCTGCAGACAGAATTTCATCACTATGTCTGCTCGAAAACAAACACAAGCACAGCAGTCCCCCTCTGCTCTTGGAGCAAAGAAACGTTTTTGCTTCTGTTTCTTGGCCCAAAGTTGAGTTCTGTGTTTCCAGAAAGGCTCAAGGAGCACCACAGGTGCCACAGGACTGGCGATAGCCCCCCCCCCCCATTTATGATCATCGGGTGTTTGTTTGATCAAAACTGAACTCAACCAAAGGGGGTTTGTCGATCGTATCGGTTCGAAGGACATTTGCAAAGTGATTTCATGCGAATACACCTGAGGTGGTTCCTGGACTGACCGTGAGAACCATGGCACGCAGATAAAATGAGACCTGGTGTGGTTTTTGGCTTGGCACGGTGTTCGTGTTGGTTGACTGTGTGGCCACCTGCTGAAGTTTGCGTAAGACACCAACCTTTGTCCTTGAATGGCATTTCTTTCTCACACTTTTTGGTGAAGAGCTTCTGCGGATCTGCTGCCAGACTGGTTTGGATCCTCAGGTGCGACGGTCAGACAGAGAGGTGATGTTCTGATTTTCATAAACATTGGTCACATTTGAAATAGTTTGTGATTCAAGACAATCGAGAAGCCAAATTCAATGCCGACAGGTGAGAATCAGCCTGTGATGAATGGAAGTCTCGACCCACGCGCAACTCTTATACAGAGGCCTCCGCCTCACGTGTTTCAACAAAACATCTTCGGCAGTCCCGGCTTTCAGGAAGAACGCGCGTTCGCACAAGAAAAGGACTTTTGGAACAAAGCTGGACAGTCGTTTTCTGTTCTTCTTCCGATGATGAATGGAAAAGCATCAATTGACGCCTTGGCATCAGCGATCACCTTGTTGCGTGTCCATTTCGTTTGCAGCGCATTTTATTTCATGCCAGGGAGACATCTTCGTCATTGTGTGTATGTTTTGCGAAGCATGCTGTCTGAACGACCAGATTAGAATCAAAGCTGTATCAGACAGTCCGCCTGCGCAAGTTCGAAGCCAACAAAACTCAAGCACGTCATACGAGGTTCATTTCTTGCAGGATATTCGAGTGAATCCGAACATAAACTGCTCAGCCACCAGACGGACTGAAAAGCATCCCCAGACCAGTTTGCATGCGAACGAAAAAAGACATAAACTCAAGTGATTCCCTTGGGGTGAAAGGTATTCTTGATGGTCCGAACTTTATGTCCGAATGGCAACACAAACGCAAAGATACGAAGAACAAAGCTTTGTGTCTGTATCTGTGCAAATTTGGTTGGGAACCAGCTTTTTACACTGGGGTCAGAAATAAAAGGAAATTTTCAGCAAAAGGATGGATTTAAAAAGGTTACAGTGGGTGGCATGGACCAACTTTTTTCCAAAAAATCATCAGAAAAGGAAAAACATGTCTTATGAACATGTCTGTTTTTGAAAAAAGTGGAGTATGAAGCGCCGCGCGTTTTCCTGGCGCATCTTTCTTGTTGGAGAAAGATGTTTTTGTCGTGAGGTGAGGCACACACTCGACTTGCCAGAATCCAACCTACAAAAACAAGAAGTTCCGGGCGGGAACCCTGATGGTCGCTCATTTCCGGTCCGTGGGGGTGGGGGT
>JAAUXT010005288.1_pt1 | contig 11145 bp, 9 predicted proteins | sample 7278171 | NCBI WGS metagenome assembly JAAUXT01 (sample SAMN14350112, study PRJNA611818) | marine sediment metagenome | isolation source: surface marine sediment (1.8m) | place: French Polynesia: Moorea | collected 2018-08 | reverse complement strand
GGCGCGCTTGGGGTGGCCCCTCTCCGGCCTTGGGGGCCCGGCCCCCGGGGGGGGTGGGGGGGGGTGTATGGGTAGTGGGTAGGTAGAGGGGGGCAGGGGACATTTTGGTCCAGCTGCCATATACTGCACTACCACATGGTGCTTCGGCCTGAAGGGACTTCGCACAATTATCCAGCCCTCTGACAATTTTCTTGTGCAAGGAGAGAGAGAGACACAGAGAGAGAGAGAGAGAGAGAGATTTGTACCAGAGGCTCCCCTGGGCCCTGGGGGAGTTCACGGGACGTCAGTCTGCACCATGTTGATACTTCAGTCGTTGGTTGCTGCGAGCAAACAACGCACCGAGAAGTTTCACTGCAACAAACACTGACAGGAAAGGGAATTTTCTGTCGACACATTGACTGAACGCCAAAGTTCGATTATTTTGCACGGGCCAATGTTCTAACAACCGGCGCGTGCACGAGTACAAACTCAGAATTGTTCAACAGATTTTCAGGTATCAATCGAATGTATTCACACAGCGCAATGTCGCAAAACGGAGTAAAAAATGGGGTCTGCTTCTTCGGGAAAGATTGCTCATTGCAGGCGGAGCTAATTTGCATTGGGCCCCAACCCCGGCATCTCTCCCACGAGACAACTGACAAGTTCAACGCAATTTCATTTCTTTTTTCACTTGAATGTGACCGCGGCTTCAGAGTCGCAAGCTCAGGTGCCGCCAATCAAGTTTAGTGTTGAAAGGTGAACGTACGAGTACTTGAACGTTCAGAAAGCCCGCAGTTCCACCATGCCCACTTGACCGACAGAAAACTTGCCCAGGTGACTTGGCTCTTTTGGCCCAGGAGACGGAGACTTGCTACTACTGGCCCAGCGTAGCTCACCAAGAGTCGGGGAGGGGAGGGGAGGAGGTGTAAGTTTTTTGGCTGGAAAAATCAGCGTCAAATTCTGAGCCAAAAATGTTCGGGTGACTGGACCCCCTCCAGTGTAAGTCACCTGAGCGCACAAACACACATACCGAAGGTGATTGCACAAAAGCCCGCGCGCTTGAAAAGCTCTCGTGCAACAGTTCTCTCACGAGCTGTGCCGCTCAATAACTCGTACTGCTCAGTGCAGAGTCCGACCCGAGTCAGAGAGCGAACGAAGATCATCGAATTGTATTCAACCCCGCCTGCTGAACCTGAACCAAATTTTGATATCTGAATCAGTTTCCATTCACGCCCACACATTTCGCGTGATTGACTGCATTCTGCAGATGAAAAACATTTGTATTGCCAACGCACCACTGCCAGAACAGGTTGGATAAACACCACCCAATGTGGGTAGATCTAACGTTGTTCAGAAATGCCTGGATATTGATCTTTCCGATGTGGCAAACAGGGAAAAATGTGTTTGTTTCGTGTTCTGTGTCACTGTGAAAACAACAATCACAATTGCACAATTACCTGAAGAAAAACGTGAAACAAGAAGGCTACGCTGACTGGAAACTGCAATTGCAGGCTTTTCCTGACAAAACTTTGAGACTCGAAATGGACAAAACTGACAAGTCCAACTTTTCGACAAGACTGCGGGTGGGGTGGGGGAGGGGAGGCCAACTTTCAGATCAGACTCAAAATAGCGATCAACTGGACGTTCAAGTAAAACATCAGTCGCAAACCACTTGACACCACACCACTTGCAACAGTAGAATCTAATATGCATTTACTGGTTACTGTTTACTGGTTTACCCCAAACCAGTAAACAGGGGGGGGGGGGGGGTTAAACCAGTAAACCATTTACTGGTTTGGGTGAACCAGTAAACAGTAACCAGTAAATACATATTAGATTTTACTGTTCACTGGTTTACCCCCCACCTTTACTGGTTTCAAACCAGTAAGGATACACACCACACAAAACATCTTTACAAACCGAACATTCCCACCAGAAATACTATCAAGGCTTGCGACTGATAATAAACAAGTCAAACTTTCAGACAAGACCATGGGTGGGGGAAGGGGAGGGGCAAAACAACATCAACGCAAGCGGTGGGTGTTTTTCAGCCATGTGCCACTCACACCAGCCTTTGCAATCCGAATGAGGGGTGCGGGGCAATCCAAAACCTCGGAAATTCCGACAAAACTAACAAGTCCAACAATTTTTGGGCAATTCACAAATGTCCATGAGGGGGAGTTGCCAAGAATTTTTGGATGTGAGGTCATCCAGAAATTTTTGAGATCTGGGTAAACTTCGAAAAAATTCTCACAGCATCCTCATGTTGGGTGGAGTAAACAGAACAAAGATCTGTGACAAAGACGAAAGTTGCCAGAAGTAAAGTTCGGTCTTTGGGTCTTCAAGTTTTTGCAGTTCCCCAGTATCACATCCACGTCAGAGAGGGGAGTGGCGGTGCTAACATGCACACAGACCTCCAGAGCGGAATCACACTCGCCGAGTGCCTTCCAAATCCGCCCGAGTCCTTCAGACTTTGGCTTCACAACCAGGTTTGGGACCCAATTGGTCCAGTAGAGCTTTGGAAACTAAACTGGACCAGTAGTTCGGAGAATCACTCATAACTGAACAGTGTGAATCTGGATAGTGAGTTGCTTTCTGCACCGTGCGCCATTCACGATGCCACACGAAGCAACATGGAGGCATTGCGCCTCTTCCTGAAGGTCCCACCTTTCAATCGGTTATGAAAGTCTGACACTCTTTCCTCACTGTGCCTGCCTTTGTCCTCGAACACGCCAACAGCTGTGATCAGGCGCCTCACCTGATCTGCAGCACTCAGCAAAGGAAGCCTTCGGTACAAAGACAGTGCGACATTCAGTGAGGACGCTCAAATGTCAAGACGTCAATTTCTAAACTCGGATAAATGGAGACCAACTTGATTGAACAATGAAGGCAGAGCCAGAATGGAGCCTGTGTTGTAGGAATACAGGATCCTGAGAAACGATGCAGACTGCCAGCTCAACTGACATGACATGCACAAAACCAAATTCTTGCCAATGTTCGGTGGGATGTCTCTTGCCAGAATCTCGCTCTGGATCCGCCAGTGTACACCTGTGACACTGGATGTTTCCGAAAGGTCTTTGAAGCCGCTCTGCAATACTTGTCAGACAACTGCTGTTCATGTCAGGTTTTCGTGTCACGAACTGTTTGGGCGCACACCGGTGCCTCGGCGTCATCGGAAGGTGGACACCCACACAAGAAACGAACAGCTCTCGGACGGCGAGCGGCTGGATCCGACCTTCAGTTTCACGAGACATCAGACTCCTCCTGCGGAAAATGACGCTCTCTCAAAGAACCAAAGTCCACACAGTGTGTGCGCTCTGCCATGACGTGTTTCGTTGCTGTGAATTGTTGATTGTTGCAAGACCCGAAAATCCAGCAGCTCGTTCACAGGTGACAGTGAACGAACGTCTGCAAGCTGAGAAAAACCACAATCGATTTCGGCGCGCAACGTCTGGTCTGAATGTGGAACGTAAATTGCCACCCAGAAACAACCCAAATTACTCGAATCCATATTTGGGCTTGAAGCTGTGTCAGGTGAAGCACAGAGCTATTTCCGACCTCCACGGTGCTCAGATCCACACACAACAAAGTACCTGTTCTTGTTCTGCCTTCAATTGATCTGAAGTGTGCCCCGGTGAGAGCAAGCCCACACAAAGAAAGAATGACTGAAATCTGCGGTTGGAAAGTTGCACTTAGTTATGGTGTGATCTGAACAGTGAGGCAGTCTTCGTGTGTTCCGTCCTGAGAACAGCGTCGTCTTCGACACTTACCCTGCGGTACAACTCGGACTCCACAACGCTGCGGCTGCAAAGTCTCTCGTGCGTGACCAATTGTTATGGAAGCGAGTTCACACACTGGGAAAACTGTTCCTTTTCTATCACACAGCTTTTGTCTGTGCGATTTCACATGAACCATTTTTCCAGCATCTATGAACACTGACATGAAGTCTCTTGCTTGCCAGTCATTTTTGGATTGTTTAGACTGAACTTTTTGCGCAGTACAGACACCACGAAGCACGACACCGCAGGCAAAGCACGCGAGGACAATCGTCTGATCACGAAGGTCCAATGTTGCTACGTTCTACCTGCAGCATAAAGAGATTGCTGAGCACACGACAGAAACTGCTTCCCTTTTGCAGCACTGCATGCAACCGACGCCCAACACCAAACGCCACAAATGGACACCGACACAAAAGTGTGCAACAACATCGCGACAAGAAAGTCAGTGGAAGTTGTCCGACATAGGAAATGGATCAGACAGTGGAGGCACTGGAACCATGTGGTTCTCGATTGAAAATCTCCGTTGAATGGTCGGAGTGAACGCGTCCGCGCGTGGTCATGTTGAAAATAAGAGATTTTGTGCTTACCTTCCTGGTGGGCCGCCAACCCAGCCGCTCATAGTCGGCCGAAAGCCTCCTCTGCAAATACACGAAAGCGAACAACAGGTCATATCAGTGGCGTCCAAGGAAACAGACACTCTCGCATTGACGGGCGGTGACACAAGGTTGAAGTGCCAGGTATGCTCGAAGACCCTGTTCCAAATCTGAAACGTGACTTACGAGGCGGCTTGCTGCTGCTGCTCCGGATGCGATGATACCATGTACATGATGAGCACCAAAACTTTCCTTTTTTGCTCTGCAACCTGAGCGGTGAGCTTTGTGAAGCGTTCGTTCGTCCAGAGTCTTCAGCTCGAACCTTCCATTCTGGCAAGGCAGTTGTCGCCTTCGATTGAGTCAAGAACAACGAAGAACATCAGACTTCTCGTGCTCCGGTCCTCAATTGGTTACAAAAAATTCGTTTTGTCCACTTCCACTGACTCCACAGAAAGCAGCCTTTCTCCAGGTAACACTGTCTCGTGGCTGGTCAGTTTTCTCCAGTGTTCTACGTACATCCTCGAGCTGACATTTTCATCCAAATAGTGAAACGTATGAGTGAGGTGAACATTTGCACAGATGAGCACACACAAAAGTCAGTAGATCAAGTATTCAAATGGCAAGAAAAACTCTGAATCCAACACATTTTCGTTTTCGGAACACACGGATGAAGATTCAAAACTGATCAGAATTAGCCAATTGGAATCACTTTTCGACTTGACGCCTTGCACGAGTTTGGGTGTGCACACCAGCGCATCAGTTCACGTCCAGAACTGCAGGTGCGCCCTTTCACATCGGGAAGCGTGAATCCTGATCCCCCTTTCTTTTTAATCACAATGTGTCACACATGATGAACAGCCGGTCCAGAAGATCAGAACATCATCAGAAGCAGGTCCTTTCCTTTCAGCCTTCACCACAAAACTAATTTGGAACAACCGATCAGTGTGATTTTTCAGACACCTAATCGCGCAAGGCGCTCTTGAACTCCGGACCCGCAATTCATTTTCCACTTGTCTCAGACACTACACAGCGTGCAGCGTTCGTTGCTACAGGCCCTACTCGGAACTTTCACTCAACAAACGCTCTGTTCTCCAGGCAAAAGCATCTCCAACACTGTAGGCGGAATTTGGGTGGGGCTGGGGCTGGGGTCCGAAGACATTGAACATGTCTGCAGGCCCTGAAAATTGTGCCAAAGGCACTGAAATGTTCCAACTGAAGAGGGTGGGTCCTAAAGCACTGAAAGTATCAAACAACCAGGCCATGCTGGGGGGGGGGGGCGGGGTAGAAAGTTCCACACTGGCTAACAGGAAACTTGTACATTTTGGCCCAAGTGACTCACCAAGGAGAGGGGTTGATTCGCTCAAAATTTCAGCTCAGAATCTGATGATCAATTTCCAGTGAAAGTTTTTGAGTGACTTGGCCAAGAAGTTACTTCACTGAAAGGGGTCAGTCACTCAGCCAATTTCAGCTCAAAATTTGATGCTTATCATTTTCCATCCTGAGTGATTTTCAACCTCCCCAGTGATGAGTCACTGGGGTGCATGCACAGGCAGACACATCGAAAGTGATTGCAATACGCCCGCGAACCGCGGGCTTAAAAATCTGGACACCCAAAACTAAACAGCTTTGGCAAGTTCGGAGGTGGGGAACAAAATCACGCTGAACAAAATGCTTTGGCAATCGGCGCAGGAAAAAAGTGCGACACACTGGCTTTATTATTTCCAACAAACCTGGACTCCACGGCCAATCTAGAAAACCGTTTTTGAATGAAGAGAAGGGGAACGCGCGTGTTTGGACAGTGTCATAAAAATTCGGAACGATTGCGCCGGCAGGAAGAGAAACCAGCCGAGATTACGGCGCTTTTTATGGCAGTAAATATTGAACAAGGTTGTGGCCGTGTGATTTCTGCTGTCATCAGCGTAATTCAACGAACAAGTTATTGCAGTCGAAGTGAAGAATATGGATTTCAGCACGAGCCTATCCTAATCGTCCCGACGGAATCAAACCGACCATGTTCATCCTGTTATGGTCTGGAGCACCGCCTGCTTGGGAACCACACACAGGGAAATCAAATTTGCGACAAAGCTCTCTTTTGTACCTGACCACCTGAGTCTCACTCACGAGCGCAGTTCCTGCCCTGCGGATCTTCCTCCACAAACAACCTTTGCTGGTGTCGCTCTCTTTCTTCCAACTGAAAGGTAACTAGGCCGCGGAGGGTGGCTTGGTCATCTGATCTTGCAACAAGAACCTGTTTTCCTCGGGCAACTGGGCCCACTCAGCCAGACGTACAGCTGCACCAACTTCACACACTCACGAGCCGATCTTCGCTCGTTTCCAAGGTTCCTCTCAGTGAGTGGGCAGCAGTGAGCAGCCAAGAGACACACCTGTAATGAGTCAGGCCTCTTCAGGGAGGCACGATCCTGATATTGGATTCATTTCCATGACAAACAGATCGATTCGTATTGAAAGGTACTTGAGCTTTTATTGTTTACACACCTCGGCGTGCGTCCTTACCTCGACCAACTCATTGTCGGCTGTGTGCAGAAGATTAGTGATCCCTCATAAAAGCCGCGTGTCCCTTTTATCTTCAGCCTTTTTTTTCAACTTCCAAAAAAAGTCCGACCGCCACCAGGCAATGTTCCCTTGCACAGGAAAATATGCAGCTCTATTCTCCTGTCCCTGAGCATTTCAGAACATTGAGGTGTTCCTTCGAGGCCACCAACTGGTCGGACAGAAGTTAGAGACGTGAGGTGAGGACAGTCGTGCTCAGTCTATTTTCACTGCGCTTGTTCGTTGATGAACCAGACCCCCAGGGTCACACAGGTTTTGTAATCTACTGGGGACACCTCAACAACTAAAACGTGATGAGAGTCTCGAGAACACCTGCAGCACCATGTTCACTTGGAATCTCCCCAACATGGGTCTCAAAATTGTCACCCACCAACCACCTGCTGATCGAACGCTGTTCGAATTCCCAACGAACGGTTCAGATCTCTGTCTCAGCCCGTGGACAGGCAGCCAGAAGTGATCTGCATGATGACTTTTTGTTCCCGCGCGCACATGCACACAGCATATATGTAATCACCAGCTTCAGTGTCAACAGCAGACCTCATACAATAGCAAACACCAAGTGCAACAGACAAAACACGAAAGAGCAAAAGACACCTTGTTCGGTGACTTTGAAAAATGCTTCATCCTGCTGTTGCTGTATCCTCTCCAATTCACACATTTCGCAGTGGTTTCCGGTCCTTTGGCTCCATCCTGGCAATACACGTCCATCCGTTGCCTGCACTGCACCAAGAAGTTGCGTGAACGCACACAAGTTTCCAAGCGCAGCAGCAGTGATGTTGCAGCTGCAGTTCACTGTGAATGAAGCAACACGACTCGAGACATTCAGCTCCGATCCGCTACTTCCCTTCATCGTTTTCTCCATCAAGCTGCTCTCTCAACACACCTGAGAACGAGATAAATTTTCCAACGGGTTCTTTCCATTTTGTCTGCAGTGATAACTTCCCACAACTCAGAATCTCTCAAATTTTAGGTCTGCTGCGAATACACGAAGCTTTCTCCATAATGTGACTTGAATTCACAGTATAGAAGTGCCAAAACAGCACGAAAAGATCTGTAGAAGATCATTTCTGTGCCGAGAGTGCGCAGGTAGCGACAGCGGGTTGGCATGGCAACGAAATCGGTGTCCTCTCGGCAGGTGCGACACACGCGCTGCTTTCCCCCAAAACTCTAAAAAATCTCACGACTCGCATCTCTGCGTTTCCTCCAGCTTCGAGGTCTGGTGAGAGAACTGGAGAATCGGAAAGCAACTGGAACGCCAAACTTGGGTTTATGGGAGAACTGTCTCACTGGAATCAAATATGGCTGGCATCCAACTTTGCCGTGCAAACGCTGACCGCATACCAAAAGAATCCGCACTGCAGTGTGCATAATGCTGTTCACAATTCACACGGAAGACCTGGGGGGGGGGGGGTTTGAGCAAAACGTGCCTGAAAAATCGGATCAAGGGCAGAGAGAGAGTCAGATCAAAGTGCGCTGAAAGACAGTTTGACAAGGCTTTGGCCAAGCTCAGGGAGCCGCAGGCTCTGCTCTGACAGCGCGACGGCCTTGAAGCAGGTGCGCCGGAGCTGCCGCTGCTGTTTCACTCGCCACGCGATCTTCCTCGCGCCCCGGAACTCGCGACATGAGGCTCCGAGGCACGACGCAGCACAGCATTTGCCTCTGAGCGCTTCCGTGACGGTCCGACTCCAGACGAAACTGAACAGAATCCCACGAAAATTTTGACTAATTTTCACGCAAAGCATGCAGAACACAATCGTCTACGCCACTGGGTTTTTCAAATCTGATCATGTCCAAAGCATGGACGTTCGAGCACTCAAATCAACAGGACCAAATATCGAGAGAGGAAGACATTCGAATTCATAGCACAAGTGTAACCTTCCTTGGGGAGTGGAGGGATGAGCCAAAAGTTCACCTGGCCCCCACCTTCTCCCAACAAAACAGATCGATCAACAATTGTGCCCTGTGTAGTGACATTCAAGTTGAACACGCAACACAGGGGAAAACTGACACACCATTGAATTGACACAGCATTGAATTTTTGTGAGCCGCTCATCATCACGCCAGTTCTTTTTTCGCCCTGTCTGCACCCGGAACCAAAACCGAATCCCTCAGCCTTTCTTGCAATCACCTCGCACGAAAGCTGGAAGGGACCAAGTTCGGGCAAACGACGCACGGGATGAATTTTTGTTCAAATTGTGAGGAAATAAATTTCTTGAAACAAGTTCGGGTCTGCCAGCCTCAAAGCAGCACGAAACCACACCAGCGTGACACGTAAATTTCAGCTGGACCACACCTTTTGATTTGCACCTGCGTGTTGTTGGTACGATACACGCTCGATCTCCACATTCCTTTCATCTCTAATCAACAAAGCTTGGGAAATATATATATAGTACACGGCACTGCGGAGTCCACGAGACACACATCCCACAATGGACGGGAGAACGTATCAAAAATCATCCAAACTGCGCAGGACGTCTTTGATCCGTTTGGCAACGCTGTGGAGACGTCAACCCACCCTGCCGCCAAATCAAGCACAATGTTCATTCACATCTTGTCCTTGGTGCCCTCCTGGCAGTTAAATTTATGGCCTCTCTGCACATCTGCTGCGTCGGTTGTACGAGCTGAAGATTTACGGCCGCTCTGTGCTGCTTCGTCATTGTGGAAAACAATTGCACGGGGCGCAATTTTCAGCCAGGTTATCAAAGTAACTCGTGCAACCCTGTCCAGTTTGGGATGCACGGAGGCTGCTCAAAATCACTTCGTGTCCATGAATGTGATCTGTCCTGATTGCCCACACCTCAGCCGTTCCAACTCTTTGGACTTGGGGTTGACAAAACACCCCGTCGTCACTGAGAAGAGTCCACTCGAGATGTTGCGCCCGCACTGAAAAGTGGACCATCCTTCCAGCATGCAGCATTCGACTAAAACCACCGACAACATTTCGCCACACTGTTTGGACGAAAACGGGAGCTGACCGTGAACAATGGGACCAATCCCAACTGACACGATGCGGTTCATCAAATACTCTTGCATTAACTGGGCTTTGAAGAAACATGAAGCATGCACTTTCGTATCAATGTCAAGACGCTGGAGCCATGGCCCTGTGGTTGCACTGAATCTCTCGCATGTCGTTGTCTCTGTTCGGCGTGGAGCTGGAGTGCCACTCACACTCCTCACTCCTGAACCGAAGCTTGCAACTTGGCGAGGAGACCTTCATCGATTCTTGTGTGTGGAGGCACAAGAGATGAGTTATCGATATTTGTCTTCACACTGGCGGGGGGGGGGGTATCCTCCACAATTTGTGACAGTAGATTGTCTTGACCAACCAAAATCCAATCAAACACTGCCCCCTCATTTTTGATGTGTGAGCAAAAGTGAGTGGGTCTGTATTTGGTTTGAGTTTTTGAACTAAAATGCAAGTTACATTGAAATTGTCTTCATCATGAAGCAGAAATTCTTTTCTCTCCTCGATCCCCTCCACAACTTCGACACAAAAATCTGAACGTCTTGGTCCCTGAGCCTGATGAAGAAGAACGGCAGTGCAGGCTTTCCTGATGTTGGCGAGGGAAAATGCCTCCGAATCAAAGTGCCTCCCCGTGTCTGGGCGAAAACAGCACACTATTCAGGTCCAAAATTGGCTCATGCCAGTATAGATACATGTTCAGAAAATACTTGAGTGGTGTGCTGTTTATGCCCCACCACTAAGCTCCTCTCCCTGAACATGGTCAAAACAGCACACTATTCAAGTCTATCCCCTACAGTTGGGCCTCCAAAAAACTTTCAAATTTGTTCTCTAATTTGTCAAAACAATAATTAATATTTGTTCTGTTTTTTATCAAACAATAATTGACATTTGTTCTGTTTGAAAAACAAACTAACAATAATTGTTGTTTTCTCTTTTTATTTTCTGTTTCTAAGTTTTTCTTGTTTCTTGAAGAAAGAGGCCAGTACTGGATTGGTGTGCTGTTTGGATCACAGATAGGAGGAGGCACTTTGCCATGATGACTGTCAAGTATTTATGCAGGGGAGGCAGTTTGCCTCAAGGGGCATTTTCCCACTCCAACACTGAGTCTCAGCAGCCCTTTTCTATGGTGAGATCACAAACAATGAGGTTGGTATCTCAGAAGAGACTGTCTTCTTGAGATGAGAATCTCCCTATTTCTGTGAAGCACCATGTGCTAGTGCAGTATATGGCAAGGTGGCTGAAATATCCCCTGCCCCCT
>JAAUXT010042593.1_pt1 | contig 11146 bp, 19 predicted proteins | sample 7278171 | NCBI WGS metagenome assembly JAAUXT01 (sample SAMN14350112, study PRJNA611818) | marine sediment metagenome | isolation source: surface marine sediment (1.8m) | place: French Polynesia: Moorea | collected 2018-08 | reverse complement strand
TTGCTTTGGAATAGGACAGCTGCTTGAAACACATCTGGATTTTCCTCAAGGTGATGGCAGGAGGATCACCACACTTCATGGAAAACCATACACATATCCTCTGTGCCAGGCGTGGTGGAACTCGCATTGAAATGTTGGAGAAGGTCTGAGCTTTCAGCACTTGATCCTTTCCGGACATCTTTTGCGTTTGTCCACTTCAAAACTGAAGTCTGAGAGGATTGATTTGTCCTCACAAAAATGCTCAGGGTGCAGGCCATCCTGTAGTCTTCGGTCGCACGACCAGGCACAATTATGTAACATTCTAAGTCTGAAAAGATCGACCGGAGAAGCCTCAATCATGAAGAGTCTCATCGCCGTTGAATACAACCTCGTACTTCCTTCACCAATTTATATTTGTACTTTCTGAGATACAGACAAATTTGTCCAAGCATGTCCCAAATTTCCACCCCCAAAAAATTGAACTTCACATTTTCCTTCCTTGTGCATTTTCCCCAACCCAACTAGAACTAGAGAAGCTCAAAAGATCCAAATTTGGTGCTCATCTTGACCATGAAACAGGTGTGCACATACTTTTGGTAGATGCTGCCTGCAGGTGATTTGTCCAGGTTGCCCTGTTTTGGTCGCTCAAAAATTGATCTCCCTAAAACAGCGTAACCTCCTCAAATCACCTTGAAAGTAAAAAACAAAATGAAAGAAGAATGGGAGCAGGTGTGGTGAAATATTCATTGTGATTGAATTTTTGTTACGCAACTGGATACAAATTACAAACTATAACTTATTTGGGGTTACCGGTATTTTACACAAGTCAAATAAAATTTGGTTCTGTTCTGTTGTTGTGTCAAGAAATGTTTCGTTGTTTTTTTCTTTTGCTGGTTGTTACTATAAATGGTTTAACACACAGCTATAAAGTTATAAAAACATACCTGTTAACATTATCACACCTGTTACCCACAACAGAACAAAAAGATACCTTCATCCTTTTTCCTTTGAAATTGTGTTGGCATCAATCTTCGTCAAAATGTCCTGACTGGCATGTGTCCTCATGACTAGAGTTCTACCTGCATCTCAACATTGGACGGGACCGCTCGGCTAAAAATCCGCGCAAGTGTTGAATTGAATTTTACGCATTTTCGTTGTGTTTCTCTTTGGCAGAGCACCTGCCAAGAAAAAATTTGGTGCCAAGAGGAAAAAGGGAAAGAAGGGAGGGGGCAAATCCAGCACGCAGGAGCCGACGAAAATGGATCAAGTGAAACCCAATGACGTTTCTGAGCAGAAGACCAAGGGGTGAGTTCAAACTTGCAACGACATCTTATGTTTTGTAGGCAGCCAGCCATTTCTCTCATGCACGTTTGTGTTTTTCTCTCAGCAGTGAAGTGAAGCAAAAGTCACCTTCCGAAGCTTCGAAACACAAGAAGTCTCTGGAGGAGCTCAAGGACAAAGATCCGGAATTTTACGAGTTTCTGCGGAAGGAAGACTCTGGTCTGCTGGATTTTGACGAGTCGGATGATGGGGAGTATACGGAGAGTGGTAGCGACGACAGCGACGATGGAGCTCACAGACATCCCGAAAAACTTGAGGTTAGCACAGATTATGGCACACATTTTGCAGCGTCTGTCGTGTTCAAGTGTGCATCTGTTCACAGAGAAGCGAGTGCACGTCCTTGGGAAAACATTTGGCTTGAGTGAATCTCGGAACAGCTTCACCCCGGAAATTGCAGGTGGCCAGTGACGACAGCAACGTTGACAGTTCAGATGAAGAAGAAAATGAAAAGCAGCAGACGAAAAAGAGAAAGAGGGCGTCATCGCAATTGGTAACGATGGCCATGATCAACAGGTGGTCGAGGGACATGAGGGTGAGGATTTATTGATTGCGTTCAGTCCAATCAATCTGAGCTGTGACATCAACCGGACCAGAGAAAACTTGAATCACGAAATGTTTGCAGGAGAATACTTCGGCGCACGCAGTGCATTCCGCTGTGCAGGCTTTCAAGGCGGCTGTGGTGTCGGTCGGAAACGAAGATGCAGACCCCTCTCTGACGTACGCTGTGGAGGGAAGCGCCAGTGAGTCAGTCATCAAAAGCAGCTGTTCACAACTTGATGAAATAAATATCAGTCTGTCAAAAGTTTGTCAGAGCTCTTACAAATGTCAACTGCGTCATTTGTGCGCTTCAGGATGCTGCACCTGGGTGTTTTGTTCATTTTCAGTTTTCAACGCCATTGTTCGTCTCTGCATGACGGACATTCTTCCAACTGTCAACAGAATACTAAAACTGCCAAGCAAATCAAAAGATCCAAACAAGCCGGTTTTGCCCCAGAGCAGCAAATATTGGAGCAAAGTGAGAGGAGACATGAAAACGTACCTTGCTGACATCATTCAGGTATTGCCAGAGGAATTCTAATTTCCGGTAATTTCCACCCAGGACGCAAAGAATCGTAAAGGGAAAGCTTGTGACCCATCTTTCATGCTTTTGCTCTTTCTTTCGAAAGGGAATGACTTGTTTGCTTTTTGAAACAGAATTTCCCGAACGAATGGTGTAATCATGAATTTGTGCACCAGCTCAGCTGGATGCGTTGTGGTCGAAAGCATTCTTTCCTTATGTTTTCAAACGCACTCAGAGAATTTGTTTTTGTCTTCACTTCCATGGTCTCTCAGTTGTTGACGAATGTTGCTGAGCCGGCGATACAGAGCGTCGTGTTGAAGCACGTTCACCAACTGGTTCCGTACTGCGTTGGATTCCCGAAGATCAGCAAGTTCATTCTGAAGGTAACAGCTTCTGTGCGGTCATGTCAACCTTTCAGACCACACGTGTGGGTCGCGGATTCATGGGGTTTCAAACATTTCTTTGGTCGCAGCGGCTGGTATTGATCTGGAGTACTGGAGAGGAGACGAGCCGAGTATTGGCGTTTCTGTCCATCAGCAAGATCACGAGGCACCTTCAGTCTTCCATGTTGGAATTCGTCGTCAAGGTGCGAATGCCGAGCAGGTCAAATTTTGAATCTGCCCTGTGGTCTGTTCGACCCAAACCCCAATGAAAGTACCGACACATATTCTTGCAGCAAATGTACATGGCGTACGTGAAAAACGTCAAGTTCACGTCACCAACAACTTTGCCAAACATCAACTTCATGCAGCGCTCTCTGGTGGAGATATTCGCTCTGGACGCCCAGCTGACATATCAATACGCGTTTGTTTACATTCGGCAGTTGGCAATTCATCTTCGAAATGCAATCACCACCAAGAAAAAGGTTTCGTGACCTGTTTGCATTGTATTCTTTTGTCTTTGCTTCAGAATCGTCTCTCACTGAAAGGTCGGAGAAACCGAGAGGGTGACGTTGATGTCTTCAAATGTTTTGTAGGAAACTTGTCAAGCAGTGTACAACTGGCAGTTCATCCACTCCGTGAACCTTTGGGTAAAGATGCTGTCGATTCTGCATCTGAACGAAGTGTTGGAACCTCTCATATACCCACTGACTCAAGTGATAATTGGAACGATCAAGTGAGTTGCCACTTCACAACAGGATGCACACATTGGTGTCACTGCAAGCTTTTTTTATGCCCACGGCATTCCGTGCAATCACGATGGTTCTTTTGAGTTGTCGACTGTGTGTGTGCAGACAGTGTTTTGTTGTTTTGTGGGGGGCGGGGTGAATGAACGAAATGGTTGGAAAACCAGCCAAGGCCTGAGGCACGGCACGGTGAGACTGCCGAGCACAATGTGCCGTGGTATTTTGATCTTTTATCTTTATTCTGTCTTTCACTGTCAAATCCTGTTGTGTGTTGCTCGACAGGCTGATTCCAACGGCTAAATTCTATCCGCTGAGGTTCCACTGCGTCAGAGCCTTGAACACTCTGTCGGAAGCGACAGGCGTCTTCATCCCGACGCTGCCGTTCATCCTGGAGGTACCGTGCACTTTTCAATGTCTGTGCGGTCATTGCGAGTTGCCCTTTACACCTCATGGCACTTCATTTCTTTGCAGATTTTTGAACTCACAGATTTCAACAAGAAACACAAGTCAATCAGTATGAAACCATTCAACTTTGCCGTGATACTGAAGCTGTCCAACGCGCAACTCCAAGAGAAAGTGTTTCGGGTAAGTTTTGACTTCTGTTGTGACTAGTGCAGCTGTCTCCCGTGGCACGAAAGAGCCGCAGACCCAAAGACCTGCCTTCGGGTTCTTCTGCAGGACGGGCTGATCGACCAGATGCACGAGTTGCTGATGGAGCAGTTCCACATCCACGCGCACTGCGTCGGCTTCCCCGAACTCGTTGTGCCCGCCGTCGTCCAGGTGAGTAGTGAGCTCCAACTTGAAACGGCCACTATTCCGCGTGCACTTCCCAAAGTGCAAACTGCCGCATCGACGGCGTCACTCACCCTGCCAGCATTGACCTGTTCAGACCAAGTATCGCAATGGGAGGTTGAATTTGCTTGCCAGATGAAGCAGTTCGTGAAGAGGTGTAAAGTGAGCAACCACACGAAGCAGATCAAGCAGATCAGCGACAAGGTGGAGGAGACGAGTCGGACGATCCTGCAGCGACGCAAAGCGGCCAACCTCTCGCTCAGCGATTCCAAGGCGATCGTGAGTCGTTGATTGATTGGTCGCTGAGACTACAGCCGACGAGAAGTGTCTTTCCGAACTTGTCCCAAGTGCATTTGCAAAAGATAAGTTCGTTTTGATTGACAGACAAAGTTCAGCATTAAATCTATTGATGACTCCTGTCTCATCAGGATGCATGGGAGAAGAGAAGCAAAGAAGAAGGAACGCCACTTGGAAAATTCTACGTATCGTGGAGAAAGTTGCGAGATCGAGAGCTTCAGCACGAGATTTCCGGAAAAGAACGGGTGAATCCATATTCTGCAGCCACAAATTCATTCTCTTTGTGACAGAGAAGGATGAATGTTTCTGTTCGGGTGCCTTGTTTTGTCCCCCGACGTTGTGTTTCTTGCTTGGAATTCAAGCTTTCGCTGTTCACTTTGGTCTGACCTTCGGTATCGATTGTACGGAGTGAAGATTTCCGTTTCCAGTTGAGCCACGACTGGGTCCCTGTGATGGAGCGTCGCGTCGGGAGGCGCGCCGCCACGGACGACGAGAAACGCGAGTTCGCCGACATCTTCGAGTCGGACAGCGACGAGTCCGACGATGAAACCAGGTGCGAGATTGGAGCAGCGTGGACGCGAGCATACCGATCGGATTTTCTTTCCAGGCGCTGGATGTGCGCAGCTGCGAACTGTTCGTCAATGATGAGAACTTATCAGTTGTTTTTTTTCTTTTTGCATTGTTGCTAAACTACACACATACAAACACACACACTCCTCAAAAATTGTGTGATCAACTAACTTTTTTTGTGGTGATTCGTTGTGAGTGCGTCGTTAGCTTGTCCCACTGTGATGGTCACACTTGGTGTCGTGCAGATTTCTGCTGAAAGACGAGCGTCCGGCCAAGAAAAGGAAGGTGGACAAAGTGACCGGCGGCGACACTGAGCAGTTCAGGTACGGCGCCGGAGCAAACGGCGCAACTCTCGTGCCGTTTCGTCCGTCACTCTTTGCGGCTCAAATGAATGCAGCATTGTTGCAGCTGGCGCATCTTGTAGAACTCTGATGATGAGGTGTGGGTTTGTGTTTTTCAGCGACTTTGATGAGGACGAGCTCGAGCAGCTGGCCGGATCGGCTGCTGAGGATGACAGCGAGCCCGACGAAGAGGAGGGACAGATGGAAGACGAAGAGCGAGAGGACGACAGCAAAGTGAAGAACAAGGCCAGGGAGGGCGCCCGAGAATTCAGTGAGGATGATTCTGATGAGGATATTGTTGAAGATTTCACCTGGTCCGATTAGACCCCAAATTTGTTCTCGATCAAAAGGTTGATTGTCCGTTGCCATGACTTGCAAATAAAGAGACATTTTGCAGGAATATGACTCTGCTTGTTTTCCGTCCTTGTGACCAGAGCGATCAGAGCACAATTTGTGACGAATCTGGGGACCTGAATTGAAGCTCCACACAGCTCAAAATGGCTCGAGCCGTATCTGTCGTGCTCAGCTCGTGCTGAGACACTTTGCACAGCCACGGTTTTCAGTTGTTGCAATGACAGAAAAATCTTTCAACAGGAGCGACTTCCCTTGAGAAAGAACGGTTTTGTGTGAACGCCTGCTTTTGCGCCTTTTTACCGCCCACCGAATGAATCTGCAATTCACCAACACGACACTCGTGGATGATTAGTTTGCACTGTACATGACTTTTATTTCCCAGTTGACATGAAGATTTCACGAACTGAAAAATCAACAACTAATGACGTGACGGTACACTGTCAAATAATTATGTACACCACAGCCAATCAAGTGTCTGTATGTTGCACCATCTTAGAAAAGAACGAAGCAAATGCATTCAGGAAAATAGACCCTAGTTTGCAACTATACAACAAGATGTAAAATTCAGAGGTTTTTCGCAACAAAGTTGAGCAGTTTTATTCGTACAAACGTTCACATCCTTGTCCTTTTCGGTCTACGTTAGTGAAGCTGATTCTGCGTCCACCGATTCTCGTGACAGTGATATTTACAGTGAGCATTCCGCACTCAAGCGCAGCGAGAAATCTTTAAAACCTCAACGGAACCGAATGAGTTGAAAGCTTTTCAGGATCAACTAAAACCAACAAGTTTCGCGTGTCGTTTGAGTCCAACTCGCTCTCTGAGGTGTGTGCGTGCGTGCGTGCGTGTGTGTGTGTGTGCGCCAGAAAACAAGCAGCCAAAGTTACCCGTCCCATTTTCAGGAGAACTCTGGCAAGGAAACAAATGTGAGAGGCCGAGAGTCCGCGCAACAGGAAAACACAGATCAATAAGTTAGTTGGACTGTACAGGATGCAAATTTTACAAACTTCTCACTGACGAGTCTTCTCCATGATATGTGCACAGACTATTTTTGTACCACTTTGTACATCAATATTTACAACTGTAATGTACAAGTTTTAGAGATCAAACAAATGGACGACATTTTCTTTCTTGACATCGTAAACTGCGTGTTGGTAAACGGTTCTACACCGACACCATATTTTCATAAATCAAATGACTTGTACCGCCACGTTCTGTGCAAAGGTACCGTGCAATACAAACAGGCAGAAAGGTAGGTAATTGCAGATGTAGAGATCCCACACACAGAAACGAACATGATTTGGCACTGTTCAAACAAACTGACCCAACAATGTCTGCAACGCTCAGATGTTGCAGTTTACGTTTGAGGTAAACAACGGACAACAGAATAAATAAATCCGAGGCGAAGCCTCAGATTCGGCTCAGATTTAATCAATCTCCTGTCTTCTGTTGGTTACCTGTTGTAAGGCACAAGTCAGGGCAACCAAAAGTGCAAAATGTGTCAAACCATTCAACTGACAATTGGAGATTACTTGTTTCAAATCTCTAAAGGTTGCCCCTGACGACGTGCCTTACTGTGTGCTTGCTCTGAAGGTCCCAGTTTGCTGTTTCACAACAAAATTACTTCTTGTTTTCCTGAATAAGTTGTACCTGAAAAATCACCACAAAAACTTCACACAATCGGCTCCCTGAATTCAGAACCCCGATGTCACGATTCCAAAAGTCGCTGGTTCTAAATTCAAGCACCTTGACACAACCACATTGTAACCCACACACAACAATGCAACAAAACAAAACACTTAATGCTGCCTATAAAATTAACTTTCATCTGAAGCTGGTCACGTTGGTTGGTGGAGAATCCTTGCAGGATGCGTCTGCAGAGTTTTCTTTCGGAAATTCGGCATTACGAATTGCGGAGCCCTTCCTACATTGCCAACGTTCTTACATTGCCAACGTACATCCAGCAAAACAGTCCAGTTCTCTGAATCCACGATGCAGAACGCTTCGAACGTGTGCAAACTGGTGTGTTCATGATTCCACTGACACCGTTTTTCAGTTCAGTCTCGTGGAACATTTTCAGCACTTCATCACCTCAGCTGTTGCTTTTGCCACTGAAGTTCCAGTGCTTGAGGCAAGGTTCTGTGTCCGTGATCCCACGAAGGGATTGATTCTCGTCTCCCGCTCACACGGTGGCGATGATGATGAGTAAGTGCGAGAATTCGCTGACGGGCTTGATCAGGTCCGGCGCCAGTTGAGTCAGTTTCTGGTTGGAGAAGTCACACGGCGGGAAGATGTGCACCACGTAGGCAGGCTGAAAATACACAACACGTCCGGTTTCCACGTTTCTGAAATCAGCAGCAATGGCGGAAAACGGAGACTTGAGTTTGCTTCCCGAAAACGTGAGTGGACTCTGACCTGTGTGGAGTGCGGCCCCGGGACGTTGACGATGCCCGCAGCCTGCTTCTGCTGCAGGTACTGGATGAAGCCTGTCGCGAGCGCCTTGGTTTGGTACGTGATGTCACTGTGATCGCGTCCACACGGCAGCGCCAGCAGCATGCTGTAGTCACTGTCTTGCTGCAATACGAAAGGCAACCACGAATGCGAAATCTCTCACGACACAGGTTGGGTTTTGTCAGCACTACCCGGCCATCCCGAAAGATTCACGGCGGGGTGAAAGCATATTCTGTGTTGCTGCTGCAAAAGCAGGTACTTGATAAATTGCCGTGACAAAGGGGCGGACAGCACGTACCACCATCCGTTTGGAGACGCCGTCGAGCTGCGTCTGCTCGAGGCGCATGCGCTGTGCGATCCGGAGCGGCTGCGGCCCCTCGCTCGTGTGCTGCGGCAGCGCCATCTCCACGAGCCGCTGGTTGCCCGACAGGAAATGCATCTGCACCGTCGCGTTGTCGTTCTTCAGGCACAACAGGCCTTGCCACATCAACGGGTACCGCTGTTGAGAGAGCAAAATGTCCCGTTCTGTCAAACGTCGAAGGCAAAGCACAGAACATTGGTGTGTTGCACACATCACTTCAGCAGAACATCGCATCGCTCGCTCGCTGTTGCCATCAGATGGCGTCTTCAGTACAGCAAACAGCAGTGCTCTTCTCATCTTACCAAAAGTGAAAGGAGTGTTGATAATGTTTACACACCTGAAGCAGCATAAAGAGCGGATCGGACGGTCCGGGAAGCGGTGCCTCGTGGCCGGTGCCCATGACGGGGCCAGCGGGGATGCTGGGCCGCCCTTGTGCGGGAGGTCCCGCCGGCACCATGCCTGGATGCGGCTGGTGCGGCTGCATCGCGCCCGGGGAATGCTGCTGCGGATGCGGAGACGGCGTCACTCCCGGCGAGGGCTGCGCCGACGTGGGGCGAGACGGGGGCCTCGACCCGACCCCGGACATCGGGATCTCGTGCGGGCTGTGCGGCACTCCGTGCTGCTGCGCGATCAGGTTCTGCATCTGTTTGTCCGCGAACGCCATGTGCTGTAAGTACGTTAGATGTTCAGCAGGTCCTGGCGGGAAGATCATCCTCGGGTCCATGCCCATCCGAGGCAGTGCACCGGAGGGAAACAGTCCAGGATGCGGGAAACGCACGTCGCCGGAGAACAGATGAGGCGGAACTCCCATTCTCTCTGGGTGAGGCATTCCAGGGGCGCGCACATCAGGCGGCAGCCTCCCGTCCAGCGGATTGAACGCACTTCCGGGGCGCCCGTCCCGACCGTCCTTGGGCGGCAGGTGGAACTCAGTCGGGGGCTGAACGTGACTAGATCTCGAAGTTTCCATGGCAGAGGGAGACACCTTGGGTTCAGCGTGGATTTTACTCGGCGGCCTGACGTCCTGCACAGGGAAGGGGAGGCGGTGGTGCGCGGAGATGATGGGTGCGCCCGGGGACTGTCTGTCTTGGTGCGGAGTTCGGGGCCGCAGGTGCTCTCGCTCCCGCGCCTCTCTGGCCTCGCGCTCCCGCGCAGCGTCTCGGTCCCGCTGCGCCTGCGCCAGCTGCTGCTGCTGAATGCGCTGCTGGATCAGCTGCTGTTCCTGCTGCTGCGCCAGTTTGGTCGGCTGCGACAGCACGGCGCGCAGCTCGCTCGTCGCCGTCGTCGCGACGCTGGAGGGCGGCACCATCGCGCCGTGCGGCGGGACCCCGGGGCGGGGGTGGAAGCCCTGCAGGTGAGGCGGCAGGTGACCTTGAGGAACGTGACCTGAAAAGAAAACAACGTCTCTCATCAGTGTTCTTCACGATTCCGAAATAAAACAGTGCCAGTTTACATGTGTTTTGTTTTCAACACAATGCGTTTTTGAACGCACCTTTCTTGTCCACAACATGGAGGTCCGGGTGCTGCTGCGGTGTTGGCACTCTGGCATGAGGCGACACCTGTGAACCGAACCCGTCCACCCGGACGTAGGGCGGCATCTGCTCCCTGATGTGGGGAGGCAGCTCGTTGCGGGGCAACTCGTTCCTCGGCGGGAGCGGGTCTCGGTTCTCCCTGCCGCGCACAGCTGCCAACTGTTGCTTCTGCAGCTGCTGCTGCTGCTCCATCTGCGCGTGTTGCTCCAGTCTCTGCTGCACCGCTTTCTCTATCTGTGCATTTTGCTGCTTGATCAACTGTTGCTTCATTTCGTTTTGTTGTTTCACCAGTAATTCTCTGGTCAGCTCGTCGCGCCTTAACGGCTGCACAGGTGCCTGGCGGTGACCTGGATGCTGCGGTGGTTGCTGCGGCAACGAATGGATGGCTGGTTTCTGTGGCGGCGTCGCGTGGTGGTCTGCGACTGCGGCGCTTGGTGTTTCCTTGGCAACTGGAGACTGCAGGTTCGGGTTGGGCACGATCTCGATCACCTGCTTTTACAAAAACGTACAATGCAACAAAAGGGAAGCATTCTTTGTCGGCAACAGTCAAAGGTCACAATAAATACCACCGAAAGTAACAATGAAGTTGCTGCTTACATTTACCTGGCCAGGAGGACAGGAGGTGTCTTGCTGAGAGAGATTGAACGGCTTGGACACGACGCCCACCTGCACACTGTGGCCGCGGCTCGTGGCCGGGTGGTCTGGCGGCGCGCCCTGCGACGGCGGCTTCGCGAGGGTGTCCGGGGAGCGCGTCGACTTGACGGCGGGCGGCGTCTGCTGCCGCTGCACATGCGCGGGGAACGGGTGCTCGACGACGGACCCCTCCGGGTATCCCACGTGCTGCATCGCCTGGAGAGGGTTCGCGCCCCGGTCCTGACCCACTGAAGGAGCTGAAACGAACCCACAAACATTAGCATTGTCACTGGGGTGGGGGGGGGGCGAGCAGCT
>JAAUXT010035548.1_pt1 | contig 11147 bp, 11 predicted proteins | sample 7278171 | NCBI WGS metagenome assembly JAAUXT01 (sample SAMN14350112, study PRJNA611818) | marine sediment metagenome | isolation source: surface marine sediment (1.8m) | place: French Polynesia: Moorea | collected 2018-08 | reverse complement strand
TTGGTCACTGGTCATTGGCTCTCAGTGTACAATTGAGTTTTCTGGACCACCGATCTGGCAATTGGGGCACCGCGCGTTTGAAAATGAAGTGCTTGCTAAACCTCGCTAATCACGTAACCTGAGAAAAAAATTGTTCGTGTTCAGTGAACAGACCCTTTGGGACCAGGGGTTCGTCGTCTGGAACTCTGTGATGGGGTCCACATCCTTGGCAAGCCGCTACCAAAGCCACTTATTTTTCAACTCTCTTGAAAGTTTGCGTCCTGTGACAGACGGCAAAACTACACCTCAGTTTGTCAACTTTTCAGCGGCAAGATCAAACCTGTGTTGCTTTGCTACAGACAAATAAAAAAAAATACGCAGATACCCGCACCCTCCCAAATTGGCCACAATTTTATTGATTTGGCTTGAATTAAGAAGTGCTGGGTTGTTCCACATGAGCGCTGACAGTGCGCTCATACTCACCGACTCCTTGGAACAACCAACCTGGGGCAGGAAATTTCCACTTCCGGTCATACCAGGGTCCAAGGGCAACCCACGATGGGTACATTTTCTGACATGAATTGCAATTTTTAGATTGAGACCCACATTTTATGAATTTACGGCACACGAGGAAATTGTATTGAAGCTGTAATTCCGCCCCAAGACCGGACATCGTCGTGAGGTTCTAATTAGGTCCATAAACAAGTCCAGAATGAAGACTTCACACCCTCTCCAGGAAAAATGACATCGTATCTAATCGCATTTTGTTGATGGACGTCCATAAACTGATGAAGCTCAGAAACAATTTTTGTCGTTCCCATTACGATGTGAGGGAGTGAAGAGAGAGCGTCTGCGCGCATCCCCGACTCGACCATCAGCTCCACAGCGCTAATTCCCTGTGGAGATGATCTCGAGATCCCTGGAGCGATTCTGTGAACTCAGGGGTCAGGAAACCAGAGACTCAGGCTCAGATGGGACTTTGTGTGGATTGCGAAAACTTTGTTTTCACACAACTGAGGTGCGTGATGGTTGCTTTGTTTTCTTTGGAAACTGCCCCGCTCCCTTTGCAGAACGTCAGACTTTCTGTCCCCAGACCCTGGATCTGCACCCAAGAACCTTCCATCCACATCCTGTGCAGCAAATGCGTCACATTTTGCGTCCCTGCGTCATCGAGTCCACGCACCACTGTTGGGTTGCAGACAGGTGCGCCAAGAATTTCATGCAGGACGCACCCAGCGGCCAGATTTTGCAGATTCTCCCGCTGTTCTCCATCTGTAGCTGACGTCAGATGAATCACAATGCAGGCAGGGACTTTCCATGAAACACAACGCAAGCACCACAGCCAGGTTTGTAGGCAGCGCTGTACGGCCGCCCCGTGATCGCATCTGATCCGGGCCAAAGGGCTGCGTCATCTCCGCCGCATCACCGACGCTCTCCTACGTCACTGACGTAGCGAGACACAGACTTGGCCTTCGACGTGCACAAGATTACTGTGAAAACAGGAGGCACAGCTGTGAGGAAGACATGGACAAACACACACCAGAACACTGTTCTTTTTGACTCCCATGGACAGTGCACGCCCACAGTCCCCAAAACACCACGACCAAGACATACACACACGAGCTCACTTGCACACGCGACAATTCCCCCAGATCTCACACCTCTCTTCCCCACCTCTCTCAGACAGGCACACTCACATGCACACGTGCTCACATTCTCCACATTCTCTTGTCCTCTCATCTCTCTGCCACTTTCGATCACTCTCGTTTCTTCCTTCCACATTTCTTTCAAGCGCACACTTGCACACACACATACACACACGTACACACCTTGGATCTACTTCCGCCGTCCGAACCGGTCCAGATCGGGCATATCGATGACGGTATTGAGTAGTCCGGAGCTCCTCTTGGCGCCGGCGGGGCCCACACCTTCGTCCGCTCCGCCCAACGCTATCTTGATGATCCTTGTCGCGTAGTGCAGGATGTCCTGAAAAAAACACATCAAAAACGACTTGCATCGGATGGGCATTTTTAGCAGTGTAAAAAGATGGAAGTCTCAAAAGGGCGACGACCCAGAAGATATATGTCAAATTTGGAGATGTGTGAAAACACGGGTTGTGCCTGCAGCGACGGCACTGCGCTGTGCGTAAATGTTTCCGTTTCCGGGCACGTGCATTATCTAATTGAGACGTGTGTTTGCATGAGGAGAAACACCGGTATAATGCAAATAGCCTTCAAAGAAAAACAGAAACTTGCATGTTGACTGACAACAAACCACAAATATGTTCAAAGTTGTCTTTGTGAAGATGTCTCTCTCTCTCTCTCTCTCTGCACATGTGTGTGTGTGTGTGTGTGTGTGTGTGTGTGTGTGTGTGCAGTGCCTCACGCGCACACCTTCCTGTCCTGTTGCGACAGCGCGCCGGGGTAGGGGCGGATTCCGGGGTGCGCGGCGCCGCGCGACACGAGCAGACTCAGGATGCAGGTCACGACGACCAGAAGCAGCATCTGACGAGGCATCTGCAACAGAAACAGCAGAAAACTGTGAAGCCAGAAGCTGAACGAGAAACAAGAAACCACGCGCGCAGCTCAAGCCTGGCCAAACACGAGGGGTTGCATGCTTACATTTGGTAACGACTTCAGTTCGCACACTGCGCTTTCCCTCTTCGAGTGTCTGAGTTACATTTGTACCATCAGGAAACGCATTTGCTTTGAGAACCAAAGCAAAGACGACATCCTATCCAGAAACTCAACAGGTGTTTCAGACTCCAAAACAGCCCCTGCGATCGGAACCTTGCAACGCCCGTGAAATGTGTAGTTTACGTAAAGCGTTCCTTTTGAGTGTACAGGACCTCTGCGCATGGGTCTTTCTTTCGTTTCTTTTGTTCCCATTTGGGCTTGAGAATTGCTTGCTATAGCAGCTGAAAAGAAAATGTGTGTTTCTCGATGAGATTCACCTCAAGACAACCGTGAGAGAGAGTAGGCGGTTCCACTTCTTCAAAGGCACTTTTGCTTCAGTTCAAGTCTCCTGCGCTCACAAAAGCCTCCAGGATCACGTGCACCACAAGCTCGAGATTTGCCACTCGACAAGCCAGACATGCAGTTTCAGAAAAGGTCTTTGCAAACGTTTGAAGACGAAGAAACCGTTTGACTGCCTTCGTTTGTCAGCTTTCAGGGAAACCTCTTGACATTTTGTATTTTTACATGGTGCTGCCTGCGCCTCACTTTCTGTGAGTCTTCCTTTCCTGATTCAAACGGGTTGTTGAAGTCAGTGAACAGTGAACTTGTTCGAAGTCTTCGTCAATGCCCAGAGCGCAGAACCCTGGAGCTTCTCTCCAGTCCCGCACCCCCTTGTCTGCTGTGGGTGGTGTGCAGCATTCTATCAGTATCATCTCACTCTCATGGTCAACAGGAAATGAAAACGTTTTTGTGCCTGAAGTTGAAAAACTAACTCAGCCAGAAGTTTGGTCCGTGTTTTGACAGAACTCATTCGAAACTCATTCAAAACTCGTGTTCAGCGTTAAATGGACATCCTGATCCTGACGGTCGTGTCGTGTGTCGTATTGCACCCTGAAAATTAATTGAAACTTGAGATTCTGAAATGTCACACTTCCGTAGTACGAGAGACCAACTTTCTTCGCTCTTCTCCAGCAAAACAAATTTGTTTGGAACAAACTTGCTTGATTGGTCTGGAGTCCAACAACTGGGGCCCACTTCACGCGAGACACGTCAACGACACAACGCTCATTGACTTGAACACGACGTATCCTGTGAAGTTGGCCTGACGCAGTCGTCACTTGAATTCACCGCATCGTCGAGAGAGAATTTCCCCTGACTTCAGTGTTCTGTGCTGAGCAGGCTCTTCAGCATTTATCCACCTCGTGCAAAGCGAACCAATTTGCAGATTGCGTGTGGGATTTGTTGGTGGGCAAAGGTGTCTGTGATTTGATGCTCGTGTATCGACGTTGATACTCCGACAACACAGAGTGAATCTTCTGCTTGCAGAAGTTCTTCACAAACTCCTTTTCCCGTACGGTGCTGAAACGCGTGAGAGAAATGAAGTTGTACGCAACCTGATGGGTTCGTGTTTCCAGTTTGCAAGTTCTTGCTTCACCGCAAGTGCATGCGTGCGTGGAAGCAAGAAAAAGCCACACGTCACGAGTGTGTGTGTGTGTGTGTGTGTGTGCGTGTGTGTGCGCAGGAATAGTCTTCGAAAAAGCGCACAAGTGCACAAGTGCATACAGTCTCCATGTTCGCGGGTTCGGCTTGATTGCCAGAGTCAGAACGGAAAAGCGCAGAGACGGAGCACTGCAAGCCTGGCAAGACAAAGAGAACCGAACCATATTTCTCCCCAGCCAACACGAATTTGGCCACATCAGGTCACATTTGGACAAAATTTTAAAAAAGCAGTGTGTCCTCCCACATCACCGAGCGATGAAATAGACAGTTCAAAAACAGCCAATTGGAATGGGTGTGATCCTACTTTTGGTGTTGTACATGGACTGCAGTGGGGCATGCGTGAGGCAAGTACCAACAGGTGGGGAATCTGTTCGGCCTCACATCTGGACCTGACTGGATCCGCCCCTGGAAATCTCCCTGCAGGACGCAGCGACCCTGATCTCCAGCTGCTGCGGCGACACAATGCGTTCGGCCAAACAAAGATGGCATTAGTTTAATTAGACGAGGATCTTTTAACAAAATCAGGTTTCTCAAATATTTGCTTATTTCCTGTTTTCTGCGCCAGAGATGAACCTGCACGTAGGTGTCACTTGCTGTGCCCTTAATTAAGTAATTACGAGTGCCAAAGTGGTTGCTTGCTGCAGGTTTGTCGAGAAACCCGAAAAGTGGGAGTTCGAGTCCAGATTCTGTTTTGGCCAAACGAGTTGTCGAAAGGGGACAACCTATTTTCGGATTCATTCCAAATGGGGAATGTGCAAAGTAACAGACGGTGATTCTGGCATATGCAGAAGCCTGAAACATCAAATTCCCATCTGACCCTCTACTGCCCTGAAAACTGCATTCTCTTTCTTCGCATCATCAGGTACGAGCAGTGACACGTTCAGTGATAGGAAGATGGCGTTTGTCCCCAACCTTCAAGGGTCAGAGTCTCTCCCCAGTCTGAACACTCAGGGGTGGATGGTGCAGAGATGTGAGGTCCGGCGCGTGGGGTACGTGTCGGGAGTTCCTCTGTGACGGACCCTGTGTTGGAGTAGAGGCAGGTCCAAGGAGGATGGGCCCTTCAGACCCCTGGAAACATCACAATGTCTTTTTCAACCAGTGGAACGAGCAGACACGGGGACGGGGGAGGTGTCTGACCAATACAATTGCAACAAAAACGGAAAAGAACCTGTCTCTTCAGCTTCAAAACACACACCAAGATAAGCCCAGGCCTATTTCGTTGGTGCGTGAACGTCACCTTCGGTGACACTCAGAGCTCGATATTCTCCGAGGCGACGACAATTCTTCACTCTGCGGCGAGGCCAAGAACCAACTCGATCGTGTTCATGTTTCACTAACAGCTGTTGGGAGGTGCTCAATTTAGGCGGGGATTCTCACTCGATATTCGTCCACATATGCGCAAGCGGACCAGCGGGAAGACTGCGTTTTCTTGTTCTGATAATCAAAACTTTCAAAGCCAACATTTCTCTCTGATCTTGAAAAAACTTTTGACAGCAGTTGAGTCGAGGCAGGAACCATTTGGGACGAACAACCTGGTCGTGCCCCAAAGAGATTTGTTCAAGTGAACCTCAGGTTGTTAAACATGGACACAGAGCGTTCGCACAAGCGAAGTCCTGTGGAGGTTCCCTCTGTGTGGATCCACCCCTGGAGTCGTGGAGAACGATCGTGTCCTGTGAATGCACGACACTGAACAATCGCTTCCGAACGTGAGGGCAAATATTTCCAATCCCTGTGCACACAAACTCTTCTCACACAATTGCTCGTCGACACAAATAGGACCACGACACACAGCTTGGCTCCTTCTGATTGAGCAATTAACGCAGAGATATGCAGAAAGAGATTTCTGCCATAACGGTCGATGACTGCGCCCCTGGGGCCGCCGCAAGTACAGTGTCAACAGGAAATGTGCTTTGAACATTCTGCCCAGAAATTAACGCCAATCTCCGGTGCAGAAAGCATCGTTCACATTCACATCAAACACAGATGGTTGAAATGAGATGAGGTTATCTGGGTGGAACAATAACGGCGAGTCTGATTCGTGCAGGTAGACGCCCTGTTGATTCTTGACAAACGTCTTGTGCATCTGACGCCCGCGCTGTTTCAACGTTCACAAAGTTTGATTCAAATTTGGTTCTGCATTCAAAACTGACAGGTGGATTTCTTCGGCACGTATGTCGTGATTCAAACTGTTCTGAACTCTGCAGAACGGACAAAAGGCCTTGCCTCTGGTGCACGTTTCAAAGAATTCCAAAACAACGGCGTTCTTCCGGCTCGGCTCGCCTCAGGTGTCGCGCGCCTGGATGCTTTGTGCAGGCAACACTTTGTCACACGCGCCGACGGCCAAACCACTCTCTTCAAAAGCTTTTTGTTTTCAACGAAAATTTCACGAACACTTGATGGCTCGGAGCGAACCTGTTGACAGCATCTGGGGGAGACATGTTGTAAACTCTCAGCGTTGAGAGGCATTAAGATCCACAACAGCTAGAATCCTGCAGAAATCTCAGTCTGTTCGGGACAAAAAGCCACTTGATCTGCTCAAGTGGAAAATGAGATAGTTGTTTTTGAGACAAAAGTTGTCCTCGTGCGGTCAGGCGCGCCATATCAACAAACAGAACAGCGGAAACGACCCGTGCAGTTGTGTCTCAGTTCAATTTTGTCATTCGGCGCTGCGTCCTTGAGTGTTGACCATTCACCTTTGCAGGCACCCAACTCCCACTGACGTGGGTTCAGGGACACAGCGTCCATTGACTTCAACAAGATTGAAGCGACCAAAACTTCAGGGCGCAACGGCGTCTTTGGTCTTCGTGCACGTGAGAACAAACTGCCTGTTGACTTACAGAGGAGCACCATCCAGATTGATGGTGGGGTGAGGCAATGTTTGCACCGAACAATTTCCTTCAATCTCCACACAACAACCTGTTTAAATTTCAATACAGCGACCTGTGTCCCGAGCGGGAGTGGCGAAATTGATGCATAGCTGTTTCCCATGGTTGTGAATGAAGAAAATGTAGCCAGAGTGTTGGTGGTTTCGTATATGCAAGAAAGCATTCGCAACCGCACTTGACAGAATGAAGCAGTGCCCTCCACACTGCAGATGTGACGCAGCATCGCACATAGGAAGATTGACGACAAACGAAACATCACAATCAAACACAACATGACGATGACAACAGGCACTTTCAGCTGTAGTGAGACATGGGACGTGGCGTTTCAGGGTGGCTTACCTCTGGTTTGGCAGAATCAACAACCTTGTCTCTCCTTTGAGCCTGGGCACAAACAATTTCACCTGCACATTGGTGGGGAAGTTATGAATTGTGCAGTCTGGAAGCCAAGTCTAACGCGTAGAACGATGGCTGATGTCTGTTTGGATCTGTTGTCAGACTGTGTGCTGGAGCTGTTTGTGCGTCACTCACAGTTTGAAAACGCGGGCCAGAAGTGAACCAGGAACGCCAACAAAATAGCCGGGCCCATTCAGCCAGATGTGTGTGTGTGTGTGTGTGTGTGTGTGTGTGTGTGTGTGTGTGTGTGCTCTTCCTGAAAACTCTGACATGCATTAGGTAGCTTGAAACTTGAAGATGGGATCCTCAGCAGTCTGTCAGGTTCTCTTGTCCCGATCGTGGGTCGTGTCTCAAACCCATACGGACCCTGCCCAGCCAGCCGTGCGCCTGAGCTGCGATGATTGAGCCCAGCCCGGGATGACAGAGGCCTGGATCGTGAGGACAGGTGTCCGACATGCTGCGAGGTCACCACGTCTGTCAGGGACGCCTCCAGGGGGCGGGTTATCTTCGAGGAAGATTATTTCCTCTTGGGTTGAACTCTTTTCAGTTTTCAGTCAGAGGTATTTCACATGAGAGAAACCCAGGACTGTCTTCGCCGTCACTTTACGCGTTCAGAAGGTGAGGTCGCCCTCCTCAGACGACCAGTCCCGGCCCTGAATCTCCAATCAGATTCAAACGCGTTCTCCTTTGCTTTCACTGCGTCTCTTCATAAATTCACGGGAAGCTGCGGACACAGACTCAGCCAGGCAAAGTGAAAACCAAGGGCGCGACCAATGTATTAGTTCGCTGACGCATTCACCGTGAAATAGGTGTGGCGCTTGTGTCTCTTGAATTCAGACGTCCGTTGACATCAGGGCGCTCTGAAGGGACGGTGCGCGGAACGACGCTGGACTCTGAAATGTCGCGACTCAAAAACCCGAAGAATACGGAACACCATTTGATTTCCAAAGAAACTGTTCCAAACATCGTGCACGTCCACAATTCCGGTGTGCGCCTTGCACCTGAGTAAGCCTTGTAGAGAAGGAAAGAGAAAGAGAGACAGACACTGGAGAGAGAGAGAGAGAGAGAGAGAGAGAGAGAGAGAGAGAGAGAGAGGTTGTTTGCTTGTAAGTTCTCAGTTTTGCTTTCCTCAAAAAGTTTCAGACAAGTTTTGACTTCAAAAACAACCGTCCAAGCAACACCTGGAGGGTACTGTGGTCCTGGATCCACCAGGAAACGAACGCGATTCAACAAGTGGAAGCAGATTTTATCAGAAGTCAAAAGGATACGAAAAAGACCTTTGTGACGCAACCGTGCTGTACTCACCTTGGCGCTGAGTGAAAATCCCGAGACTTGAGTCTTCCTTTGCAGTTGCAGCCGAGTTTAGAGAATGAGTCTTGATAGTTTCTCTTATTTGCCTCAAAAGAAGGTGCGCTCAATGAAAGTTGGCAGCTTCTTGACGTCACTCGAGTCTGCAGCCAATCAGAGGAGGACGGCAGAGCTCTGGAAGCCAAACTTGTGCTCCGATCCACCTTCTTCTTTCTTCGGCGATTCTGCAGGGAATACTCATTGTGGGCAGTGTCTATCACACTGAATGCGTCACACACCACGTCCCTGGGTGCTGCAAAAGACGCAGAACATAACGCATCGAGCAACATTGGGCCTCGTACCTCATAAACAGAACCGGGAATTTGACTCCGCGCCTGTGTGTTGTTGACAGCGCAACTCCTTTCTCCGAACAACTAAGCAGAGTTTCAATGCCTCTGCCTCCGATGGGCAAAGGTGGATGAAAAGCACTTGGACTACGCCAGTGGAAAGCTGACACGTGTGTCGGTGGAACACAATCAGTGCTCCTGCAAAACTCCCGCGCTCCGGGTCGGTGAGATTGAGGCCTCCCTGAACCCTTCAGTGCGGTCCGCGGGCACCAAGCTCAGCGATGCCAGGCGTGTCTGGCTCCCACGTGAGCTTGGGTGCCGCCCCGGGCCTGCACCGCCTCCCCTGGTTCCCCGTGAGGGTGCCGCCCGGGCTCCCCTGGGCCCTTCAGCCTCGCCCACTTGCACGCTCAACTCGTTCTGCATGCACCACACATTGTCTATTTGGCTTGAACACAAAAGGCGAAACCCCTCATGTTTTTCTGCTATTTTTGGAGCCAGATTATGAAAGGAATGACAAGGACTGAGAACAAGCAGGACTGGCTCTGAGTTTTCTTTCGTGTTTTTGTCCTTAAGTTTGGCTCCAAATTGTGACCACAGACCCTCACTGGAAACAAAAACATCTCCTCGATGATTCCGGGTTTTGTCGTCTCAGATTCTCTCCCCTGCAGAAAACCGCACGCGTCTTGCAAAGATACTGCAAAGCGCAACTTGTCTGACACTTAAAAGTACTTAAAAATAAACTGAAAAAGCGGAGTGACGGAGAATTAAACGGCTTCAGAGCGACGCCGCGATGTGCGGACCATGTTCCCTTCCGAGTGATTTCCGACCCCGGAAGGGTCTGCCGCACCGCGCAACCTTGCGTGGGACTCGAGACCTGCCTCACACTGGTTGCGTCTCCGCTCGTCCCGGTGGGCGTTGTGCTGAGTACGTGATGCATGCAGTACCCGTCTTTTTCATGGACGCATGCAACGCGTGGCGTTGGGGAGTTTTAGCCAACGCCAATTTACGCACGGAAAGGACCGCCAACGTTTCCTCTTGCTCATGCAGGGACAGGCGTACGCTTGGACTCGCGTAAAGCCCCGACTGAATTTGAGAATTCGGTTCGGTGCAAACGAACCGACTCCTGCATGCAGCCTCAGCTTGGCACTCAGAATTTCCTTTTGCTCGGGAGAGGCAGGCAAAACTGCGGTGTAGCGTGCGGGGGAGGGTGAAAAGCCCTCGCTGTGTGAATTTTTATCTTCAATAATTTCCGGCGGATGGACCACTCTGCCTGAGCTCGGTGTCAATTGAAACGAGTGCGCTGGCGCTCAGAGTGTCCTTTTGATGATGAGCAGATCTGAGAAGAGAACCTCACGGGGCTCTGCTCGGCACTTCCTTCCGTCGGCCGTAGGCGCTGAGCGTGCATGCAGGTGTATCCGCCGACCTGTTGCGGATCTTGGGCTACTTCGCGACATAAAGTTCAACAAAATTGGTCAAGCAGCAGTGCATGTCTTGTATATTTCTCCAGCTTATCCCCAGCGCACACAAGAGAGGTCACTGCCCTTTCTGTAACACAATGACTCGAGATGCGAGAACGACAAAGAACAGTGCAGAGCGTAGATTCTCTTCTCCTCGCTTGTTGACATGCATCGCAACAAGTCATCAATTTTCTCCTACAATCCTGTTACCCATATTCCGTGCGTTAATCAGATTTGTTTCCTTCTGTCATCATTGCAGGGAAACGTCTGCAGGGACGCCGGCTTTGTGCGGCGCGGCCGGATATTGGCTGCACAACGCCGGCGCGACCTCCAAATGTTCCATCCGTCACAACAGCCCCTCCCCCAGGGGAAGTTTTTAGAAAACAAGACTGTGAATTTTCAGTCTGTCTGACCCCTTCCCGCCACCACACAAACTCCGCAAAATTTTATAACACTTCACAAATTGCGCTTTTTTTTAGGTGATTTTGAGGAGCTTGGTCCGATTTGTGAGCTTTTGGAAAAAGCGAGCGAAAGCGGAGTGAGTGAAATCAAATCACCTATAGGCAGCCTCTTCCAAAAGTATGTCTGCAGCAGTTTCATGGTCAAGATGAGGATTGATTTGGG
>JAAUXT010001748.1_pt1 | contig 11147 bp, 11 predicted proteins | sample 7278171 | NCBI WGS metagenome assembly JAAUXT01 (sample SAMN14350112, study PRJNA611818) | marine sediment metagenome | isolation source: surface marine sediment (1.8m) | place: French Polynesia: Moorea | collected 2018-08 | reverse complement strand
GTGTGTGTGTGTGTGTGTGTGTGTGTGCCCACCTCGCTGGAGCCCTCGGCCTCCTCCACGAAGAAGGCCTCGCCCGCCTCCCCGAGCTTCATGTGCAGGTCGACCGGCTCCCCGTTTATCTCCATATCCACCTGCAAAACACAAAGTCAGTCTGAAAACACCCGCACCCAGACAGAGCGAACTCGGACAATTTGAACTACTGCTTTTGCCGAAAAAAATACTGCACACGAGCAATTGAGATGTGACGATTGGCTGCAAGAAACTTCGAATGGGCTGCGTCCATTGACGGATTTCGTGATGAGAAGGGTAGACGCCTGGGACCATTTGTCCGACACCCACCCGTCCTGCAGAATGTCAGATTGAACGAACACGGTGTGTCAGACTTTTGTTGGAATCACCAGGAAGGCGGAGTGACATTTTGGGAGCAGATCGTGTCAACACGTCGACCAAACGCGATGATTGGCGTTGAACTCAAAATCCACAAAGTTGGCGTCGTGACTTTTGAGTACTCAATCATCTGGAGAATCAGGGCAAATGCCAAACATAAACAACACTCCGTGTGTTCAGCAGCACAATGATGTTCGGTAAATTACCATTTTCCTCATTGTTTTGGAGTTATGAATCGGTTGCCAAGTGACGCCGTTGTTATTGTGACAGTTGGCAGTACCGCGCGCCCTTTCTGCACTCGCCCTGTAACTGCTTCCCCATGTGTCATAAGCGGTTTGTTTAAATTGTTTTGCAGCGAGTGCGACTGGATCAAACTGCGCACATCACAAGAGCGCATCGCTCATTGAGAGGAAGATCCTAATCTTGTGAAATGCTTTGTCAGGTTTTGCACGACGCGCACCAACCAGGGAGAGGGAGAACGGCGTCACAACCCTGCCGTTGTCACAAGGACGCTGCACCGAACAGCGACAGGCATCACAACCGACAACGTCCCAACAAATGTCTTGGGGTTGAAGTCACTTCGCTCGCAACTGCTCTTGCAAAACAAAGAGCACTTTGCAAATTGGTCCAGGCCCAGAAGTCTTCTGTGTTTGGGCCTGCAGCCTGTGTGTGTGTGTGTGTGTGTGTGTGTGTGTGTGTGTGTGTGTGTGTCTGTGTGTGTGTGTGTGTGTGTGTGTGTGTGTGTGTCTGTGTGCGTGTAAACGTGTGTGTGCAGCCACGGGGTTATCTTACCGTCTCTGTTCCCCAATGAACCCGAGTCAAAGTTGCGAAGTCTGTTGCTTTTTCCTCAACACATGGACCAGTGCTAGATCTAGTTTTGACTCACACATGTACCAACGCACAAACGCACGCACACACACCCACACACACACCCACCTTTCCATTCCATTCCGACAGACGGAAACGGAAACGTCACTCCGCGGCATCGTGCCGCAGCGCCGTCGAGAGAGACGCGCCCGGCCTCAGTTCCGCCTGCAACACGCATTTCCCAAATTCCGACACTTTTTTCAGCCGAATAACTTGGCCAGACTGAGAAAAAGCGCAGGATTTGCGCAGGTCGGTTTTCTCTGCTGCAGGCGGATCGTCCGCGCCGTCTGCCGTCTGCAGTCCCGGATCCGGGGCTTCTCTCACAGTGTTCTATATTCCGTAGAAGGAACAGGCAGGCAGCATCCGACACCAATGGCCTCTCTCCATCTCTCCTTCCCGCCTCGCACCTCTGCCCGCTGTTCCTTTTCACTCACCCTGTCACCTTCCTGTTTTCTCCATCTCTCCATCAGACGGGTGAGAAAAACTCATGTTTTGGACAGCCTGACGTTTCCACAACAATTTGCTGGGCGAGGAAGCAGAACGCAACACCCCAGGTTCACACTGCATGAGCCTTGTCATCAGAATGGAGCACTCTGCCTGGACATTGCGTGCCACGTTTTGGTGTGAAACGGGCTTCAACCAAAGTGCTGTGGAAGAGTCTCTAGAGCTCTGAGTCTCCACGAGCGATTCTATCTGAGAGCCTGCTTCACACTGGGTGCGTCGCGAACCCACACACTCGCCAACTGCGACGTATCACTTGTTCCGGGACGCCACGTCAAGAGGAGGTCACACAGGACGCGTCAAAAATAGCCGCGCGTCAAAACTGCCTGCGTTCCATAGCTACACATCAAAATTGAAGCCTCCTGTGTGGCTAGATTGATTGATAATAGTGGGAGACAAAAAAACGCGCACACAGGCCGCCCCTTCACGTACCAAAATCCTGCGTGAACGGACCCCACGCGCCCCTATCTGCAGTCCTTGAGAGCCTCTCGATGCTCAGCAGGGCACCAGGTGCGATGCATCCCCCGACTCCACTGCCAAGAACTACACGCTTTTCTCCGTTCCTCAGCTCGGGAGAATGTACACAGCAAAACACACAGGAAGCCAGGTTCCCAAGACTGTGAGAACAGAGCGGCGGCGCTTGTATCTACTGGCTTGTGGTGATCACTATGGGTTGAGTGAACTTTTCGGGGCAAAAGGCGTTTGTCAATGAAACATAATGTTGTGCACAGCTGACACACTCCATCTGTCGGGGTGTGTGGAACACACCTGCAGGTCTGTACCCTTCATGAAGCACGGTTGTGAGGAACAGACCTGTATGTAGATTTCCTGGGCGCGCGAGGCTTGCGGAGCACCTGCCCCAACACGAGTGAAGCATCCGATGGGATCACATGACCAGGGAAGTGTACACACACACACACACACGCACGCACAAGCCCAGTTCCTTCTGGGTTGTTCTGCCCCGCGTGGCGTCTTGTGAAACCAGGGACACAATGCAACACCCTTGGTGTCTCATAGTGCAGCTGCCAGAGGCATTCAGACGTACAGCTGGTGTGTGTATCATTGTGGGCAAAGCTTCGCCAACACGGCGATATCGTCGCGCTGAGGGTCGGGATGCTGAGCGTTGATTTCGTTCTCTCAAGCTTGCAATGAAACGTGGTTTCACGTTCAGTTCCCACACAAGTCACGTCGTTGCATCAACACAACGCAGAACGCTTGTTGACCTCCCCAGACCTGCAGCGCCTGACGCACCCCGTGTGAATCGGGCCGCACTGCACCCCACGCTGCTGAGAATACACGAAACAGAATCGAGAATTGATGGCGCAACCCAAGCGATTTGTTCTTGATAAGCTTTACGCGTTATCACGCAAGTGACCCGCCTGCACTGCAGTTCAGGCTCTGTTGCGAAAGCTTTTTGATAATAACCGCCATTGTCCACAATGTGCATTGTGCGGGCAACATGAACTTCGAGTCGATCACTGAGGCCTCTGAGGGTCAGTTTCGGCGATGTGCAGTGAGTGAACGAACTTCGTGTGTGGCGTCGCTGTGTGCAACAACGTAGCGCCGTGAGAGTTGCGTTTCACTCGTGTACCCTCGGAACCCGCCCGAGTGGAACTGCATGAGTGTGTCACAAGTGTGCACCAGTTATGTGCGCAACAACGCTTGGTGTGATACATGCATCCAGTGAGAATCACGTGACTGGTCCAATCCTTCACGCGTTACGGCCCCTCATGTTTGCCCTGTTTATCGCTGTTCATGGGAACTGAGAAGACCCTGATTCAGCTGCTGATTCACACCTGTGTGATGCAAACTTCATCACCCAGCAGGTGGTAACCATGAGAGCAGAGGGTTGCTATTCGCGGCCCCTCTCGCTGCCCCCGCCGCTTCGGCGGAATCCTGACGCCCACGTGACACTGACGTTGGCACAAGCAACTTTTTCGGAAATGCGCTAACTCACCACGCTCGTACCGCGCACGCGTAACTGAACTGGAGCCCGCGTCTTTCGTGCGTGCGCATGCGCGTGCACGTGACGATTCGTGCGTTACTGTCCGCCCAAGAATCTCACACTTCTCGCGCGCGCGTGAACTGACGCGCGTGCGCAGTGGTACTCACGATTTTCTCGCGCGCGCGCAGGACGCCCATCTTGCCGAAGCGCACGTGGAAAGGTGAGGACACGTAGGATCCGTCCTCCTGCTTCACGACGACCACGTCGATGGCGCCGGTCAGCGTCGCCGAGTTGATGTCATTGTAGAAACCCTGCGGAGGGGCAAAGGTCAACAGGGTCACAACTCCTGGGTCAGGTTCGGTGAGGTTGGTGATATGTGTGTGTGTGCGTGTGTGTATGTGTGTGACCTCTCGCCCGACAGACTAAATTGCAACTGTGTGGTAGCCTGACACCCACAACTCATCTTACCCTCTGCTCGTCTCAGCTCAACCCCACGATCCACCCACGGGACTCACAGCCCTCCTCTCCTCTCGCGCAAACACTTTGAGGCTCAATACACGCCCTCAACATCATCCCCCGCCCAGCCTCTGTTGGCGCTCTTCCCACTTGCTCACCCAGCCTCACGCACACACACACGCACGCACGCACTCACCTTGAAGTTGGACAGCAGCCTGCCCACGTAGTTGGACCACATGACGCTGGTCCCGTCTCGGAGCCGCCCTCAGCTCCGCAGCGCCGCCGCCCGTGTCAACTCATCAACAGCGGCGTCTGAAACGACACGGAAAACACGCGTTCAGAATTCCGTTCAGAAGGTTCAGGGAGACGCAACAGATTCTGGAGATACTAGCATCCAAACACCCAGGAAACACAACGCAGGAAAGGCGTGCATGCAGAACGCGCGCGCACGCACACACACACACACACACACACGCACACACACACACGCACACACACACGCACACACACACACACACACACGCACACACACACACACACACATGGAAATTCAGTTTTCCTTCACTTTGTCTCTGAACAGCACTTGGAGACTGTTTCCCAGAAACCAGGTACACAATGTGACTCACTCTCACTTACAATAAGCATCCGTCGTACGATTCTTAGTTGAACAACACTCAACATTTATATCCACCACCAGCGGATCCAGGACTGACAGGCTCAAGTTGTGAGACGTTTCGCTTGCGACACAGCATTTCGTTCTTTCTGGACCTCCCCCCTCTTCCCCATCAAAGGAGCCGCTTCCGTCCCATCTGGATCCGGAAGTGGACCTCCCGGACCCCTGGATCCGCGCCGTGTCAGTCATCCTCCCACAGCGCAGTAATATGGTCATAACTCGCGCTCGTTGCTACACATAGTGTGTCGCCCCGGCAGCCAGGGGCCATTCTCTGACCCAGTTCACAGTCAGGTCCGCTTATTGGTGTCGGACGCGCGGATCTTGTGCCGTGGGTCCGTCCAACGTGACTGGCATGTCAGGTGCATCTTCACAAAGCACATCACGTGCGCGCATCACGTCGGGTCGCCTTCTTGTCGGGCACCAGGACACCAGCATCGCAGCGGGGAGGCAAGGGACAACTTGTGCATCTCCTCACCCCGCCCACCCCGACAAGGTTACGCAAATGCTCAGGGTCCAGTAGACAGGTTGTCCACGCACCCCTGCACGCACACACACACGTACACACACTTTTGAGCCTCTTTCTGGCCACGGACGCCAGGCTCGATGACACCCCAGTTTTGACGTCCTCCCCTTGAAGAGCGACGGAAACAAGAGACGACACCTGGCGCCAAACACGTTCAAGCCTTTCTCTACAAGGCAAACTGAAAACCAACGGTTCCGAGCTCTGGGCAAAAAATGGCTTTTCGAATTCAGCAAAACAAACACGGGTCTCGTCATCGTCCAGAACAAAAAGCCTCCGAGTCTCTTTTTACCAGTGACTCGCTCGACAAAACCAACATTTGCCAGGTCGCGGGTCAGTTTCCGTTTCCGCGTCTGTCGCATTGTTGCTATGGTAATTGCGACCCGAACCGTCGCCTGGTGACATCACGCTGCGCTTTGTTGAAACTCTCTCCTCGACCACACACGACTCAAATCTCTGTTTAACTCACAGAGATGAAATCAACTTGGTAAAATCCGCCCAAGTCAACCTCGCCTTTTCTCAAACTGACTGGCGCAGTGTCAGTGTCAGTTTCTTTGCAGATAGCAATTTGTCTGCGAAACTGTAGTGGCATATTCTCAAGCTCCAAACTTTCACCTCCTTCACTGGCGGTGTGCAGTCCCTTCGCAACCCCGCACCCAAGGGTTCGCCCACACACACGCAACACATACACACACACTCACATACACACGCACGCACACACACACACACACACACACACACACACACACACACACACACACACACACACACAAACCTCTGCGAAGTGAAGCTCGTACCATCCAACTCTTCCAACTCAACACTCAAAACGTTTCGTTTGCGGGTCCACAACTTCCTACACAACACCACACCACGCACTATTATCACTGAATCTCGAGCCAAAATGCACGACTCGCTGTGTTGTTTTGCTCAGCCCACCGTGCACCGAGAGTCGCACTCACCTTGCAACAAAGCCCGCCCCGCACTGCACACCTGAGTCACTGCTCTCTCACCCATCAGCTGATCTCTGGGCCGGGTTCACGCGTGCTGCGTCCCGTCCCGTCCTCGCGTCCCTGCTCAATGCGACGCAGAGGTGCGTGAGTCACCGCAGCCTGAGCCCACACCGCACCAGTGAACACATCAGCTGATCTCTGAACACGCGGCCAGGTATGGAGCACGCCAAGCCAGCCCAGCCCAGCGGCACAAAATCATCAATAGCTCGATCTACAGACCTGGATCAGCTTCTCAGCTTCCGACCAAAGTCAATCAAGGTTTCCTGCAGTTTTCTACCCGTATCCCTTGAGTGCGGATCGATTTGCTAAGACGTTGACCTGAAATGCACCTTGTGTTGCAAAGCGAACTTCCTTCTCAATGACCAGTGTCAGCAAATAAAATCGTCAGTTCCCACCAGATACGTATCACAAGACGAATCTTTATCAGTTCAGGTTTATCAGCCAATCAAAGGCTGTTATCGGCCCCAGAATAACCTGACACCATACTTGGTCGTCAGGGTCCTCACCTGTGTTGATAAATACGGATAGTGTACGGGCTGTTTTACACTGAATGCGTTGCGGTGTTGGGCACTGGCGACTCGTACTGGTGACGCAACCCATAATTCTACAGCTCTGCGATCACAAATCCGGTCGTGAGTGCTCGCATCATGGTAGAAATGGGTCCTCACCTTGCAAAAGAGTTCCTATCCTATTCAATCACACAACACCTTTCTCAACCAAGGGTCTCAAAAAAGTCACTGTGTCAACCTGGACTGAAAGCACCCTCTGGTGTCCCCTCTTTCCCGCTGGATGCGTCGTGCGCCACGACCCTGAATGAACGCTGCGACATGCACAGGCACGCAACGCATTTCACACCCAGTGTGAAACAGACCTGATGCCTCCGCCAGCGACGGGGAGGAGCCGAACCAAATTTCCTCTGGATATTCGGGTCAAGAAGCCCCTTGTCGTGTCTCGCGTCTCACGAGTGCAACGCGCAGCAGATTGGTGAGGACCGAGATTGAGGAAGATTGCGCTTTGGGCGACGAATGCCAACATCACCTGACCGTGTACTGTTGATCTAGTGATATGGTGGTGTACTAAGTACAGCCGTACCTGGCTCGCGTGAAGCGAAACGTGCGTGTCACGGTTGAGTGGAGCGGTGGTGTGATCCCACACACGGTCTCGTATCAGCAGGATTCATCAGCAATGCATTCAGACCTGATTCATGCTGACGTGGTCTGCACCACGCCACTGCAGGTCAGAGTGGCACGGACTGGACTCTGTGCACGCTCAGGGAGTCCTGCCCAGGGAAGCTTTGTCGATCTGCACAGTCCCGTTCGTGGAACGGGACACATAGCAACTCAAATTCTGGAAGAGATATCCACACACGAACGTACTGTGGAGTGAGTGAGTGAGTGAGTGAGTGAGTGAGTGAGTGAGTGAGTGAGTGAGTGAGTGAGTGAGTGAGTGCGTGTGTGAGTGCGTGTGTGTATGCCGTGTTCTTCTACCGGTTGACCAGCCACCTTGTAGACACAACCACCAAGCCAGTCTTGAAGATCTTGCTTCTTCACAAAATGCAAATGCAGCTAAAGCCCAAAAGTCAATTTTGCAAAACATAGGAAAGAGAATTAAAGCCTTTAAGCTCGGGGATCACAATGCGACTCTTGTGGAGGCTTCTTTCCCCTCCTTGAGAATCTGTTTGCTCATACTTGGAGAGATGGGGGGAAAGTGTGTTTGCAGACCCTACAACACGTCTATTAGACTCACTGGTAAAGAGCGTCAGACTAGAGACCACAAAACTTTCACTGTTTCACACTGAGTACACAGCGAGTACCAGCACTGAGTACTGACTCGAAGAACAAACGTTAGGGTTCCCTGAGAGACAGTGAAGCCTCTTCTTTCTCCCATGAAATTTCAAGAAGCTCGTACTTGTGGGGGGGGGGGCACGGGGGTGCGGGGTCAGAAGCCAGGACATCGTGAGAAACGCCCACCTTCATTTCTATCTCTCAAGTCCCAAGGTACAGAGGAAATTTTCACATTGAAACTGAGAAATTTTCACAGGATCGGGCACGGACCCGAGAAAAGTAGAGACCTGTCCTTGCACGCTGGGCCACACAGAACTGAAAGGGAACTGCATCACAACAGGCCTTCAATCTTCACCTTCAGAACAACGCAGACTGTGGGAGTGTTCTGTGGAAATTTCTCATCAACCCCATCCATCAGTCACAGAAACTTATTCAGCGACTCAAGTTCACCTGCAAAAAGTGTCCCAGTTGCGCACGCAGCGAAACTCATCACCTCTCAGCTGGTCAAATACTGCGGCAACAGTACGAGGCCTCGTGCCCATATCAGGCCACATGACTGTTGGATGAAGGTGCTGGGTTTGCCTTTCTCTACCAGCGCGGAGTAGAGGTTGATGAACAACCAAGACACACGGCTGCAAAAAGAGCGAGAGTTTCACACAAACCTCAGTGGCTCTTTTCCAAGTTGTGTTCACACGTATGAAACCCAGCAACTCCTGTGCTTGTGTGGAAAAGAAACACTTGCTCGCGTCACAGAAATATTTACGTGAATCAAGCGGCGTGTTTTGAAATATGACTTGATGCGGGGCTCATAAAGACGCCTCGTCGAGCTGGATTTCGCTCACGTTCCCCACTCAGGCAAAGACTGCAAGTAGAACCCTCTGGTGGGTACGGGGGCCACACGGCCTGCCAGGCCCTGGGTTCCCTGACCCTTCGAAGATGTTGCCCACACACACACACACACACACACACACACACACACACACACACGCACACACACATACACACACATTTTGCCCTTTCCAGGCAAATTTTTTAACTTGGGATCAATTTCCAGGATCCCTCCCCCAACTCAACGTCAGAGGAAGAACTGGCCTTATTCCTGGGCTCTGGTCTGGCGACTCTCAACACACACACACACACACACACACACACACACACACACACACACACACACACACATACACCGTGTGTCTGCAGTGGGCAACGACCTCATCATGGCCACAACGCCTCAATCACTTGATTCTCCTGTGCTTGCACCAGGGATGATCACAATCCTTGCCTCCCACGCAGCTTCGGTCGTTTTCTCCACGCGTTACTCAAAACAACATTCCAGTCGTAAGTGCGTAGATGTCCTCAGTCGGGTCACAAACCGAACCACAACATCACTGACCTTGTTCTGCGCTGCGTTGAGGTCACGCGTCGCTGCCCGGGCAGATTCCCCTGGGTAACTCGGCCGAGTTAAATCTTTTTCACTCCTTCCTCCTCACAAGGCCAGCAAGAAAAGTCTTCCAATGCTTGCCACACAAAATTCAGTGCTGAGAAAATGCCTTCAATGGCGAGTGTTGTACGTATCTGCTGCCTTGCTGCTTGTTTTACTCGTTATCTCTGTATTGTTCAGTGTTCAGGTCGTGTGTGTGGCCCAGGCCCTTCTCACCTCACCTTGCTTCGCTCCAGTCGTTGCTAAGTTTCGTTGAAACGCTTGAGATGATCGTAGATCAGAATACGTGACATAAACAGTGTACATTTGGGGCCTGACAGCATTGCTTGAGCACTGCAGCTGCATCGGCGTCGCTTTTGATCAATAACCGCAGCCTCAGCCGCTTTTTCAGCCAATAGGGACGCAGCCAGCATGACACCACTAAGGATCGAGCGATCTCATTGGAGGATCCCGACACACCCCCAGCCGACTACCACACGGCGATCCGGCCGCAACCAGAACGTAACGTGCCGCAAGAAAACATGTTTACAGGTGATGTCCCATTTTTTCACCGTGGGTGTTTCCAAGTCTGTCCCGTCAGAACGTCTGGACTCAAACCCAACTCACTGAAGGTTCCTTGTGTCACATCTACAAGATTTTGCCGCCCCCCTTCTTTCTCCACAGGGAGCAAAACACCATCCTGAATTCCCGAATGAAGCGAGGTTTTCACGGATTTGACGGCCCAAATGTTAGCCTGCGAGTATTTCTGTTTCTCCTGCCTGTTCAAAAAAAATTTCGGGACAAACTTGCCTATCCGAGTGAGCGTGTGTGCGTGTCGCGCACACACGCGAACACGCACACACACATACACGCACTCAAAATTTCATAAACTTCGCAGCATTGGTGAGAACTGCTCATGGAAGTCTCCTCAAGTGGAACTGCGTGAAACACCTTGCGTGATCTACAGAACTTTGTGCTCAACGGGAACTGTGGCCAACCGCCTCGTCTTCCCAGCAGCAATGTGATGGGGGAATTTGCTCCCATACCTACCCGTGTCACTGATGGATGGGTGAAGCACGGGTCGTTTTCTCAGTTAACGACGCAATAAAGTCAAGGTCATGTCACCCGAATCACACACATGTTCACCCGCTGTTCAGACAAAGCAAAAACAGCAACACAGGTCCTCCGGGAAACCTGAACCTGAACCCAACCACGAACCATGATGTGTCCCAAAGTTTGACTGCAACAAAATCGGCGATATCGCAATACGTACGAGGGGGTAACTTCTGCCTTCCGAAATGTAGTCATGATACCATTGAATTTAAATGGTATCATCACCATTTTTAGGTGATTTGAGGAGCTTGGTCTGATTTGTGAGCTTTTGGAAAAAGCGAGCAAAATCGAAGCAAGTGAAATCAAATCCCCTCTAGGCAGCGTCTTCCAAAAGTATGTCTACAGCAGTTTCATGGTCAAGATGAGGATTGATTTGGGATCTTTTGGGCTCTCTTGGTTCATTTTGGGCTGGGGACAATGCACAAGGAAAGAATTTGTCAAATTTGAATTTTTGGGTTTCTGAGGTCAAAAAGG
>JAAUXT010149705.1_pt1 | contig 11148 bp, 13 predicted proteins | sample 7278171 | NCBI WGS metagenome assembly JAAUXT01 (sample SAMN14350112, study PRJNA611818) | marine sediment metagenome | isolation source: surface marine sediment (1.8m) | place: French Polynesia: Moorea | collected 2018-08 | reverse complement strand
GGATTCATTGTCTTGATGAACATTGTTGTTAAGAAGGTTTGTAACACAAATTGAATCTCTCATTTTTATCGTAAATCAAAGACACCAGAAATTCGCCATCAAAAAGTTAAATTTGTAATTTTTTCATTTTCAAACGATTCAAAGTTCAACATCACTTGAATTTTTTAAAACTCGAGGCTCTTCTTGAGTTAAAAAACCAAAAAATATTCTTTATCTGTATGTTTCTTACCTCTCTCTGTTGTTTCTTTCTTTCCAGATGATTTCTGAAACAAAACATAAGATGTTTAGGACTGATTATTTACACCGAAGACATTTACGATTATTTACACGGAGCATTGGAAAATTAATTGAGATCTCATATCAAAAAGCATACTCGAGATTACACAAACATATAAATTTGAAAAATAAAGTTGATGTTTTGTACAAATAAAATAGTTTAAACCTTGTGCAATGACTTCATGCTTTACGAAAGATTGAAAACCGAAACCACAAATCAAAGACACCAGAAATTTGACGTGAAGACATCAAATTTGTATCTTTTTCCAAAACGTTTCGAACAACAAACAACTCGAGGCAGATTGCAAATACCATCAGAGCATCACATCATTGCAAACAATTTTTTGAGCTCAAGTATCCCCTCACTCAAACTCGAGTTAAAAGCAAATTAAATACATCCACCCCAAAAACCGAAACTGCGAATCAAAGACACCAGAAATTTGACGTGAAGACATCTAATTTGTATCTTTTTCCAAAACATTTCGAACAACAAGCAACTCAGGCAGATCGCAATACCATCAGCATCGCATCATTGCATTAAATTTTTGGAACTCGAGTATCCCCTCACTCAAACTTGAGTAAAAAGCAAATTAAATACATCTACCCAGTTTGACTCTGTGAAAAATTGGTAAAGCGCGCTCGCACAATCTGATCCGAATTTCTGACAAAAAATGAAGAAGAAGCACGAAGTGTGCACCAAGTAACGGGCCCTAATACTACTGACGTACGTGTGGGCCCTCTGGGTATGCACGTTGAAGATTGTCGTTGTGTCGTTGCTTGCCCGTTCATTGTTCCGTCTTGTGTTTGTGACAGCTTTCGCGACAGCTTCTCCAAGATCGGTTAAGCCAGATGCGGCGTTCTCCAAACAAGATTTCTGTTCACGCAAACCGAAACGGTTCTCAGTGCATGGGGAGAAAACGTTTCAAGTCGGTCCTGGGACAGTGTCCCTGATCACCTGATGCCCCCTCCCACCAAAGAAACAAAACAACAAAAACAGAAAAGAAAAGGAAGGAGATGCATAAATACAGCTGTACGAGTAAATCAATTGTTAGTCAACGAAGCACGCACGATTGGTTGTGCCACCTCGGAGGTTTTGCTCATTGTCCGCTCCTTTTCTGACATGCCCCATTTGCCAGACCGGTGACACAAATACCATTTGGTTTCTTGTCATTGCCATAGCTCCCGATGAAAATCTGAGTTGTGTGGAGCACTGCAACTGTAGGGTAATGGGGCACCGTGCGTGTGGAGTTCAGGCCGTGCTGAACCTGAATGTCACCGACTCCCTCGACTTCCGTGCACCGAAAAACTGCATATGCAGCTTGTGCCTGCGTTGCATGGTCAAGAGCAGTGCAAAAAAGTTCTGGACAAACTGGTGACAAACAAGAGATTCGCTTACTAATGTGGCCAATTCCGCGTACCTGCATGTGGCTTCAGGCACAAGAATTGCGTCTGCTTGTACTCGTGTCATTTAAAACATGGAGAACCTCAGTTGTGGTGCTTCTTCCAAAGTGCAGAAAAAATTCTTCACAAATCAGTTTTTCCTCCAACCACTTCGTGTGGCATCGGAAGACGAACAGAGGGCCCATCGCGGAAAGACGAAATTCTCCATGAATGTTGGAACCAGATTGGAAGGAAGAGTTGTACAAACTGGACAGTATGCTTGCAGCGAATGCATGCACGTGCTGAAGAAATATGGTTTACGAATCCGACAACAGTCTCCAGCCAGCATTTTGTTTTGACTCGGGATTCCTGATGCTGACCCCACCGTTGCAGACGTGCTGAAAACGTCCGATGTGCATACGAGTATATAATACGAGTTTCAACAACACAAACGAGTCGCGAACGCAATCGTCGCGGCACCCTTCTTTTTTGACAGTGGTCATGCTGTTGGAGTGGGAAAATGCCCCTCGATGGAAAGTGCCTCCCCTGCAGTTTGACTCGACCACCGTCGTGGTAAAGTGCCTCCTCCAATGTGTGATCAAAACAGCACACTAATCCAGTACTGGCCTCTATTTTTAGTCACTCAGAAACTACCACAGAAGCAAACACAAAGTTGAAAAAAAAACAAGAAACAATATTCAAAAAAAAACAACAACAATTGCTCTTTAAAAATAAACAAATAAATGGCTTGTTTGACAACAACTTTATTTGGAGAATTAAAGAGGGTGTTGTTTTGATTGTGTTTGGGGGTTGAGGGGCTAAGAGGTGAGGCCAAACCAGCACACCATTCAGGTATATTCTGAGAAGGCATCCACTCCTGTATTGAACTCATTTTAGACCTGAATGGTGTGCTGTTTTGGCTCAGATAATGAGAGGCACTTTGACTCGGATGCATTTTCCCACGCCAACAACGCCATTGTTATCTGGAGTGGCAGAGCTTTGAACACAAACGAGTTGTGTTGCATCGCGCGTCCGCAAGAAAACCTTGGAAGGACCTCAGTTTCATTTGCCTGGCCACGAGCAAAGTCTTGCCTTTCCTCCTCAAGGTTGGTCCCACCCAAGACATGTCTCGCACTGTTGCGAGTGCTCTGAAGGATGTGCTTGTTTGGAAGCAATTTTGGCAACCCTGCTTGTGGACAACAAAGCCAGACAGGGTATTTGTGTTTCAGTAACATGGTACACAGTCCAGGGGTTGGTCAGGCCACCACCCGAGGTGGAGATGAATCACCAACCCACAATGCCAAAGGCAGAGTGGGTTGGTGATTCACCTCCATCAAGGGTGTGACCCAACCAGCCCCCAGACTGAATGCTATGTTCCTGTTATCATTTTGTTCAAGTGGATTGTCAGTTGCCTGAAGATGGAGGGAAAGGTATCAGTTTGTGCAAAAGATTTGGTGTCTTTTGGTTTCACTTTGATTGAAAGATCTTGAATCAGCTTGAAGAAAAACTTGTGCAAAGTCAGCCTGAAAATTCAAGACAGTTTACCTGAAAGACAAAGTACTTTGTAATCAGGTAATGTTTGACCAAAAAATGGTGAATCTTTAGGGCAAGTTAACTCAAAAGTAAACCCAATGAAACTCAGCTCATAGTTTTCGCACAAGATTTCGTACCTTTTGGTCAAACTAAAATGATTGACCAAAAGATCAACTTCAAGTGAAACCTTGCAAAAATCAGCCCAAAAATTCAAAATGGCTTGCCTGATTGTGACTCATATTTTGGGCAAATGAGACCATTTGCCCAAAAGGCAACTCAAATGTTTATTTAGCAAATGAAACTGTTTGCCCAAAAGACAAGTCCCATTGAACTAAAAAAAAAGCTGGCTGAAAGTAACAAGTGCAAAACATTGGGAAAGAAAATCTCAGTCACAACAAGCATGATTCACAGCATTGTCTTGTGAGATAAATTTTACCTCGTCGACTGCCAGCATCAAAATGATACTTTTGGTGACTCCAGGGCCTTGCCCATTCATGGGCCCAACTAACAAATTGCTATGCTAATTCCAGGCCTTCAGGGTCTCAGTATGAAGAGATAGATATTTCCTCTTCAGCTGCCAGCATCCAAATGATACTTCCGCTTACTCCAGGGCCTTACTTCTTTTCACAGGGGAGAGGGGCAGGGGTCTCACCTTGCATTCTGGACAGACACATACTGACCATAAAAAAAACAAAGGATAACACCATGAAAAGTTGGTGAAACCACAATTTCTTTCCAATTTATTTTTTCTCTTGATGTGTAGAAAATATCTATGCAGCAAAAGTATGTGTTATTCAAATTTGTGCTCAAAATATTTTTTCATTTTGCAAACCAACAGATCAACTTTGTAGTGGGTTGTGAGATTTGTGAAATCGTGAGTTTCCTTTTCGTCAGCTTTGGTGGAGGGCCACTGGACGCAGAAATTTCCAAATCTGTTACACGTAACCCCCAATCCACACTGCGTGCGTCAACCCATGAACACGGCTCCGTGTTAAAGTGCGCATGACGCACCTTGTTTAGTTCTGTTCACACCGTGTGCATAGCCATGTGTGCTTGTTTGGGTGTGCCACATTGGAACTGATGTCACAGATTTTTTTGATGTGTCTCTCCCCATTTCCTATTGACCATTTTGCAAGAAGCATGCGGAGATTTCTATTTTCAACAACCACCTCAATATGCCCAAAGCAAGCAATAAAATGCCTTACGAAGAACCTGCTAAGTTTGATGAAGAACTGTTTTGCGCATCTATAGAAGCGCGGACTTGTCTCTATGACAAGGGGGATAAAAATTACCATAGGTTGGATGCAGTTGATGCCGCATGGCACGAGGTGAAAAAGATCCACCACTTCAAACTAGGTGAGATATCACTCAATTCAATTGTATTCTACTCAAATTCATCTGTCGGTGATTGTGTCACTTACGCTGGAACACACTATGTTCACCACCAGGGCTAGTTGACTCAAAATATTACTTTTTTTTCAGTGACCCATGCCAAGGCAAAATGACGCATGCTGAGAAACCGCATGGGGAGGCTGATAAAGAAGCAATCAAAAGTGAAATCTGGCTCATCCGGGACTGAAAGATTGACACCAGAGGAGTACGAATTCCTCTGCAGAATGGAATTTGTCTGCAAGCACCTGTCCTCAAAGGATATGTGAGTATACACAAATGTCTTACACCGGAATATGCTGCCAACAACTTGTATACTTTACTCATCTTTGCTCAATGTGAATCTCTTCACACTTATGCCGGAACACGCCATTTCAATTTTTTCTCAAAATAAACTTCCTTCTGCAGGAAATTGATGGGCAACTATGGCGAAGGTGACGGGCTTATCCCAACGACGACCTAGAATCGGACGAAGACAAGCCACTCCATGTCACGAAGCACCACCTGGAGAAGGAGAAGGAGGCTGAAGACACCACGCCCATGCCCCCCCAGTCAAGCTGGGAATCCGCGGCGTCCATGGAGGCCACACCTGAAGGGAAACAGAAGAAACGCATATGCACTAAAGCCGACTTAGAGCAAGAACAGAAGAGAGAACAGGTAATTGAGTGCGCCGAAAAATTATTAGGTCAAGCGCAGGATTTTGACCCGGAACTCAAGTTCTACTGTTCTTCCTTGATGCTGCTCTTGGAGAAGTTGGATTTCGAAACATGTCAGCGCTGTATGATTGCTGTGAGACAAGTCATTTTCAAATTTATGTTTCCAAAACAGGAAACAGCAGCTCGACCCATGTGGGCACATCACTGTCGCCAGGGGGGGGCTGCGGCTGAATCAACTCCTCCGCCTACACCCACAGCAGGAAATTTGGACAACCGCACTCCTTGGCTTCTTGCATCCCCTCCACCACCACCAAAAGCTGTCAGAGTCAACCCGGCTCCTGTTGTCATCCCTGACCCTGAGGCTGATGAGGGTCTGTCTGACATGGACCTGGATGAACTTTTGTAGATACGTCAGCATTCAACCAAATACGGCGCACCATCTTGGGGTGGCATTAAACTTCTGCCCCCTCTGACTCGTTCCCAGGCCAAGGACAATAAAATCACTTTTGCTCCATCAGGTTTGCTGGTTTTCGGGGATTACCTGTGCTCATTATTGTTCATTTGCTGCAACTGTTTTCTCCAAGTAACAGAAAAATGACACCAAAGAACAATGTCAATTTGCTTGTGTATGTTTTCTTTCTTTCTTATGCTAGAACAATAAAAAACTCATTCATCATCAAAATCACGACTGACTGGCTCCTGATTTGGCGTCCACATGTCATCTCTGACATTCGCGACAAAAGCATACTTATCCTGCCATGGCACTGAACCTTCTGGACTGACAAAATAGCATGTGAAGATCATGCGGATTTGCGACGTGTCATAGCCGGTGTGGTATCCAGTAAATTCACCAAGTGGTTCCAGTTGCGATGATTTGTCCTCATTGAAACGTCGAATGTTCTTCTCTGTTGCGGTCGTGAAGTGATCAGTCGGGGTGGTGAGAATATTGTGCAGGAGGCATGCAGCTCTCACAACATCAGCAGCATTTTCGGGATGTAGAATCAGTCTGCGATGCAGCATTCTCCATCGCGCAGCCAGGATGCCAAAAGCGCACTCAACAGTCAGTCTTGCACGGGAGTGTCTGTAGTTAAAAATGTTCATACTCTTTGTGAGAGGTTTTCCTCTGTACCCCTTGGATCTGGAGAAAGGCCTTATGATGTTCTCTTGACAAGGAAATGCCTCATCTCCAATCAAGACATGGGGGGCACACAGATCTGCGGTTCCTGGTAGGGGCTTAAAATCAGGCAATTTAATGTTCCTGGCCAGAAATTCTTTCCCAAATACGGAATCTTTGAAGATGGTGGAATCGTTGTTGATACCACAAGATCCGACATCCACACTGATGAACTTGTACATTGAATCCACCACTGCCATCAAATTAATGGAGAAAGTGTGCTTGTAGTTTCTGAAGTACGTGCCAGAATGGGGTGGTTTTTATATGACAATATGCTTGCCGTCAACAGAACTGCAACAGTTTGGAAAGTTCCACCTCTCCCAAAAAAGTTTGGCACTCCTAACCCAGTCTGCTTCTGTGTACTTTGGCATGTACAAGGGCTGCAGTTTCCAGATGGCTTTCAACACATCTATGACAATTTTCTGCACTGTAGACATGCCCATGTGGAAGGAGTACGCGATCATCCAAAAACTGTCCCCAGTTGCAAGAAATCTGAAAAGTATCAATTAAATGTGAGTGACATTGCATGCCAAAAAATTTTTTGGAGTTGACACTTGCTCAAGGTGCATTAATGGGAAGTGCAACAGTTCAAATTAATTGCATAATTGTCAAAGTCCATTGGAGCTGTGCATCCCATCACATGTTCCGGCATAAGTGCGCTGGCCAATCAGAGAGCAGCATCCGCATCTGCTGCGTTCCAGCTACATAAACAATTTCAATTTGAAATCTGGCAGTTACATTCTTGCTTCCGAAGGAGAAAGACACACTTGCTATAGAGAGAAATGGAGAGCTTCGTTTTCAACAAGCCACAGCTGGGGGAGAACGAAAGAATTCTGGCAATGAAGTACAAGTCGACAATGCAGATTCTTTCAGCGTGCTTCCACTTCAAAAGCCTGAAAGATGTCAGGGAAATTGTTCCGGTGTATGGACTTAGTATTGTGCTGCAGTTTGCCGAAGAGAAGACTGGAGTGGAATTCCTTGGACTGTACTCCCGCTTTGCTCCACGCCCGAGATCTCTGCGAGTTCTGAAGAAGGAGATGGTGACCTTCACGAAGGAAAAATATGCCGAGGTGAACAGTTGTTTGGAAAAACTTTTGAAAGGCAGCAACATCCTGGAACATCTTGATGCGCTCGAGTCTGCAGACATCACAACAGTTGCCCTATGTGCCATGATGGACAGGCTCCACATCTTCGTGATCCACGAAGTCAGCCCCTGGGTGACTCATGATGGAATGAAGTCAATCGGCACCAAGAGAAGTGACATAGACGTGTGCAGCATGTATCTGGCAGTGATGCGTGGTGGCCAGTTCATACTCCTGGAGCAGAAGTTCGAGAATTCACCACCCCGCCCAAAGTCTCCTGTGTTCGTGCCCAACCCCGAGTTCCGGCGTAAGAAGAAGCAGCTGATCCAGGTGACAGTTGAGGACGTGCGCGCTGCGTTGGAGGAAGGTAGTTCTGCTCTCCATGAGGCTCTGGATGCCCCCCTCACAAACTGGTTCTGAAGAGGAAATGGATGAGGAGAGAAGGCAGGCCGTGGCAGAAGCGCTATTGTCTCTGTCGCAGCAAGTGGCTCGTGGATCCCCAGAAGCTGTGCCTGTAACCTCACCAGAAGTGGAGGAAATGCTCCAGGAGACGCAGGAGGCACGCCTGGACAAGCTCTCAATGGCCGCAGAACTGCTGATCAAGTGTGGGGAGCATCTCCTGAAAGGTGACAAGGCATCAGAGAAGGAGGGGAAGAAGCTGCTGGAGGCCGTCCAGGAAAACATCAAGAGTGCATCCCCCAGAAGTGCATCCAGACAAGCAACACTGGTGCCTTCTCCAGCTCGCAGCATACGGGCATCATCACAAGCCTCGTCGCAGGCATCATCACGAGCTTCCTTGCCTGTCATACCTGCCCAACCACGTTCTGGCATAAGTGCAACAATGGAAGGAGAATCCAGGTAGCAGTTGAGGCCAAGGAAACCTGTTGTAGCTGCAAGGGAAGCTGTCAAACGTGTTCCGGCGTCAGCTCCAGCTCAACCAGCACCAACTGCCACAAGGAGAAGCGAGAGACTGATCGTGAAAATGCCTCCACAGAAAGCGCCACGCCATCCTACACCGGCCACACCAGAATCCGAGTCAGAGGAGGAGGAGGTCACTGCTGGAGTGTACCCCAGCCATGTTCTGGGTTGCTACCTGTGCCCTCACCCTGGATGTGGGAAAGTGTTCAAATTTAAGTACGATGTACCGTGCCACGCAAAAACCCATGACAAAGATTAGGAGTACTTGTGTCACGAGGAGGGGTGTGAGTACACCACCTCATGCTACAAACTGTTCATAGACCATGCCAAAATGTGCGGGGGGGATGCGCAATATGCGTGTACTTACTGTGGGGAGAAATTCAAGTTCCGGGCCCAGAGAAGCCGCCATGAGGCCAAGCATCACAAGAAGTGAAATGTTTATGTTTTGCCTGTGTGATGCTTTGTATCAAGAATTTTTGTATGTTCCGGCATAAGTGTGACACATACCTCAAGCAAACTGCGAGCCTTTGTGCAGGAGAAATTGGATTCCAGTAGTTCGTGCGCTGTTTTTTGATGTGTGGCTCTAGTAGATTTAAAAGTTCATTGAACTGGTCGACCATCATCCGGAAATACTTTTGAAAACAATCTGGAAATTCTCGCAATCTCAGAACAACATTGATAAATTTGCCTTTTTCTTCTCACACATGGTTCATGGGATGAACCCACCACTGCCTTGTCAAGACCTCCAGTGCAGTCATGATCAGTGAAATCAATAAAAGCACTATTTTTCTGTCATTGAACATGAGACATCTCTGTTTTCTGACTGTGGATCGCCGAACTCTATGCGGGAAATGTGCCATTTTGGAAGAAGAACAAGCAAAATTCACTTTTGGAGAGCAGCTGACATTTATTGGGAATTCTCAAACCAGTCGCAACATTGTGCATCATGCAAAAAAATGGGGTCCAGACCCAAATGCGATCGCACCTCACACACTTAAACACGGACCTAAACACGTGGTGTGGACAAGTGTGCGGCGCATGCAAAAGAAATGCACAGGAAGACGCGAAAACCCAAAAAAATCGGTCATGCGCGCTTAAACACAGAGCTGTGTTCATGCGTTGACGCACGCAGTGTGGATTGGGGGTTACCACCACACCCACCCGGGCGAATGTCAACTTGGTTATTTTGTGAAAATGAAAAAATATATACTTCAGGCTGCTGCTGAGCCCATGAAGCTCAAGGGAAGTGTGGACGAGCTGGACTGATGGAGTTGAAAAACAGAAAAGACGGGCAGCCAATTAATTGCACCTCCCATCGCGACGTCACACGTGACGAACGCGCTGTGACATCTCAGCATGCAGAAGGCAGAAGCTTCAGCAGACGTATCGAAGACACCGTCGAGAGCTCTACGAACATGTCTGGAATGGTCTTGTGTCAGGTTGTCGTCTTGCTGACAACCCTGTCTCTTTCACAATCAGGTGAGTGTTTTGCTAGTTTGTTGTTTGTCTGTTTCGGTTCAAATTTCTTCAGTTCCAAAGATTTGTGGCGGAGTTTTGTCATGATCAGTTTTCACGTGCGTGCAAACGTTCAAAACTGGGTCAAAGTTGAAACTTCAAATGGAAACATTGTTCACGAGCCACAGAAAGGCATCAATGGCACGTGTTCATCAGCACCTTCAAAAGGCGAACTGCCAATTGAGAAGTTGCAGAGCAGACCCGACTCACATGTGAATGAATCTGATCCACGTTTCCTGGGCTGATCCAGGGTGCGGCCCGGACTTATGTTGTTTGGTTTTCCTTTCCTTTGCGCCGTCCACACCCCTGGCTGTCACTGGAATTGTGGATGGGAACTGTGCACATCACTCGCCTGCATGCTGGAGTCTTGGAGACCCACCGTCCTCCCTCTCTGTGGGTTGGTCGTGCATGGATGTTGTAAATTTGTGTTGGTCTGCATCAGTGTAGCAAATTAGTGTTTTGTGTGCAGGGTGCTGGGGTCCAGCTGAAGTGGGTGGGTGGGTGGGCATTAGAGAGGTTTCTTGAAAAATTTACAACTGCGGGCACTCGTACGCCCGGTGCGAAACCAGTTTGCCACGTCAAGTGCTCTCCGCCGCTGTTTCAGGAAAAAATGAACTTGTCTTCACAAACTTTCTCAGTGTCATTTGACCAGTGGTGCTCTGCTGCAAATGTATCCCGAGTTTGAAGAAAAAATTCAGTCTCAAACAAAAGGAAAATTTGGTTTTAAATATTCTTCTCCCACGTAAATGCCGCGTTTTTTTTTGGGACCGGATATAGGAGGCGGCTTCCCGCGGGCTGCATCGAAACCTCTCTTCTATTTCGACCCCCTGGAGCCGCCGTCTGAAACAAAATGAAGTTTCATCGCGACAGTTTCCAAGACACGAACAGAAATCACACTGTAGGGACAAAACAGCTCCAACAAAGTTTGTCAGCCTTTTAGTAATTAAATGGAAGAGACTTTCCACGTTCCCGTCTGACGACTGCGATTTTCATCGCGCCCTTTCCTCGTGAGTAGCACCAGGGTTCCCACCGCACCTGGAAAACCTGGAAAAACAGGTCCAGACTTGGAAAACCTGGAAAAACAGGGGGTTTTGGGGCAAAAACCTGGGAAAATATTGCAAAACCTGGAAAAAAATTTTGACCTCACACTGAGAAAGCCCAAGAGCCTCAATAGAAAAAACATTTTGGAAAAAAAAATCCAGCTCAAGGAAGAGGTCAATTATTC
>JAAUXT010125364.1_pt1 | contig 11148 bp, 15 predicted proteins | sample 7278171 | NCBI WGS metagenome assembly JAAUXT01 (sample SAMN14350112, study PRJNA611818) | marine sediment metagenome | isolation source: surface marine sediment (1.8m) | place: French Polynesia: Moorea | collected 2018-08 | reverse complement strand
CTGAGTGACCCAAATCAGAGCAAGCCAAATCAGAGCAAGCCAAATCAGAGCAAGCCAAATCAGAGCAACTGAAATTTCCTCAAATCACCGCGAGCTCCATGGAGCTTTTTTTTTCAAGGCAAACCCCTTGTAGCCAAATTTCCCAGCTCTTTTCGAGTGGTAGTCTCGGGCGCTCTCGTCTCACCTTGACGCTGTTCGGCTGGACGTTGAAGACGGCTGCGGACACGTTGAGGCGGTGTTGGTCCGTCTCGGGCAGCATGCTGGTCGTGTCCGGCACCCCGCGGTAGCTGCAGCCCGACAACATGTAGCCCTCCTTGAAGGTCGCCTCGTACAGCCGCGCCGTCTCCGTGTGGCCCTGCGGACAGAGACGCGCGGCGTCAAGACCAAGCTGCATCCAAGGAACACCTTTCCGGAAATTTGGCGGTTTGCAGACGGAGCGGGCACCATGTCAGAGTTTCGCTTGAGGAAACATCCATTTGCTGATACGCTTTGGAAGACTCAAGTGGTGAGGTGAACTGACCCTCAGTGCGCAGGCCAGAACCTGGCTTCATGAAGACTCTTCTCAGATCTGGAGATGCCTTGACGGCATTTTTGGACACTCTCAGAACGCAACATCGACTCCTTTTGCCTGGGCTATTTATGATTCCAAATCAGGCAGACAGACCTGAATCAGACGTTTGATGAACTCCAACTCAAAAACATCAAAACTATGTTTCAGGACAGAAGACATGAACACACAATCGGAGTCAGGGGACTTATGCAGGCCCGAGCCTGTCTTGAATGAGCACGGCAATCTAATGGGAAATTAACTTGAAACCATCAGTCTCAGTCTGGAACAAAATACTGTTTGTTTGTTTCGCAGAACATGTCGGACTGTCACGTCGCAAGTCTCGTGGAACAAGATGATCTATGTGGAATCAATGTTTTCAGTGCATTCATAATTTAGACTCGAGATGTGCACAGCAAACGAAATGTTTGTGTGAACATGCACTGCACTCAAAGGAGATCTCTTTCAGTTTGATTCGAAATGGTCAGGCATCATGAGCTGCTTGAAACACACACTATGTATCTGTCTCTCTCTGTTTCTTTCTTGATCTCTCTCTCTTTGTCTGTCTCTGTCTCCCTCTTGTCTCTCTCTCTCTGTCTCTCGCCCACAAGAAACACGAGCCCTCACTGTGGTTTCGACCTTGCTCACACCATCTTGACTCACCAAACACTAAACGAAGCAACCTGTGCAATCCTTGCCAAATTCGCGCGCCCTGACAAGTGAAAGTTTTGGTTCCTGCATCAGCGACTGCGTGTTCTCCAACAAAGATCCCACTCTTTGGCTCAAGGAAAGGATGAGCAACAAACAATCAAAAAGCCTTGACCAGCTGGCAGAAATAGACAGTGATCTGAACTCCAAGATGAGTCCTAATTCGTGGACCATTCTCTCGCTGCAGACCTGAGGGAACCTGGATCCCACCGCTCCCACTTCTGACCCCTGACCTTGTGAAGCTTGGAGCCGGGCGCCCTCTCCTGGTCCGTGTCGTCGTGGTTGAGCACGTAGCCGAGAATATCGCTCGTGTCGTTGTGGTACCGTCTCGGGTGCACTATGTGCGTGTGCCAGACCACGTCGATGTCGTACATCGGAGTGATGAAAAGCTGTCTGTGAGGGAGAAAGCGAGGGCGTTAAGGTAGGGCAATGGGGAGGGCAAAACTTTGTGGAGCTTGTCACACACACACACATACACACACACACACAAACACACACACACACACACACACACACACACAGACTCCTTCAACGAGAACCATCCCCCATGACGCAACTCACTTGTTCTCCTGCTTCAGCGCCAGGAAATTGTGGTATCTTTGCACCGCCGACTTGAGGAACGTCGGGTCGGTAAAATGCGGCAGCGACACATTGTAGAAGAAGTCGCTCTGCCGCAACACCCCGGCCTTCAGGTCGTACGACAACTTGCTCTTGTATGTCGGCGGACGCGGTTGTTTCGAATAATCCTCAGTCAGTTTCAGAGCAAAAGGTACATCAGCGCTGCAAGAATAAAGTCACATGAACAGAGAATATACCAGAGAGCTTGGCCAGGTAGAAAAGTTGCACAGACACAGACACCAACGAAAGCCTTGCATTGTTGGCAGATCTGAGTTCGTCAACGTTGGTCCTTCAGGATTCTCATGGTTCCCCTTCACAGTTGAAGTCAACATTCGTTCCCTTTCCCCGCCTGAGCTCACCCGAAGTGCTTCTCCCAGCGTCTGAGCGCCTTCTTGCGCTTGTTCTTGCGGATGAGGTGGTTCTCGGGGAACTTGTGGTGGTCGACGGGATCTCCGATCACCTTCAGCATGTCCTTCCGGTACGTCACGGGGCTGCACAAATCAAAGGGAACGTTTGAATGAGTTTGATCAAACCGTGCGGTTTTCATCCAATTCAGACACAAGAATCTTCCTGTGACGCTGCAGTTCACTTGAGGATCGTCCAATGGAAAGCGCACGTGTGATTTCTGCCATCCAGGTTGGTCTACAGCACCGTGCCAGCCGGAAATCTGCAGTCGAGGCCACCCATTTGTGCCCCCACACACACACACAAACTCGTCTTCCGAGAGAAAATAACGCTCTTTCAACAGACAAAAGTGTGCACAGAACCGTTCCACAACTGCACCTGAGCATGTGGACGTGCCAGACCCAGTAGATGTCCAGCGGCGGTGACATGAGTTTCCTCGCGTTTCGGTCCGGGTAGCGCTTCATGAGTTCCAACCAGTACGCCTCGTATCTGCGAAATAACGGTAACGTTGTCAACAGAGCGCTTTGGAATGACACGTAAAGGTCGAAAATCAATGAGGCAAAAGACCCCAGCGACAGACTGATTTCTTCTGAGCTTGCTCACGCAAATGTGTCAGACATGCGTGCAAAAGTTTCCAAACGGTGAGAACACGAACGGCCATTTCTGATCTTTTTGTTCTGCATTTTCAGCAAAATGTCTTTCCAACATGGGTGTGGCAAGGCATGCCAGCGTTTTCAACACAAAGTGGTTTCCGTCTTCCAGAAGTCACAATGGCATGTCAATAACCGCTGCGCAATTGACGATGCAGAGAAGCACCTCAGGATAGAAATTTCAGAAGGTCGTCGACTGTGGGAGGAAACTATTTGGAGACTGTAACGTACACAAATGTCAAGACCTGTTCGCCTTGTGCGTGACCAGAACGTCCAAACAATGACACAGCACACACCAAGCAAAAGGGACGAGGGTGTGGTGTCCCCAGAGGGAAAGAAGAACCGAAGTGACAAATCTGACAGCGAGCTGAAATTCAGCAAGGCAGATTCGGAGTTTGGTTTGCTTCAGCAGGGCGAGCACCATTTCAGGTGAAAGGGGTGATCCCAACTTCCCACAAAACATGTGAAAGATGAAAAGTCTGTGCGCCGGAGGACATCCTGAAGTCACCTGAAGATGGCCCAGTCGAGCATGTTTCCGTCCTCGAGCAGCCCGCGGTACTTGTTGATGACGGCGAGGAAGCGCAGCTCCTTGAGTGTCGCCTCCCTCAGGTTGAGCGACAGGTGCATCTCCATGGCGGCTGCGTCCCGAGGGTCTGTGCGACGACAAAAACAAGCCATTCTCTGAAAACCATATTGAGTGAGATAGATCTATGATTTTTTTAGAACAAGCCGCAATCTTTTGCACAACAGACTTTGTGTCTGGCGAATCCAGAGGGTCCAAAACCACCGCTCTTCCTCCGAACGAGACAGCAGAGCTTCGAACACATGCGCGTCGCGGGCGCAGCTACGCGGGCAGGTAGGGTAGGACCTTTATCTCGAGGTGGGAAAGAGCCAGGGGTGGGGAGAAGACCTGCCTCAATTTTGAGGTAGGTACTGGGGAACAACCCACCGCATCTTGAGGTGGGCCCGACCCAGGAGGGCAGAAGCTGCCGGTCTTTTGAGGCATTTCAATTTCTAGCTGGATATTCTTGCCGTTTTTGCACTATCACTCTTGTGTGTCTACGGACGCCTCATCTGCAGGACTGACATGGGTATTGTGCTCAGGTCAACTGCTGTTGGCGAGTCCTGTGACAAGTCCCATCAGCGGCGGCTGTCAATGGACAGGCCGTGAAAATCAAACCACCTGAACAAAAATGTCCACAGGAGAGCTCTGTTGAGGTGGAGCTTTGACCTCGCTCCTAGAAAGTCTTGCCAGTCGAGAGAGATTTCTGTTCAAAGGCAGTTCTGTCAAAGGAACACAAGAAGGGAGTGTCCGTCAGTCGTGGCTGCACTACCTGTCCTAAATTCTGCCTACATGAGGGTGATCTGCACACGGCAACATCACTGCAAGTTGCATGAAAGAACATAGCTGGTGTAGACACGCCACATGCTCAATCGCCTTGGCAACAACATTCAAGACAACCACCACTCAGAATGACCCCTTTTACTGTCACCAGGTACCTCATTCCAATGTGAGAGCCGAATAACTGGCCCATCAGGGTGCCAATGAACTTTGGAAAACAGCTCAAGCAAGTCACTGAGAGTGTAGAAATGACAGACGTCGATTCAAGCCTTGTTAACAGCGTCACACGAAAAGGTGTGCCTTACATAAATTTTTGAATTGACTTGTTTTGGTCCTTCTCTCCCTTTCCTCGAAGGGGCTGAGCACAGTCCATCAAATTTGTTGTTTTTTTTGTGTCGTCCAGTGAGGCAATGATCTAGTGGCTGATGTTTCGCCCTTCATCACATTTGATGTTGACCAGTGGCTCTGCAATGTCAGACGCCAATCCGAGTCTGACCCAGATGTGGAGCGCCAGCATCGTCCTTGGACAGTGAATAATGCAAAGCCGTCTGAGTGGATCTGCATGCAAACCGTTTTCTCATTTATTGATCCAACCGACTGATCCCATGTCTCGTACAATGTTCCACCCAAATCACGGCGAAATGTTGCCACACGTTTCCATTCACGGCAACATGAAACAAACAATCGGTCACTCAAACTTGAACACTCACGACTGCTTGGCTTATGTCTCCGTGGGGACCGAAACGCAACGGTTTTCACATCAAAGGCACCGCAATACAGCAAACATTATCAATTATTTACAGTGATTTATTCCATATCAATCCATAATCGCCATAACGCGCCTCTTATGTCACTTGTGCGAGGCCAAAAACAGCTCACACTGACAGCCGGCAAAAGAAAACATCAACTGAAGTCTTACCTTACGCTGTAGTGTCTGTGTGTTTCCTCATTGAATGGATAATTTTTGTCGGATGCCCCAGAGGTTAAACTATGGATGAATGGATCGCCCCAAAGTAGGTCGTGTAGGCGGCTGGATCAAAGAAAACCTGCTTCACTCTGGAAGCTGCAGCCAGCCTCTGTGTTTATTATGAAGCTGTTCAGTTTGCCTCCTGCTGCAGACGGACCGAGCTCAAAGAAGCGCTGGTTTTGCCGTCCTCCCTCTGAAATGATGTAATAGTTTCGATAATTTTACCAAGAGGCTCTCGTTCTGCCTTTCCAGAAAAGGAAATGGAACCTAAAATCACTGCACGAGGAAAACAGACACAATCAATAATCTTCCAGAAACTGCATGTCAGGTGCAATCGCCAAAGCAGTCAAAGCGAAACATGTCTGGGACATTTTGCAGAAAACTTACCCGTGCAAAACTTGAAAATTTGGCGTTGCGTTCCGCAGAGACAGTTGACTGGCTGCTGCGAAACATCTTCAAACAGGGTCTCGTTGACATACTCCTCACAGTACTCGCCGAACTTAATCAGTTTCCTGAAAAGGATGGTCTTCCAACAACCTGGACTAGCAGCCCCACCCATGTCACCCGGTGTGAATGAGCCCTACCCTGCGTCCATTAACATAATGCAATCTGGACGGCGCGTCCCGCCCACGCGGCGCGCCCGTGAGAACACTCGTGACACGAGTCTTGTGATTCTGAGGCGGCGTGGAATTTTCCCCCTGACTAACCGTCCCTCGGCGTTTCTCCTCACCTGCCACAGACGTGACACGGAAACGGATCGGGACCAGCGCGGTTTCGAGTCCTTCCGCATGGCGACAACACAAAAGGCAAGTCGTGCTGAGACTGCAGGAGCAGACTCCCAGCGCACAGGTGACCAACTGAAGTTTGGTTGGGCGTGTTCGTGCACCACATTGTCACTCTTTGGCGCTTCCGCGGATCAAGAATATGACTTGAGCGCCTGGCACCTGACCGCACAGGTATTCAACTGCTGCTGTCAGCAACAAGGGACAATGAATGTTTTGCGCCTCACAAAAATATATGTATTTTGCCAAATATGGTGCGATACACAAGCTACTACGTGTAAGAAGCACACGCGAACAGCCATGCGCAATAGAGCTCTGCATGTACAAGTCAATTCTTTCGCATCAAAATCTTCATCACACACATTTTTTATGAAACCTCGGAATGTAAATGTCAAAACAACAATGGAGATTCTGGTGTGAACCCATGCTTCTCAAGAAGGTGGTGTGGTTCAGAGAGACTGCAGCCGTCAGGCTTCTGAACCAAAACAAGTCAGCAACAACTTTGGAAACACTTTTCAGTCACGCTCTCGTCCAATGATTCAATTCCCTGAGATTCCCACATTCCCTCTCTGGACCAATCAGAAACAAGGTGCGTCAACAGAGTTTCCACATCACTTCTGCTGCTGACGCTTGCAGAAAACCCTACACGACACAGCACTAGTTGAATACCTGCTGCAGTGGCAACGTATTGTCCGCAAAAGTCTCATTTTGTTGGTCAGTTTGACAAAGGCAGTGGTCAGGGCTGTGAAGTCTGGTTTTATCAGCCGCAGTTCCTCCTTGAGTCAGCAGCCACGACACCAACGTGCAGCCTTCTATGTGACGCTGGTGGCCGGGGTGAAGACCTCGTAGTCGACGAGGTTGAAGTTGTAGTCTCCCATGAGGATGGAGGAGGAGGCGTGCGGCCCGCTGTACGAGTGCGGCAGGTTGGAGTAGCACTCCATACCGGCGTCGCTCTGCCCCGCGACGCACAGGTCCGAACCCGCCCCGAACATCGGACCGTAGCTGCAACACATGTCCAAACACGGGCAACATGAACTATTACCAGGCTTCCAGGGTTCATAAGTGACAGCAAAACTCAGATTTAGAATTCACAAAACATGACTTTCCACAACACACCACGCACTCCACCCGTCTGAAAAACCTTCGGCGTACCAGTGCGACTCTGAACGAAGTGTCCTGGTGCAAAATACGAGCAGTTGTCCATCTGTCCATGACGTACCTGGGATGGTGGCAGGTGGCGTAGTGCGGCTGCGACACGTCGAACTTGGTGGGCGGCACGCCCTGGTTGTTGATCAGCGTGAACAGGAAGCAGCTGCGACAGAAAAGCAACTCGTGCACAGAACCTATTTGATGACGCTTGGTGCCACCACTGGTGTGTGTGTGTGTGTGTGTGTGTGTGTGTGTGTGTGTGTGTGTGTGTGTGTGATACTCACTTGTTTGAAGCGATGAACCTTCCTCTGGCCGGAGTTTTGTTGGTCCACGGCACATCGCTGAAACCTCCGCACACATTACCAGTGATGCCCTGAAAAATGTGTTCCACGCTTCATAACACAGAGATAACTGAAGCGCGCAAGTTCTGTTCGTCCTCAACAGCAACACAGGCAGATAATTCCCCACTGCACCGGTGCAGCGCACTCACCATGAGAACGACGAAGGTGGGTGCGTGCCCGTCGCACCGCCGGTGGAACTGCTCGGCGGAGAAGCCGTCGCGCGACGCGCGGTACAACAGACGCCACGACTCGCGCGCCTTCCCGAACCTGTCGTGAACACATTCGTTTCTCCTTGATTTCGTCACAAGGTTTGCTGCGCCAGGTGAGATGTGGGTTTTTGTTGCCGTCTCCTTCAGATGACAAAAGCCAAGACAGTAGAACGCACCAGTTATTCAGCAGCCTCTGGAAGTGGAGTTTGTCTCCGGTGAGAATCTCTGTCGACTGGAACAGTTTGTGGCTTACGCGCGGCCTCAGTCTCCGGTCCAACGCTGGATCGAAACTCTGCGGCACCGCTGCGTAACGGTATCTGCAGAGGCCAAGATGATGGAGATTCACACCAAAGCACAACAGGAAAACTTCACGCCTTGAGTCGTTCGACTTTTGTTGTGATATGGTCAGTCCACGTTGCCTTCAGTAACGTCGGCAGACAGAGAACCCTCAGATATCAAGCAGCTGGCAGATCAACACGAAAGTTCAGACTCGCCGAGTTTGGTTACGCGTCAAAAAACTCAACACGCTGAAGTATTTCAATGAATCGAGACCGCCCAGCCAAATCTTGAATTGTGTCTTTGCGTACGCACCTCTCCAGTGAAAGTTCCATGGGGACAGCCCCGGTCGGTTCCACCTCCTCTGCGAAGACGCGGCTGTCAATCAGCAGGAGCTTCACGTGGTGGATCACTCCGTTCAGCGCCTGCAACAAAACTAGTTGTGCTTTCATTCATTTCACACGTTATGCCTCAAGCCACAAGAAGACACGCTCGCCCACGTACCCAATTCGGCCAACCAGAACATTGACCCAATTTAAATTCCACACACACTCACGCACACATACGGGCACGCACGCACACATTTGACCACACACACGCACGCACGCACACACACACACTCTACGACCACACACGCGCACTCACCTGACAGACGAGAGATTTCTCGTGCTCGTTCCACGCGGTCGGCGGCTTCTCGAGCGGCACCCCCGCGTGGTACTTGGCCCACTCGAGCACGGCGCGCCACACCTCGTCCTCCTCCAGCGCGAACTACAGCCGCAACACAAGAGTTTCAAGGTCCCAATTGATAGAAATGCCAGAATGTCTCCACAATTCTGATGAGTATCAGGAACGTTTTGGTGTCGCGCATGAAACACTTGCTAATCAAGTCAACGTGTCAGTCTTCGATTCATTGTTTGCACAGTCAAGAGATCTCAGAGGCGTACACGTGTGCACATGACATCCTTTGTGGGAACTTTCCTTGTGTTTCTATTTCAGATCATGGAACTCCAATCTTGACCTTCACGTCAACTGTCACAACACATGTTGGTTGTGTTGCTGAAGACTGGCTTTTGTTCCAGCTGGACGCAAAAAGCAAGAGGCGCACCTCGTCTGACTGGAGGAGACGCGTGAGCGCGGGTTTCGGCAGCTCGAGCCACCCCTCGGTGCGCGCGCACGCCTGCGCGTTCTCCTCGATGTACTGAGCGCAGTGCGCGGAGAAGAGTCCAGAGGAGTCGAAGTCTGAAGCATGTACAGTAACAATGATTGATTCCTGATCACTCTGTCTCTCACAAACACAAGTCAAGCAGTGACCGCGTGTGATTCGCAAGTTGAGGGTGGAACAATTGAGAGCATTTGTGATGGCCAATGCACTTGCAGCGAAATATGAGCAACGAACATCTGCAGCCGACTCCATCACACACCTGTCTGAAGTTCTTTGTCTTGCGTGCTTCAATCGACTCGTACGGACCAACATATACTCCAACATTTTCGACATCTTCGTTCTTGTCCTTCACATCTTGTCCCTCCGTTTTTCGAACTTGAGGCGCGAGATTTTGTTCGACTTGCAACCTCCCAGTTTGCACTGACCATGAAACTGCAGCTCCTCCTCCATCTGCAGAGCGGCGGCGTAGAATCCGCACGCGTTGGAGACGGACAGGGCGCCCTGGATGTTGGCGTGGCAGGCGCGGGTCAGGTGCGTGACGCCCAGTTCCTCCGCGATGCCGAGCACGGAGAACGCCGACGTGTCCTCCAACGTGATCTGCGAGGGAAGTGCACGTTTTGGGTGGTTTGCATTGTTTCGCAGTTCATGTGGACTGTGTAGAGGACGGCTGCGCTGCTCACAAATCATGTGTGTGTGTGTGTATGTGTGTGTGTGTGTCTTCACTGCATGCCCAGAGAGTTCCCAGGAAGCTGCGCAAACGTAAACGTAACACACAGACGCACACACTCACACGCACACACGCGCGCACACACATGTCCGCACCTGCCCGGTGTAGATGTAGTGCAGCACGGAACTGAACGTGGTCGGGTCGAACTGCGGGTACGTGACGGTCATGACTCCCGCGTGCTGCTTCCAGTACTCCTGTCCGATCTTCCGGAACCGTCGACACCTGCACACGACAAAGCAGGGCGTCATGAAAGGAACAAAACCAGTGTTGAAGAAATATACACTTGGTTGTGATATTTATGGCTAAAAATGGTCAGTGGTGCTAAAAAAACTTCTGCCGCACAGGAAAGCCACAAACAATGTAAAGTAGGTAGATCTACCAACCAACAAACACTGAGTCCGAAAGAGTGCGAGTAAACGCACGCAGAAAAGAACAAGATTTGCCGACGGTACAAAGATTGTCAGTTCATCTGAAGTCACAATTTCAACACAACGCAGATGGTCCTTTCCACTTTGGGATTCATTTTTGCAGGTGACTTGCTTGAAACAGCACAGATTCACAGGGCATCGTGATGAGGTTTCGACCCCTCACTGAAAACATTCAAGTCGCGGGAGTCATATGAATCAAACTCTGAATCTCAACAACACAGCTTCACTTTTCCGTCTCTTTCTGCAGTGCCATATCAGATTCGTACACAAAACCACAGGCAAATTGCATTTCAATTTTGCTCAAGCTCTCTGATCGAAATTAAATTGTTTTGGTTTTTTTTTCGCAGCTTCACCACCTCAAAAATCAACAAGAGCACATGATCAACATCGTATGCCACTTGAATCCTCGAATCGGGCAGAAATTGCTTTCACTTCCTGATTTAGCATTGTAATTGGGAAAACGAAGAAACTTCCTGTTGCCAAGACAACCCCGTCGCTTGTTCACGAGTGGCATTAATGGCTGTCCATTTCAACAGGAAATTATAAAATTGTCCACAAGTGGGAGAATGGCGCAGAGAAACGGAGGAAATCTTGACCATTTCAAGTTCCACTGTCGCCTGACTCACCAGCTGCAGTGTGAGGAAATGGAAGCTCAGCTTCTTGTCACAGTGACGTCGTTTTCACAGCTCAAGAGTTTCAAAGTTTGTTGAGGAGGTCTGCTCAAAACACAACTCGAAAAATTCATTCATATCTGACACAACTTTACCAACTCCTTCCTGAACAAAAAACCCACGAAGAACTTCTGGCTTTCGGTCTTTCAGAATGGGGGGGGGGGGG
>JAAUXT010109804.1_pt1 | contig 11149 bp, 15 predicted proteins | sample 7278171 | NCBI WGS metagenome assembly JAAUXT01 (sample SAMN14350112, study PRJNA611818) | marine sediment metagenome | isolation source: surface marine sediment (1.8m) | place: French Polynesia: Moorea | collected 2018-08 | reverse complement strand
TGAACAGCGACCGGTCGTTGTGTGGTTCTAGATAAGATTTTGTTGTTTTAGGACTGGACAACGACCAGATTAAGAAGTTGGCATGTGGTCCTAGGACTGGTCGTTGCCCAGTCCTAGGACCACATGCCAACTTCTTAATCTGGTCGTTGTCCAGTCCTAAAACAACAAAATCTTATCTAGAACCACACAACGACCGGTCGCTGTTCAGTCCTAGGCGGTTGTTGTCTGGTCCTGAAATTTTAGGACCACACAACGACGTCGGAGAAATTGTACGGTCGTGGTCTGGTCCTGAGACACCGGGACGTTCCTCCACAGCAGAGTCGCACTGAGGCCCGTTTGCCACCGGAGAGACGCGTCGTGCACTGCCTTCCGGTTCGTGTCGGTGGGTGGTGCATCGAGCTGTGTTGCGACGCAACGCATCACGTGTCAAATGTGAAAGAGGGCTCGGCTGGTGGGGCTGACCACCAGGACTGCGAGGGTCAAGAATCGTCGAGGGAAGCGTTGCACACATCCTGTTTTGCTGTGATTCTCCAGGCCTGTTGCACAACTCAAGTCCTGCGCGAGGTCTTTGCCTTGCTTCGTTTAACACCTGAAAAGCAAAACCTTTGTTTCGGGTTTGGTTGCAGCGGGGAGTGATGCGTGTTCTGACCTGATGACAACAGCGGTTCGCTCCCTGGGTGTCTCTGGTATTGACGTGAGGTCCGACACCGCGCACACAAGCGTCGAACGGGGTTCGTTCTTGTGTGTGCCCGTTCCAGCTCGGTGCCAACCTGGCCGTCGGCGCTTCCTGACTCCACGGCGCGAGGAAGAAGCTATGGATCCCACCGTCCTCTCTGCAGACCCAATATAGCACGCCGCTCTCAGTTTAGATATGTCGACATTAAATATTTAACGCACGTTGCTCTATCGGGAACATCAATACTCGTCCTTCTCCCCACGCTGTAGTTACTCGTGGTTTGGAAGGCTTCAGTTTATTCCCACAACATGTGCCCGTGTGCAGCCGGGAGGGCTTGATTTGTATTGGAAGCGTTGCAACTCAGGGACGCACTGAGTCACACCTGTCCGGTGTGAGACAGGTCTGAGGATGAAGCTTTCGCCCTGGCGAGGACTCCAACGACACAAACGCGTTTTGCTCACGTCGCCGAGAAGAGAGATGGAGCTTTGAGGAAGTGGGCGAAAACAGTTTCAGGGAAGGTCTTGGTATCGCGCAAACAAGAGACCCCAGAAATCGTTTGCTCTCCCATGGAAACAAAGGGAATGTGCGTCGTGCCACCTTGGCTGAAGCAGCGAACACACAATCTTCTGGAAAAGAATGCTGAAGACGGATAATTCGTTTGGCGAGTCGGTGTGTGTCAATGCGTCCTCCTCCACGGATCTCTGGCTGTGGACGACGAGGCCCTGGCGCTTTGGGAGACAAAAGCCTTGAAAGTTGCGCTGTAACGAGGAAATCAGGGCAGAGAGGATCCGACGCAGATTGAGTTTGCAGAAAACCAGATGCCTCATCTCCGGGGAACCCGGTGCAATTAGGCGCGCAAACTTTGAAATGCGCCTGTTCGCCTTTTCTGGCAAACACTGACTGGAGACTTCTCAAGTTTGCTTTCTGTTGAAGAAGCAAACGGACGATGTTGACTTGAAGAGGGACAACTCTCAGAAGCTTTGCAAACAAAGAGGCAAACGCGTGAGCTCTTGTTGCAGGAATGAGAACCACGCGAAAGCAAGAAACAAGAAGTGACACTCCTGAGCTGAGCTCCGAGGCAGAATTATGGGAAAGTTGCTGAGCTGCGAGGAGCTCCTCGTGCTGCCTGGGCGGCCTGATTCTGACCTTCACACTCAGAAACGCGTCGTTGTTTCTTTCGGTCACCTCTGGCGCGGTCACGCTCAGCGTGTGGACAAAGGGGCGATGATTCGCTGCAGTGCTCGTTCCCCTGCCCCAGAAAGGCCCACCAGACATTGCATAGATCTGCTGAAATACCAGCAGCGTCTACGGTCTGCTTCGTGCAGATCATGGTCCTTGCCCGTGGGTTTCTTGGCTTGTTCAAGTCTCGTACTTCAGTTCCTGTCAACACACACACGCGTAGCAACACTGTGCAATAGATTTGTACGTGTTCTCACAGTGCACGCGCACAGAAATACTCGAAGCCCCTGGCTCTGTGGCAGACAACTGGTCGATAGCTGCGTAGATTCCCGCGGGACAACCCGAGCAAAACCAGCCGCTCACAAACTCCTGTCATCCGCACGGGCGGGGAGGGTCAGCAGGCTGCCGGGCCTCCTCCGTCTGAGAAGCCGAACTGTTGTTCTGTGTGTTTGCGAATGAGGTTTGAGTCAAGAAAATAGTCTCAAATAGATCTGCACGCTGTGGATTTGGTTCTTTTCTGTGCCATGATTCTGAAAATGGTTGGTCCTGGCATGACCTTGTGGGCCCCTGAGTGCGGAGTGGACCTCCGGCCCCGAGCCCGGCGGCAGCTGCGCGGGGCGGGGCGGGGCGGGGCGGGGCGGGGCGGGGCGGGGCGGGGCGGGGCGGGGCGGGGCGACTGATGTGCTCGTGTTGCTCTGTCCTGTGAGTTCAGAATTCCAGCGTCACTTCAAGGACATTGGGCTCGTCCTTTGCTCACGGTGTTTCTTCGCACGTGATCCGGTCTGTCGCACTGTTGGTCTCGTGCAGTTTGAAGACGGTCCCGGCGGATCACATTGCCGCGAAGAAAAGGCTGCAGTCCTCTCAGTGCGTTGCGTGCCACATGCACGACTCCATTCGGCGACACTGTCGGTCTCCATGGACTCGCGTACATCTATCTCTCCCATCTGAGCCAGAAGAGAAAACACAAAGCGTTTGGCTACGAGAAGAAAGTCTTTAAGTGGTGTCACGAGGTGGAACCGCTTCCAGCTGCAATAAAGAACAATTACGTGATTCGCAAATCCTGGCTCACGGGCTCCCAGGAAAGGCTCGCCACACACCGGAAGCACGTTGGCCGTGGGTCCCGTACAAGACAGTGCGCACCGCGTCGCTGAAGAGAAGCACCCAACGAGGTCCAGTGTGAACAGCTAAAAGGGAAAAGTGAAGGAGAGTGAAGTCCGGGACCCCCGGACTGGGCGTCGCTTCCGGCGCTCTCAGAATCCATTTCATAAAATTTCATGTTGGTGTTTTTGCTGCCGCGTGCCCAATGCTGACGTTAGTGGGCGCGCGTCGCGTACACGGAGTGACAGACAGCGATGCTTTATTTCTGGACAAATAGGGCCAATCTGGCTGCATGTTGGGAGAGGCAGGCTGGTCTATTTGACCTGACCCCCGTGCTAATATGTAAAGCAGTATCGACTTGTCTGCGGGCTCTCTCTCTCTCTATTAGCCTTGTCCGGTGCACAGCCCAGTGCACCGCGGGTGGGGAAAGCAGTCCCGTTATGATATGATATGCTGCGCTTATGGAGGCCGATGCGTCACTGGGAGATGCGTGATACTTGATGGCGTGATAGCGTTTGGCTCACCTCGCCCTTCTTCCGGAGGGAATGGTGTACTACTGTGCAAGAGCGTGTGTGCTATCTCCAAGTCAGCCAAGAACACAAACCAGGCGGAGGATGTCTCTCTTGTCTGATACTGGAGAAAACTGCAGCCGGCTTCAGACGCTCTGTGTTTGCCTCAACACAGAGGTGGAAGAGACAGCACGTGATTGCGTGTAATTCCAGCACTCGGAAGAAAGCGCTGTCTGGAGGGCTGCTGCTGCACGCCACTTGACGGAACCGGACGGGCGGCGACAACTGCCCCGAGAAGCGGATTCACACGGCCCAGTCCACAACATTCACACCAGAATCAAATTTCAGTGGTGGTTCACGTTCGAGTCAAGAAGTCCCTGTTCCCATGATGGCAAAGTTGTGTTGTGGCAGCAACATGAAGGTTATATCACTCAGCAGCCCAAGAGAGCGTGAAAAGGCACGTGCGATCTGGTTTCCGTGCCTGAGATGTGGAGTTTGATCTGGGTGGGTGCGAACCCTGACGTCCGGTTCTGGCCCCACGTGACGTCTCCGCGACGCTGTTGCGCCGAATGTTTGTGTGACCTGCGCGGCGAAACACTCGTCGTTCTGTTGTGTCGATCTGTGGCCTGAAACACCGCGTGCGTCTTATACGCCGCGGCCTTGCTGTCCTGTGAGAGTCGGCAGTTTGCGTCGACTGAGGGACTCCACGTCTATCGACTTGGGCAAAGACGAGACGTGTTTGAGGCTGCAGCCCGATCGCGTGCGCTGAGACCTGGGCGTCGTGCGAAGTGTGTGGAATGTCTGTGTGATGTCTTCACATTCGTGAGCTTGTCAGGATGACTGATGAGTCTGCAGGTTCTTACACTGGAGGATGCAGTTCCCTGACAAATGTCATGCATAAATCTGCTTTGATTCCGCTGGGCGACTGAGACATACGACGAAGGTTCTTGTTGTCTCCAGGCTGGAGTCTGTTTGCTTCACGAGACGGTCAGGATGCCTGTGCACCCAACTTCAATGTTTCCCCCCTTTTCACACACGGACCACTGAAAGCAGACGGGTGTATCAGCCTTGTTTCAGCGGAAAACAAACTGCATTTTTGAGACTCGTAAGTGGCGAGAGCTCGGTGACTACAGTTTGGTGGCACTGTGAGCACGAGCCGCTCGCTGCACTGTGGCACCGGCCGAGATCGCGGTGTTGAGCGAGAAAAGACGGGGCCGCAGCGGGGCGGGCGACGCACCAAGAACTGAGAGAGAACAATCTGAAGCAAGACTCAAAGACATCACAGACGGGAACCTGAGAGTCTTCTTCCTCTCTTCTGGCTCTGTCTTCAAAGAGGATTGAAGAAACGGTGAAGGGGGCTGTGATGGCTGCTGCGCGTGGCCTCTGGCTCCAGTAAGCCTTGTCAATACAAATAAAATCCCCCAAAGACAATCGGAGTGATGTTGGAGTGGCGCTGCGGTGCACACTGGATTTTGGAGAGGCAGCAGCTCAGAGGCATCTGTCTTCTGGCGGAGACCGCATTACCGACTGTGGATTCTGGTTTCGCGGGAAAAACACCACATAACGAGAGTGTGTACGCGCGCGTGTGGAGCACAATCTCGCCATTCACAACTGTTTTCAGTCAAACCGTGTGAAAAAGGCACACGAGGCAGCATGTGTGTCCTTCCGTTTATGTTTTCATTTTGTCATCACGACTGAGGCAAAGTGATGCTCTCCCGTTTTGCTTAGCCCTGGGGTAGTGCCTGCCACGGAATTTTGGAGTCTGCAATATGTGTAGTTTTTGGGCTTCAGGGTTCCTACACGGGATTTTCTTAACAGGATTTCCTCTGCGTGTGTAAGCCCTTTAGGGTAAGCTGTGATTGACATTGGATTCTAAGGATCTGGAGGAATGCTGCAGCATGGAGTCTAGGTTAAAGTATGCGGAGCAGGGCCGGCTCTGTAGACGCAGGCTGCAGCGCAGTCCTCGCAGCGTCGCTGTTTGGTCAACTTTCGAACAGCGCATCAACACCCCATTTTCACAAAGGCTGCATAAGACCCAAAACTACAATTGTGTGAAACAGAATCAGAATTTTGAACAAAGGTTTTTTTTCCGTCAGACCTCAGAACATCTCCTACCAACAAAATTTGGGAAATGTTAGTTTGTGACTCTCTATCGTTTTCCTCTTCCAAACTATCCAAGTTCTTCAACTTACTGTGATGAATATGAGGCATCAAACTATCAATCCCAACTACTGAATCCTGGTTGTGAATATTTATTGAGCCATTGAAATACATAGATATAGGTTACAGATTTATTGACAGACAAACTTAGATGTTGTTCAGTTTGCTGTGTAACCTACCCACCTTTGCCTTTCCTTATCTATTAATGGGCTTGCCTTCTTTCACACAGGAATCCAGATATTACATCAAGCTTACCTGAGCCAAGACTGAGCCCAGACTGCCAACAATCATTTTTTTTTATACTTTCATTGCTTGGTAAACAAAGAACATCCTGGATCCTGTTCCCTTTTGTCATCACATCATATGATTCCATCTTGTGACATGTTTGACACAATTTGGTTGAGTGATGGTTTCATTCTGTAGCAAGGTGGGTGGTGTCACATGCGCTTTGACACAGATACTCAAGACAGATCACATGACATCGCAGAGAACGCGTGGGTCAGCGGAACCACCGCGAGCCATTTGCACGCACTGGCTGTTTCGTTCAGGTAAACAACGAGGATTTACCAAATTAATCTCCTGTTTTCTGTTGGTTACTGAATGTTCAGCACCTGTATGGTACACAAAATACTTGCCTCAATTGAAAACAAGCAATGTTGTGTCGGGACGAAGACGCAAAATTTTCAAATGTGAATGTGACCCGCAGTCCGGGTTCACGTTGTGTCCTCCACCGCAAGGATGGGGCGAGAACCTCCACGTGGAGACAGCTTCGGGGACGGATCTCCGTGACAGCCGGAAACCTACCAGCTCCGTCCCACCGTCTGTGAAAGATATCAATTCATTCTGTTTTCCAGTTGTTGCTCGGGGAAAACCCCTGCGTCAAATCTGATGGCAATGTCACTGTTGTTTGGAATCACGTGGCTTGAGGTCCTCGAACACGGTGCTGGATCGGAGCCTTGTCGACATTCAGACCCTCAGTCGGTCTCCACGTCCTTGCGGCCCCGCGCGGCGCTGTTTCGGACAGAGCGCGGCGCGTGACGCATCCAGTGTGACTGCACCGGCGCGACCCCGGGGTGCAGGTTGTGACTGTGACAGCCACACTCGCTTTTCCTCCCCATCAATCCTGATCGGTCTTGCCGCTGCCACATCAGACCGTCCACACAGAACGTGTGTTTGAACGCAAACCTCAGCCGATTTACTCATCGCAAAAGGAATCTGGAATCCGTGAGTTTGAAAGCCATCAACAAGCAGAAATGCGGTCAGCTCTACTTTTATGGTGCTCGAGCAAAGGAAGACGAAGTGGTCCCCCGGCAGCGCACCAAGGAGAAGTCCATGCAAATCGCATGTACAACTGCACTGTGGAAACTGCTGCCTGCAGGGAAACGCACCGTGCATCGTATCCGTGCTGTGATGCAGCGCCCATTGCCTTGTACACAGTGTTTATATAAAACAAAGTGTAATTTTGTCTGATCTGTTCCCGAATGATCTGCATGTTGAGCTGCTGCGTACTGATTCCCAGCAAGTTCTCTTCTCGTGAGCTGGTCTGTTTCCAAATGTGAAGCAAATGTTCAGTTAGTGACGTCGTTGATCAAACTGCGCTGATCTGCCTTCACTGACGGACTAAAATGGTCATTTCCCATGTGAGACAAAAGCAGCTCTCAGCCTTCCACGGTCTGTCAGCACGACAAAAAGTGCATTTCCCTGTAATTCTGCACTTCACATAATTCAGAGACTCGGGCGCATTGGGGCCGGGCGGCTCCATTGTGCAGAAGCAGCGGAGGTCGATCCGCGGGAGGAACGGCCGTCCTGCGAGAGAACTGCGTGGGGTCTCACACTCAAATTTGTCAATGTTCCGCCAAGGGACGGAACTTGGTGTGAGACGTGGCGCTTGATAGTTGCACAGGACCTGCTCAAACAATAAGACAAGTCAAAACGAATTTTGAAGTTCAGGGCAAAAGGAGCAGAGACAGACACTGATACGGTCAGACCCACACACCGCTTGTTTTCCACTTCTGTTGGCTGTGCCGCAGAAGCGGTCTCAGAAAATTGCACAGGAAATGCAGGAAAATGACAGGCCGCCCTTTCTCCGGGCATGTGCCCAGTCTGGCCTGCAGGACCATCGCGCAGCAGGTATTCGGCAGCAGCTGCAGGCCGGTCTCTTGGGGCAGCTTCACACGGCCAGTCCGTGAACCATGATTGTCTTTGTTGGTGTTGTCTCCCCTGCCTTTCTTCGTTCCCTTTTTGCCAACGAATGCGTTCTGCTCCACAGAAATGGGTCTTGTTTTGCGTAGAGGACACATCGAGCGTGGAACAGGCCGAGGCAGAAGAGACGCGAAACGCGATTGATCACTCTGCGTATACCCGGCGCCCGAGTCAACACGAAGCTCATTGAGCACAGATGCGGGATTTGTCATATCGGAGGCTTTTTGTCAGTCTTTGCTCAATCAATGCATTTTGCCTTGGGGCTGTGCACCGTGTGTTGTTTTCCACAGATGACCTTTTGTGAGACCACGCACACACCTGCAGACATGCAGCTGACAGTGTGCACGGGTCTGGGAACGTCATTCGGATCTTCTGAGATGCTGCACGTCGCATCGTTCTCCCTGCACATCCAGTGTGAAGCAAATCTGCAGAAAACCATTGATACAGACAACTTGGCCACCCGTGACAAAATATTTGCATTCGAAGCACACCTTTCTTTGGCAACAAGCTCTTCTGATTGCAGTCGGTTGTTCAATAAACCCGATACACGTCGAGGTGAACACGACAGAAAGCAAACGGAGCGTCAATGCGGAATCATGGCAAACAGCGGCGTCGATAGCGGCAATCGATGGTTTTGTCACCACCCGCTCCCAGCCCCGAGCACAACTGGTGGGGAGTCAGCAAACACACACAGGCAGCGGGTTCGCTCGGGCGGAGCCCGTGTCGTCGCCTGACGCTGAAGCCTCTTCAGCAGTGGAGGCGTCGTGCACTGCGCCGCGGGTCTGTGGAACTCCCGCTGTGTCGACTTGCCACGACGCACGACCCAAAGGGTGTGGACGAGCGCACGTGTGCGTGTAAGTGTTTGCTGACTTTGTGAGGTATTCACACTGCACGGAGCATAACACACTCGTATTCAGGCAGAAACCCCTGGGTACTCATTGTTCCGTTGGACCGAGAACCAGTCTGCGCGTCTGGAAATGCGCCGTGTGTTTTACTGATGCATTACGGACGCTGCGTCGAGATGAACGCTTCTAATGCAGCCGCTGAGAGCCACAGCGAGTGAAAGCAGGTGTGGAAAGTAATGGCTTTTGTATGTTTTTGCGTGCGTGGTGTTGCATAATGTTGCAGCTCGAAATCTGTCATGGACGTCAGTTCGCATTCAAACGTGAGGCACAGATGTGGACGTTCAGCTGCAGTGCGCACAGAAACGAGCCGATTGTGCGCGGCAACACACACTTCAAAATGTCTCAATGTATTTGGGCGCGGATCCACAGTGCAAAAGTCATTCGTCCACAAATTTGGATCGCTAAATTGTGGCAAGGAAAGAAAGTTCTGTCTCCTTTCGTGGCTCATCTTCGTTCCGAACCAGCGGAGAAGACACATCGTGGCAACAAGCGTTGTCCAATCACATCGGAGCACCCAGCACCCACGCCCAGAAGCCGGCCGCTGACTCACGCCCAGTCCGGAACCTCCGGGTCATTTCATCATGTGCACCCGAAACTCATCAACCCACAGCGAGTCCTGTTGTTCAATAAGCAATCGTTCGTCATTGGGCTGGAGGCAGCAAGCACACACGCGTGCGCGCGGGAGCAAACAGTCGGCTCGCACCGGCCCCGGGCTCTTCGGCTCCCGTGTTCTCACGGATTTTCTGTTGTTGTTACGAATGTCGTAAGTGGCGACAAGTTCAAGTGGTGTGAGAAAAAGGACAACAGAATGACACAATCCAGGATCCTCGGTTGAACTGCGGACATGACATGCATGAAGACAGTGTGTCGGGGTCCACACTCGAAAACAGGTTCAGCCCCAAGCACCCGGGACCCTTGGACTCATTCTAGAGCGAAGCGCTGTGAACCATTGCTCAAAGTCGTCATCCAGAAACGCACCACCGGTTTTTTGATTGATGTTTTCTTGTGGTTCTACTTGCAGGTAAGGCATTTGGTGTACAGTGCGCAGCGTGACTCTGTGGGGCGACACACAAGCGGCGTCGCGACGTGAGTGTGATATTTTCTTGATTGTTCATTCCGGTGAAAGCCCCGTAGGCACTCATGGCGGTCGTTTGGCCCGACGAGTGGCTGCGTTCACACTGAACGCATCCAGTTTGGCGTCGTTGTGCAACCGTTGCGTCGACTTGGCCCTGTTGTCCATGGCGGGACGCGACGCGTCGTCAGCGCACGACGGGTCCGGTGTGAACCGGACTCGGGAGAGGGCGGCGCCTCACGCAGGCGGAACCGAGACTTCCTCGTCTGACTCGGTGTATTAAGTAACAAGCAGCAGGCACTGTGACCTTTGATTAAATTAACCGAGGTCTGGATGGCCTTTAGATTCGCGTTCCAGGGCCCGAGGTGGAAACAGATGGAGAAGCAGGGCCGGGAAGTGGATTGGGATACCTGTGTGGGTCTATGTCGGTTAAAATGTTGTTTTGCTTCACATGTTCCTTGCGTTTTGTCCCAACCTCAGTGAGTTCAGGAAGTGTTAGAGAGATGAGCCGACTGTGATCGCCGTGAATCCTGCGCTGCGAGCCGATTGCTGCGCTGACGCAGGTCGCCCTCCGCGGAGGAAGCGCCGTCCAGGACCGTCCCGTCATCCCACAACTGCACCAACGTGACGCGCGCTTGTTTGCACCGATGACCAGATCGCAGAACAGAGCTTCGAGGCTGTAAACATCACCAACTCGACCTGACGGCGCCTGCGCAAGTTGTGCTCACGGAGCCGGGGTGAACCGGCCTCAGCGTGGGCGACTTTCCACTTTGATCTGGTTCGTGAGTCCCAGTGGTCGGAGCAGTTCTTTGTTCGCTTCTCTTGAGTTTCCCAGTTCTCTTCAGAACGACAGCTCGCAAACAGCTGGTGCCGATGGCAGAAAGGTGGGAGATGTGGAAAGAAAACATGAAAATCCCGCAATTCTTTTATCTTGGACGTTGGACTCGGGGCGAGTCCGGCTTTCTAATTCAGAAAGCAGCTGCTGTGGCCACCTCGAGGTTGTGTAACATTCACTCGTCGCTGTTTGTGTCAATACGTGGAGTCCATACGGAACAGGGGATTTTGGAGACATTGCAGTGTTCGATTTGATTGTATCAACGTCAGACATTCCTGCATGAAGAAAGTCCATGATTCCTCTGAGACAGACTCTTCAGCGAGAGCGCGCATGCGCGGGTGAGAGAGAGAGAGAGAGAGAGAGAGAGAGAGAGTGAGCGAGAGTGAGGGAGAGAGAGTGAGAGAGTGAGTGAGTGAGTGAGAGTGAGAGTGAGAGAGATAGTGAGAGAGAGGGGGAGGGAGGGAGGGTGAGAGAGAGAGTGAGTGAGAGAGAGAGAGTGAGAGAGTGAGAGAG
>JAAUXT010006508.1_pt1 | contig 11149 bp, 11 predicted proteins | sample 7278171 | NCBI WGS metagenome assembly JAAUXT01 (sample SAMN14350112, study PRJNA611818) | marine sediment metagenome | isolation source: surface marine sediment (1.8m) | place: French Polynesia: Moorea | collected 2018-08 | reverse complement strand
TGTATAAATCCTGTTGGAGCCACACATTTCCTTTCCAAAACCAAAGATCCACTACTTGTGATGCCCACAAAACTCAAAATTCAACACGGTTGCACAAATAAACTCAAATTACGACAAAATTTCTGTGCAGCCTTCAACCTAGATCTAAGTCGACTTGACTCGAGTCCCAAATCTCGCAAGTTTCACTGATTTCCTCTGGGTTTTTTGCTTCATTTCGTGTCTCGACCCTTTATAAACAAAATTGGTACAAATGTTTTCCAAAAACAACACTTGGGACCGCATACTGAGACAAAAAAGACAGAAAAACTTACGAGTTGTTGATGCTGCCATTTTTTGCTCCTGACTGCAGAATCGGACAAGCGCTCACGGTGAAAACAGTCAAATTCTGTGCCGGTGCATCGGGCAAGAGAAGCGTGGTACGTTACATCTCAGTCCTACATTCAGTCCTTCGCTGAACCACTTTTGCGGGCATCACATACGCATGGACGTGAGCGTAGAAAAGCTACGTCTACGTCCATGCGTACATCCACGCAGCTGTTTGCCGAACCTACCTAATGCAACGCGTACAGAGGCAGTGATACACAGACACGCACGCACGCACGCGCGCGTACAAACCACACTGATGCAATTAAATTCCACGCTCTCTCGAAACAAGACGTACGTTCGCGCGTGCAAACACACACACACGCACAGACGTCAAAACTGGCCACGTTGTGCCTTCATTCACTCTTCTCCACGGTCAACACGAACCATCTGTCAGATCAACGACTTCATGACTGTCAACAAACTTGACGTCAACTTTCGTTCGGATTCAAAAATGTTTTTCTTTATTCGGATAAAGTCGGCGCGCATACAAGTGTGCAGCAGCGAAGTGGAAACCTTTTTGACTCGGGCTCGAAGACGACACAAGTAGCAGCAGCGCACAGGATCTCCAGGTGCCGGACTCTCAACATGACGAACTCTCTTGAGATGCGGACACTTTTCAGAGCGGCCAGCACCGCGGATCAACCTTTTTGCAAGATGCGCCACTTTTCTATCAAGGCTCATCAAACAGAACCCAACCAAAATAGAAGAACCAAACACGCGGACACACTCCTCAAGAGGGCATATCACGCCTGTGGAAATTCCTCTCCTTTCCTCACGCTGAGAGACCGACACTTTCAAGCACACAGAATCTGCTCGCATGTACCCACTTCAAAAATTCTGCGAAAAATATACAGAAAACGCGTAACCACGGCAACACGCACAGAAGACGTGAAACAACGAAGATAAGACGATCAACCACAGCAACGAACAACTAGAATCTACAGCGCGTAAAAAACTCCATTGACATGTTGGAAGAACTATCGTCGTTCAACAGCCCAAGATGTTGGGAAAATTCGGAATGCAACGATCACGAAGTTTAAGTTAAACTCGAATCGCTTTTGTGTAGGAATGATATATGAACGGCGAATGAGTCATACGTGGCGTCTGATGTGTAACCGTGCGACGACACAACGCTCACAATCCTTTCGGGGTGAAACACACCACGTACCTCAGTTTTCAAACGGCGAAACCAATTTTTGCTGACGTCAGCAGAAAGCGTTTTGTGAAGCTGCTACACAATTTCACGTTTTACCGAAATCGCATCAACGTCCAATTTGATTCAGCACGTATTCTACCCCCAGTGGCCCGACCGACCTGGATGTCTCAGAACATGCCCAGCTGAATGCAAAAGCGATGGCGTGATCCCGTAAGAACGAACGATTGCATCTCTGTTTGGCGCTGCGTCGTGTAACAGAGGAAGCTGACTTTGCAAACCATATTTCACAACCGCAAAGTGAAAAATCGTCACGACACACCGCAGTCGAACTGACAAGCCTGTTTCACGCTGGATGCGTCGTCTGTTGCGTCACCGCGGACGTCAACGGTGGTTGCGTTAACTTGTGCCTCTTGCAGGTGAACAGCAACGCACGACGCGTCGAGCGTGAAACAAGCTCACAAATTTAACGAGCACTTTCACACACACCTCGACCACATGCTCACGCTCACTATCTTGATGTCCGTACTTTATCACAAACGCGGAAAACGGTGCTAAAACTACAAAACTGTGCGCGCAAATGTTTGTGCAATAAAATCACTGTGGAATATTGGCTCACTGATTGCAATGATTCTACACTGTAATTCATACAACATATCAAGCGCCAGGTTCACATGGCATGCGCAATGCGCTGCGTCCCTCTGCCGGCACAGCGCCATTGCTTTGTGCTGGGATACAGTTTGGCGCATGCAGTGAGAACCGGGCAACAGAGGTGTGCTGCTGGTGGGGTAAGCTTGCGTCCGTGACAAAATCGCTCCTAATTTTTGGACAAAAAAGGCGCTCAGAGCCTCCCTGGATGCTTGGGCCGAGTTCACACAAAATGCGTCACGCGTTGTATTTGACACGTCTTTTACAATTGCAGGGATCTAACACGCAACGCATCCTTTGTGAGCCCCGCGCAAGTTTAACTTCATTGAGATCTCACGTGCATTTTACCAAATCTGGGAATTGCTGGTTGCAACTGCACTGTAAAATTTGTGGACACAATTGACACGTCCGGGACAATATGTGGGTGCTTCTTGGCACATGAGACAGAACTGTTCCGACTCCCAAAAGACACGTCTCGTAAGGAATTCACAATGATGACAATTGCAGAACGCGAACATAGCAAGTACACGTGCATTCAACACAAGGGGAAGCACAGAACAATCCTTAAATTTGGGCGTGGTATTACACGCCAAAGCACAATTCTTGACCAACACGACAACACGTTCCATCGGCGCAATGTGTTTTACAGGCCTCACAGACACTTGGTCTACAGACACACGTTTGCACTCACTTTCAACTCACAGTAAGCACCTGTGCACGCACTGTTCTTGGGCCAGGTTCACACACAACTGACCGGCGCGCCGCGTCGCAAGCTGCGCTCACAGTGACGCGCTGCGTAACGCATCATGTGGGACTCTGGGATACGAATAATGTTGCACCCAATTGAATTCAGCTTCTCTCGCGTGCAACTACTGTACATCAAATGTACATTACATTTCAACTGTAAAATCACGAATACTCTGTAAAATCTACAACATGCAAAAATTGCACTTTTCGCATTCTTGATTGGATCTGTCAAGCAGATAGAGATAGATACACAGTCGCGGAGTCAATATCTTGCTGTGATGTCTTGCACGCAAAGCCAATTTGAAGGACAAGCCTTTGCAAAGGTTCTGTATCAGAGATCGGCACGGGTTTGGGACGCTTCTGGAACAATCAGCACTGAATGAATGGATATTTCAAGACGTGCGGTCGCAAGTTCCTCCAAGCAACGTTCCCATAGAGATACAATGTTTTCACTTTGGTTCTGACATGAAGCCCACTGCGCACACTCAGCTTAATTCATTGGATACTGCACGGAAAGCACAATTTGGTGTTGGCCATTTAAACGTTTGTCGGCTTGTATTTTGGGCGGTCAGCGTGAATCAATCGTTTCTTGCGTTTCAATCACCCTGTGACTTGCGTTGCATTTCACAATTGCAGCGGCACATGAAAACCCTACTTCACGCCGAAAGGGTCACGTGTTGCGTCGTCTCCACCACAGGGGCGCAACTCAGTGTGAAATAGGCGTGAACATTCGCTTGCTCCTCCGGTTTTCTTTTTGGCTGAACTGAGCAACACACAGAGAAGACGACGTTTGGTGGTTCGAACACGTACAGTAGCACATTGGTGTTTTCAGCAGAAGATCGAAGCCTGGCCTCGCCCAATTCGAACGACTTTTTCTCTTCAGAGATACGACTTCCAAAAATTTTGCCAACGGAAGCGACTTCGACTCAGGCAGCGTTAGGTGGGTTGAGAAGTGCCATCTTTTGGCGCGAACAGATTGAACAAACGACTGTTTGGCGCCAAAACAGAAAGGCGGCCTGCCCGACGAGCACGACACACACAGGTGGCGCCAGTGAGGCGGGCTGATTGCACGAGCGCGGTGAAACATTTGAAAACGAAGAATACACAAAAAACTCAAGTCCCTGAAATATTAGACCTTATCGAGACGTCACGAACCGATTTCCTTGTGCTCTTTTTTTTACCCTCTGGTCTTGGAACACTGACAAATTCACGCCGAAGGCTCCACACTTGGAACTGTGGATACGTTCGTTTTTACCCACATTTTCCTTCAAATTTTTGTAGCAAAAATTCAAATCATCGCTTCCACGGAAGATAAGATATTTGTGTGTTTCGAAAACAACACACAACACAGCATCAGCAGTACTGAACCAACTAAGTCTGGGTCAACTTGTTGAAACACAATAAAAAGAGCAATCTCTGAAAAATCTTTGATAACATTGAATCACACAACGAATAGATATTTCAGACGAAGTCTCGCGGAAAGTTTCACGAGAAGCGATTGCCTGACGACGCGGGGTTTGGTTGCCGTAGAAACGACGCGATTGGCGAAATGATTGTTGGCTGCGTTGTGACCGACGCAGGCGGTGGGAGTGACGTCAGCCGTGACGTCACAGTGCTGCGACGTGTGGGATGCTTCTCAAGCAGGGGGTGCCGGTTGGGAGTCACTACTGATATCACATTGAGGCTGAACCGCTCTCATTGGCTGCCTGCAAAAAAGGCGACAGAAAATCATGAAAAGATCTGTTCTTTTACCAGAAAACCTATATATACGAGAAACGCCCATTACTTGTCCAAGAAAACGTTCAGCAACTTGTATGATTGATGCCTTTGCTTGTTACTTTGTTTTGGCAATGAAAAGATTGGTCTTATCTCGTTGGTGTGTTTATCTTGCGCCATTGATCTGTCGGATGTCAGTTCGAGAATTGCATGCAGCAGACAAAAGCCAGCAAAGTGACCACCTCACTAACCACCAATGCGTGAAGCAACGAAACTCATTGGCTGATCCCAACGAAAAGAACACAACCGAGCGCGTGAATGTGTGAGCGAGAGGATGAAAGAAGGAACGAGAGAAAACATAATTGGCGTGTGTGGGTGAGTGAATGTGTATGCGTGTGAGTGAGTGAATGTGTATGCGTGAGTGAATGAGACAAGACCGAGGGCGGTACACACACGAGTGAGTGAGTGAGTGAGTGAGTGAGTGAATGAGTGAGTGAGTGAGTGAGTGAGTGAGTGAGTGAGTGAGGTAAAGGACCGATCACGGACCGGAGGTATCGTCGTGCGGATAGTTGTTCGTTGCTACGGGCGAGTCGTGCACCGTTACTTCGGCGACGCCCGTGGTGACGTCCTCCACTTGGTTCTCCTCCTCCTGCTCCTCGTCCTCCGACGTAGCAACAGCACCGACGTCCGTATCTATGGTAACCAAGAGGTGGCAACATGCAAGACAGGCTCGCCACAGATCACACCACGCACTGCAAGAGGCAGACCTTCGCATTTGTTGCAGAATGCCATTTTGTTGTCGTGTTTCTGGAAGGAAAACTTTCACGCACAGGGATACGGTCAAAAATTCCGAAGAATTTTTGGAAGGTGCTGTACGCAAGACTGAGTTGTCCTTCTTGAGCAGCTATCAGACCATTTCTTTGGTACTACCAGCTTGTTGAAGAGAACAAGAGCTGCACTGAATCCGAACTGGGTGGTCGGAAGCTAGAATATGTGGCTGAGCGATATGAAACCAAGTCTGATCAAAATGCCATGGCAATGTTTGCCTTTTTGTCAGACAGCTCCAATGGTTCGGATTTTTCGTGTCTCCCTCTTGAGTTGAGAAGCCACACACAGGAAAGGGTCACACACCATGCTTTTCATGCTTCTCATTGGTCGCCTCGTCCTCGACCGGCTCCGCCATGGGTTTCTCGTCGCGTTGCGTAGCAACCGCCGGCGGTTCCTTGGCGACGCTCGAGCTGGGAGGGGGGACTACTTTTCTGCGTTGTGAAGGCGCAGGCACTACTTTCTCAGGGAGCACGACGCCATTTTCCGGCAGCTTACCGCCGCCCTCGACCGTGCTCCAGCGCTGGGTGTGACGCTTCATCCCAAATCCCTCCTCGTAGTTCCCTGCAAATAGTTTCACCACAGTTCTGCCTTTTGTTCTCCAAAGTTCCGTATCAAAGGACAAAAGGCCATCACACAGTGCCGAGTGTCAAGAGCCCAGCACATGGGCCTAGATCTACTTTGTGGCAAAAGGAAATTTCCGCCAGATGCTTGGTTTCCTGTGTAAAAGGCCCTCTGTATCAAACTAAGTAGGAAATCCTGAAAACAGAACAGTTCAAGCCGATACGTCGCGTCGCGTCGCGTTCCTTGTCTTCGCGACGCAACACACGTCGATCCGAACAGAGACGCAGCCTGAGTGAAAACGTTTGGCAGTCGTCACTTTTCGCTTTGTCTGGTCGACACCCACCTTTCTTCTTGAATTTCTCCATGAAGTGCTGCTTGCAGAAGAGCACGCCGTCGTTGGTCGCGAAGTTGGAAAGGCTGTGCACACGAGAAACAAGAACACAGACGTCATGAATACCCGCGATCGCCATGAGCTCTTCTGGTGCCAATTCGCACTAACTTTTTCAAATTTATAATTTTTCACCAAAATTTGGCTTCACCACACCAAACTCTGAGCACCATTCAGTTTGGGTGTGAGGTGGCTGGAAGCACACGGCTCTGCCCCTCCCTCCCTCCCTCCCTCCAGACACACACACACACACACAAACACAGAGAACACACGCACAACACCCAAGATGACTTGAGGAAATCGCTTACCCACAAACGGAGTTGTTGCTTGTAACTTCCGCTTGCGCCAAAAATAATCAAGTTCTACAGTTGATCATGTTTCCTGTTGGATCTTTGTCCCCTCAATTCCAAGTTCGTGAGCTCGGAAACTTCGTGTCTCGCTGAGAAGGGGTTACGCCCTGACAAGTCGCACAATTGGCGTCAACAGTTTGTCTGTCTCATCCACGTGTTTGTCTTTCACACACACAAACACACAGACCTTTCACACACACACACACACACACAGACCTTTCACACACACACACACACACACACACACACACACACACACACACACACACACAAGCGCACGCGCAAATTGTCAGAGTAGCGACAACAAACCTGTTTTGACGTCCAATATCCCTCTCCACCACACAATTTCACAACTTTTCACGTACCGAACGCGTGCACCCGGACACGGAGCTGGATGTGTAGTTTGGTCCTCGTTTTCTGACCTCACCCCTGCACATCTATACCTTCACTCACACACACACACACACACACACACACACACACACACACACGTACCTGAGGACGCGCTTGCAGTGCGAGCAGCGGAAGCAGTTCTTGTGGAACTTGCCCTTGTCCGTCAGCATCTGCTCCATCGGGTAGACGCGCTTTCCACACAGCAGACACATGTCCGTGTTCGTCTGCAACAAGAACATGTCAGTACAGACACGCGCCTCCGTACCACCAGTCAGGGTCAGGTTATCGTCAGGGCTATCCGCACTGCAGACGGTTTTAGTTCACGAAATCCAGCACACAAGGGTGTGCCCTGGGTATGGCCGAGAAAGGGCTCGTTTCCAGGGAAAGCGGTGTGTGTGTGTGTGTGTGTTTCGAGAGGCAGAGACATGGACAGACAGAGAGAAAGAAGAGACAGACACACACACAGACAGAAAAAGAAATTGCTAATCATGTGTTAAAACCCTCTTCTTTTTTTGTTGGCGAGGAACAACGCAAATCCTGTCCTCGCATTGTGGATTCACAGGATGCATACAGTTCTGTCTCTGTCACACACACACACACACACACACACACACACACAGAGGCGTCTACAGCCAATATGACATTTCTGTTCTGCAGGTGAACATTTTGGCAGTGTGTTTGATCCCTTGTGAGATAGAACGTTGGACCGGGTATGACACCCGCAGGTACAGCTGTGGGTATCCTGCGTGAAAACCGCTGAGCTCAGTCACCAGTGCAATGACTGCAACGACTTCAACACAAGTTTGTGCTGTGAGAGTACGCACATTCCAAGGGTAAAGTCCCTGCGTGAGTTCATGTGAAACAAACGTACAATTCTTTAATGTTTTTTGAAACATGTTGCGACACTTGTCCACCGAGTTGTCCAACACCAAATTCACATTCAACGCGCTTCCCGTCAAAATCCAGCCCAATTCAAACAGACTGTTGTGGCTGCTGATTTTTGCTCAAATAGATCTTGACAAAATTCAAATTGACAAGCTTTACCTATTTTGAGGACGTCAAATTTGGCAGGGAGCGGAACAACTCCCCGTCCCCATCCGAAACCAGAGTTTGCCACTGTACCTCAAGAAACGACCGCAAGTTTGAATTACGAGGGGTGTACCAAAATAGACCAATCATCATGCATTGGTTGAAGCTTTTCTGTCAGATCTTGATACAACTTTTCAGATCAATTGAAGGTTTTGTACCAGTATCAGACCCAAGTCTTTCCTAGACTTTTGTTACTGTAAATAATAACTAGTTCCCTCTAGTATTGGGTAGGAGATCTGTTGTATGCAACCAAAAACTTCAATAATATGTCATTGATCCACTCTGGACTATATTTTGGAGTTGATTGAACCTAATCAAGTCACTTTGAAATGTCTCTGCAACATTCTTTGTATGACCACTAAGATTGAATAAAGTATTGGCAAGTTAACCAATTTTTCCAACTGTGCCTGAACTATAGTGGAGAGTCAACATGATCACTAACTTGGATGAATATGTGCAGGACACATGCAGGATCCACCATGGGGACCAGATAAAAATTTGAACAATCATGGACTGAGTAATCTGCGATGATCGGTCTATTTTGGTACACCCCTCGTACAAGTCTGGGTGGAGTTGGACAACAGAATCAAATCAGCCACACGAAAAGAAAGACAGAAAAAGCCACGGCTCACAGATCGATGGCAGAACAACAGAGCGAGCTGCAACACTTGCTCGTAGATCTGGACAAAGTATCTCTGTGTGCAAGTCACCTCTCAAAACCAGACATCCCTGCACAAACTCAAGAGGTCTTCAGACACAACAGATCAAGTCTTTTGTTTGAATGTCCAAAGTTAACACTGGAGTCAAAATTGGGCACTACTTTCTTCGTGTACGAATCTGCACAAGTATTTTCCCCGGCTCAAGTTTTGGCTTTCACACAGCAGAGCGCCATTGTAGTTTCAAGGCGCGTATTCCCCACCCACATCACGTCGCATGTCAAACAGGCTCAGTGCCTGCCCCGCTCAGCGCGCTTTCTTTTTCATTTATTTATGCTCGACCCACTGAACCTTAACATTTCAGTTCAAGTCACGATCCTTTTGTAACTTTCCCCGAAACAAAATTACCCCTGAAACTTGAGACTAAATTTAGCTCTGAGCAGAGCACGTCGAACTTTGGATCATCAAATGTTCACTCCATGGACTTTGAGATCCATAGATATTTGTCTCATCATGAGACACAAAATTTTTATCAAACCAGGAAAGGCTTGCGGTTTCCCGCAAATGACTCACATTTGCACCAGCAAAAAAGAAACCAACGAACCTCGTAAGAGACATAGAGTTCACCATTAAAACCACCCTAAAATGTAGCCAAGGCTTTCTGCTTTAAGTTCATGTCAAAATATACAAATTCCGTACCGTCTGTGGCGAGAAATTCGCCATAAATGTGCTGTTCCTCACAACTCCGGAAGTACTTGTAGCCATCTTGGTTTTCGGTCGCTGCCACTTGTTGTCACTGCTCGAGTTGTGTCGCGAGAGTCCTGGTCGATTCCGCGTGGTCGCGGGAAGTTGTGCGCATTTCCCGCGCTGGTTATTTCGAGAAATAAAACCACTCCAGTGCTTTCGGTACCTTGCAATCACTTTTCTTTGTGTTTCTGTTCATTTTCTCTGTAGTTTGCAACTGCTACAAAACTATTCTGTATACAAATTCAACACGACAGCAGTTTTTGAGCTTTCTCAAGGATTGTATTCTGATTCAACTGGACATCTGTTTGTGTCTCGATTGCTGATTTTGCTCTTTGGATCGGAGTAGGATTCACTGGCTGTTGTTCGCCACGCGTTGTACTCTTCCTGGAGTTTCGGCGGATCCAGTTCAGGTTGGTGGAGCGGAAACGCCCTGGGGAGGGGATCTGAAACAACAGAGCTCGACTGATTGGCTGGTTCTACTCTTGCCGTGCTCGCTTTTGCACGTCTTGGAGCTGCAGTGTTTTGTTTGTTCTGGTGCTTTTGCTGCAGATTTCAATGTTGAGTGACCCCGGCAACGACCACAACAACCATACTACCACCACCACAACCCCCACCATTCCCCCACCGCAACCAGCCACCGTTTAGCCATCCAGGGTGGCGTGACATCTGTTCTTGGGTGACCCGGGGGTGAGTGACTCAACATAAGAAATTTGCTGGGGTTACTGGCATTTGAAAATTTTTGACATCCAAAATTCCGGAATTTGGGTGACTATCCCCAGGGTCACTCAACATTTGAAAATTGCTGGGGTCAGTAGCAATTGAAAAAAATTTGACATCCGAACTGCCAGAACTTTGCACAATCAGTTTCACACAACCACCAATTCCGGGAAGCTCGACTCGGTTCTAAGTGACCAATCACACTTGTTCTTTCACGTGCCTTTGAGGGCCTGGGGTGACGCGGGGAGATGACGCTCATTCCCATTGTACGAGATGTCGTACGTCGAACTGTAGTAGTGGGCGACCTGAAATGGTATGACGCCTCTGGAGTGACCAGGTAGGAGTTTGGCTGGGAGTTCTGAGCACCGAGAGTCCCATTTCGGGACACGACATGACCGGGGAGGGGGGGAACTGACACACCTCGCTTGATTCTGTCAGAGTCCCCCGGATACATGTGTGTGAACCCAAGAAAATTCTGATTGGAAGAAAGATACAAAGATGCAAAAACGAAGAGTGCAAGAAGCAGTTCAAAACAAAACCCGCCACACCCACACCCACACCCATACAAACACACACACACACACACACTCACACACACAGATACACACACACACACACACACACACACACACACACACACAAGTAGTATTAGGGCCCGTTACTTGGTGCACACTTGGCATTTCTTTTTCATTTTTTGTCAGAAATTTGGATCAGATTGTGCGAGTGCGCTTTACCAATGATTTACAGAGTCAAACTGGGTAGATGTATTTCTTTTGCTTTTTTAACTCGA
>JAAUXT010006284.1_pt1 | contig 11149 bp, 13 predicted proteins | sample 7278171 | NCBI WGS metagenome assembly JAAUXT01 (sample SAMN14350112, study PRJNA611818) | marine sediment metagenome | isolation source: surface marine sediment (1.8m) | place: French Polynesia: Moorea | collected 2018-08 | reverse complement strand
CATGCCAAAGATCGAGGTCAGTCCTGCCAGGTCAATTGGTGTGGCGAATGATGTGACACGCGAATCTTAAATGGTTTTGTGCAGCGGTTTCTTTTGAAGACCCCCTCGTACCTTTCATGAGGATCAGATGACCTCAAAGTCAGGAGAGTCTGGTGGCTTCCGGGCGGGCGAGTTGCTGGCGTCTGAACTGAACGGCTGGTCCAGAATGATGCCTTCGGAGAAATGTCTTTGGCTCTGACTGCCACTGTCCGATTTCTCTTTTCCCTTGTCACTCTCGAGTCGCTCGTGTTTGTGTTTGTGTTTGTGCTTCTTGTTCTTTTTCTTCTTTTTCTTGTGTTTGCTCTTCGAGTCGGAGCCGCCGGCCTCCGGGGTGGAGGTCCCAGTCGCGAGAGGCGAGTCTGTCGGCTGCAGCGGAACGAACATGGACGAGTCGAACTGCGTCGGACCCGTCACCGCCGCTGTTCGAGGAAATGCAAGAAAAGGGAACAAAATAAGAAAGCTACGCCCAGAAAGCGCACGGTTCTATGCAAACTTGGCCGACAGGAAACTTGCAATTTCTGGCCTGGAACCCTTTTGGGGTGGGTTATTTCACAGTGGAAGTGGGGTTGGGGTGGGGTCGAAATCTTTTTGCTGGAAAATCAGCAGTGTCAAATTGTAAGCAGAAAACATTCTGTGCTGCCCCCCTCGGGTAAGTCAGACACACAATGCCCTTTGCACTTTGTCCGTCGACAGTCTCCTTCAGATCACTGCAAAAAGCACACGAGTGAAGGCGCACTGACCTGACGCGCCAGACTGCACGAGTCCGGGGCTCGAGTCCTCAGAGTCCTCGCTGAGACGTGACACGCTGTTACCGGCAGATCCTGGTGCAGACGTCGGCAGCAGCGTCGCGCTCAACTGCGACGCGGACGTCGACGCCGCCTTCGCCTCAACAGCAGCCGGCGACCTGACAACTGGCGAACTCACTGAACCAGCGCCGTCCTCTTGCTTTACTGGACCCTGACAAGAAAGACAACACTGCTGTGAGTGTGGGTGTTCTCTGATGTCACATTTCAAAAGCTTTGAAGGAAATCTGGTGATGTTTCTCAGCAAAACGCTTTTTACACAAACAAGATCAAGCGCAATTTACCGCAACAGACGCAAACTTGAGAAATTCGTCAGTGTACGACTGCGTCTTGGCGCCTTCGGCTGTTGTGGTTGCAGTGGCTCCGTTGAGAACGGGGACAATGGGCGTGGGAGCCTTCAGCAGGTGGTGCAGGGTGCTGGGGGTGGAGGTCGGCACGGCGGAGGCGCTGCCCGCGGGAGGTGAGGACGACTCCATGAAGTCCATGGGCAGCGTCGACGACACCGGAGCCAGCGCCGTGGAGACGCCTGTCGGACGCAGGTCGCTCTGTGCCAACGCGTCCGTGCTCGGTCCAAACTGCCAGTGAACATGTATTTATATCGAACAGTGCATTTCAAGAATAAAATGTGTGCTTGACTTTCCAAGGTGTCAAGCAAATGCAAACATGTGTCGCAGGTTGTCAGACTTCACTTTGATACAAGGGCACTGAAGACTGTGACAGATTACTTCTCCGCCGGAACGAAGTGACGCCTGACAAGAACATTGTGCACAAATGTCCACGACTTTTCCTGCGGTGCATCTCAACAGCGAGGTGTTCTTGCAAATGAACTCTGCCTTCATGCAGGAAAATAATAACTTCCACAATGAACAAATACTTTTACAAGCAGAACAGGGGAGGCAAGTCAGTTTTTGTCGAGGTTCCTGTCCCAACTTTGTTTCATGGGGAAGTGTTCGATTGTTTTGTTGGGTTTTTTTTTCGTAATTTGAAAAGAAACTGCAGAACCTTGTCAAAAGATATCTTGAGAGTGTAAAGGGAGAGGTCACATCTCTTTCCGAATTGCAACAGACGTGCCGTTCCTGGAGCAACTGGCGCATCCAAAGACCAGAAATTTATCATGGGCTTGATTTGTGATCTGTAACGGCTTTTTGACTTTGATTTCCACGCAGAAAAACTCCCGCCATTTCATGCCTGAACACAAGAAACGAAAGCAATGATTCCGGAGTTGCGGGCAAGTCCCTTTCTGACGAAAGGCGCGTTTGGCCTCAACTTTATGAAAATGAACTCGCGTTTGTTGACCTCCAAACACCACCACACGACTGTCACCACTGAACCACACTGCCCTTCACAACACTGACTCTTGTCACATCAAATCGATCTTTCGATTGGTTTGCAGTTGCACAACCGCCAAGCACACGTGTTTCACGAAACGAAGCGAACCGATCCGGACAAAAATTACGAGAGCTGCAACGTGACACCACAATAACAACACCCAGGCCACTCTACGACATAGTTACAACTCAACCATCCACAACATCGGTGAGGTCCTACAAGGGAGTGAACGTACACATGGAGCGCTGTCAAACAAAGCACAGCAAGACAGACAAAGAATGGGCTCAAGGATGTGGGAGCACAGGCACAATCTTAATCTTGAGTTTTCCAGTGCTTCTGTGAGAAGCAAATGGATTCTAAGGACACTCAGACACACTGCGGGTAGCACAGCACGACAAAGCAAAGCAGCCTACAGATGAAGCCAAGAGTCTCCAACTCACCGAATCCTCCTGGATTGTCGAAAAACAGCGAAACGAACAGACAGTGAACCCACTCAAAAGTTTCGACACAAATTTACAAGTGCTTGAAAATGTTCTGAATTTTGCAAAGATTTCTCACAAGTTCTGATAGATTTATCACAAGAGGTTCTAACAGTTCAGTTTGGATTGTGCAAAAGATGAGGCATCTCAGAGAACATGAAAAACAGCAACTATGAAACTATGCTGGAAACCTCGAGGATATGTCACGCTGGACAGACACAAAGGCTCACCTTGATCTTCAACTTGATCGCATTGGTTTCGTCTGACTCTGCCTTTATGCTGGGCTCAGCCGAGGAAGCCAGACTGTACGAGGGTGTCGGAACGAGCGAGTCCGCTTTTCTCTTCAAACTACCCTCGCCCGAACCACTCGTTCCAAAGGCCAAGTCAAACAGAACCTCCTGCACGAAAAGCGGACACAAAGAGACCAAATTGTAAATTGTGAAAACATGTGGAGTGGAATACAGTTGGAAAGCAAGCGTCACCGTACGGGCGGTCTTTGCGGCGGCCGCTCCATGGGCGGAGTCTCCGGTCGAATCACAGGGTTCAGCTGCGCTCGTTTTTCCTTCATATTCAGCACCATCATGGACTGGAAAAAGAGAATCGTTGCTTTTGTTGAGTGAACATGTTTTTGATTGAAAATGTTTGGAGAATTTTTTGTCAGCTCCCAATATTGTGTCACCTCAGGTGTGACGAGGCAGCTGGGCCGCGCTCTGCCGTACAAAGCGAAGTACAGGTCTGCGACATCACACCGCAATCGACTGTCGTGAGCGAACGTCGAGCTGCAAACACAAACGGTGCAAACAATGCCTGTCGCGCAAACACCAATAAAACAAAAACACAGGTGTAAATACGCAGTGAATCTGACTTCATGAGCTTCCAGAGCCTCTCGACGAGCTCGTCCGAGTTGAGGTTGTTGTCCTCGGTTCTGCTAAAGGGCGGATTGTCCGCCATCATCCGCAGCACTCTGTGCCTACAACCCACAAGCAAAACATCACAGAACAACGAAAACCAGCAAGGTTCCCGAGAAACGGCAATCGAAAGCACGCCGGACACTTGCCTCACAAATGGGCTTTTGTCCTCTTCCACAATCTCCAGAAGAAACACGAGGACTTCGTAACTCTTCTCAACTTTGAAAACATCAAACAAGAAAGCAAAGGTCAGAAAGCCCGCGTTTTTGCGGTGCGCCATGGGGTGGGGTGGGGGTGAGGTTCAGATGGTAGCACCAAACCATGCTCCAAGTAGGCCCCAGCCTGATGCTAGGGATGGGTCAGATGACCATACCAGGTCAGAGGCTGGCCTGACGCTGTCACCTACCCTGGGGGGGGGGTGCGCAGATAATGACACCAGGCCACACCCCAGGTGGGACTTGCCCTGATGCTATCATCCTGCACACATACAATCGTGATTGGACCAAGCCCGTGAATCGCTGAAAACCGCGGGCACATCCCTTCCCCAAACACAGTTTTGAAGCATACAGGTATCCCACGAACTGTTACCGCGTTGTGTGCTTTGACTGACATCGCTACCAAAACAACACAAACCTTGCATGAAATCCACCAAAGCTTCAAGAGCTGCCAGTCGCACGTCGACGAAGTTTCCGGCCACGGCGTAACTCTTGAACAAGTTGTAATCTGGGGGCAAATGCCCGAATTTCTGCATGTGCCGAATCGCACGAAGACAGCTGACAGTGACGACAAGTCGGTACGACGGAATCAGTTTCTCCATGTTCAAGTAGCCAGTTAGTTCCTCCAGAATCAGCTTCGTCTCTGGTGTCAGAGATTCAGTGCTTGGGCCTCCCGTCCTGAAACACAAACTTTCGAGGTTTTCGCTCGGCAGTTTTCTTGCGCAAACGAAGGAACCAATTTGGATCGTTCCGAGAGCACCGTGAACTGTGGAAACTCACCCGGTGATGGTCACCGTGGTGACGGCCGGGGTGATCGTTGCCGTGACAGCGTCAATCAGAGACGCTCTGTAGTAGCTGTCGGAGTACTGCGCAACAAGAATTTGGTCATTTTCCCAGCATTCCAGAGAGACACTTGCAGATTACGCCTGAACATGTCCCTTTATCTGAGTACGCACCTTGTTCCTCGAATTGTCGTTGTACTTGAAAAGATCCAACACGAACTTGAGAATTTCCGGCGGACAGATGCCGTGAATGTTTCTCTGTTTGGACATGGCGACCACGAGCGCCTTCTGGAGGAAGTAGTGTTGAAAGTTGTTGAAACTGTTCCTCCTGACGATTTCTGGGCACGAGTGCGAGCCAAACATCTTGAGGAAGAGCTGAAACATCGCGGGAGGACCGGCCCAGGTGTGCACCAGCGAATTCGCGACCTAGCAAACAAAACCAGCTTGAACTAATAAAATTGTGCGCAAGAACAGTTCTTGCAAAGCACACAACAAATGAAACGTCAAAACAGTTGTTGCCACCCACATGCGCCAAACATTCTCCAGCGTGCATTCTCACTCTGTAGAAACACTTGTCGTTCTCAATTGTGGACGTCAGTGCCATTCTGGCCTTCGCGGTCGGATATTCTCTCAGCGCAGAAATTGCCTGCAATTGCCGAGAAGAATTTGCAATTGATATGATTGGAAAAACTCGCGCCCAAAACAGGACGATGACTGCCAAAATGAACACTTCACCTCACACTGGGCGACAACATCCCTCTCGTATTTCAACATGAACTGCCACATGATGTCGGGCTGCTCCAAAGTGACCTGACGCAACATGGACATGTCGGGGTCTACCCGCAGCCACAACACCGGCGAATCAGCGCTGAAACACAAACACCACTTGTCCGGATACTGAATTCAAAACTGGTTTGTAAACAGCAAAGTGAACAAACACCACCCACTCCATGTCACTGAGATCCATGTCGACTTCTTCGCCAGTGCACAATGGAATTTTTTTCTTCTTGTTCCTGTGCAAAGAGCAAAGGGAATTATTGTGCTACGAGATTACCGTCCAACAACGAACTCGGAATGTACGTTTCTGAAAGAACTTCCCACCTTCTGCTCTTGGAGTGACAGGTGATCTCAAATTTGTTTCTGTTTTCCTCAATTTTGAACGTGTGGCTGAAAGTTCCATCCAACTCCTGTATCGACACGGTGATCGGGCCCTGGCAATGAAAGCAGTACATCAATGGCACCACCACTTGAGGCAGAACTAGAGCTACACCTGACAAAACATGCTTTCCATCATCATGGCCAAGAGCGCAGATTGGAATCTGAAGCACAACACACAAAGAGCTGTACCGAGTACTTCATGGCGCCCTTCCCAGTGAGGTCTTCCTTCAGCTCGAGCTCCACGACGTTCCTCTTCCTGTTGAACACGAAGCTGCCGCGGAAGCGAGGGACTCCGCAGTTGTGTCTGTGGCAAGTCAAGGAACACAACCCACCACCACCACTACGGTACGTCTGTCGCAACAGTTGAACACAGTGACTTTGCAAAATTGTGTCACAAAGGATACATCCACAAATCAATGAAGGTTTTCACATCTTTGCCAGTAACGGTCGCCAGTCCTTTGAGAAACTGAAAAAGAAAACAAGTGTGCGCACATCTTTGTGCAGGTTGGCTCAGCCACAAGGAGAAAAGAAGCGGCCTTTTCACAATGACTCGGTCGCACACTCACTGAACTCGTGGACAGCAGCATGTTTCCCCAGGTGCCAGAGGTGAATTTCTGCTGGGCTGCGTTTGTTGCCAGGGCCAACAATTTGTTGAAAGCCTACGTGACAATGAGATCCACAAAGATGCCTTTTTTCTCGTGTGTCCAACAACGCACTTGCCTTTCGACGAATGAATGTACAACACACCAGACACCTGCAAAGTGACTCGACCTTCTCCTCACACAACACGCACCTGGATGAGCAACTCCTGTCCAATGTGCAGCTCGAGCATCCTGATGACGAGGTGCGCCTTCTTCTCGTACACTTCGACGTAGCGCGGAGACACGGTGTGCGGGCTTCGCACGTCGAAGTACATCGAGCTGTCGTTGGCGAAGGACGGATCCAGGTAGATTCCGCCAACGTCCGCTTCGAACCGCTGAACCAGGTCCAGGTCCTGGTGGGTCAAAGAAGAAACACCATTCGTGCATTTCCATAAGGAGCTCAAAAAGTATGAAATGTGTTCTTTGACTTCTGTCAATGACACGTACCCTTGCAATGTGGTATCGATATTCGTTGTTACCAAACGCCCTCTTTGTGTAAAGACCTGCGAGATACCGCGAGATCCCTTTCGTCAGCCAAGCGTCACACCTGACAAAGACAAAGCGACCAATCAAACAATCAAGCTAGTTCCCTCGTATGACAACGCAATTGACGAAACATTCAAACTGCGCGAAGAAAACCGCTTGCACCCACCAGTTCTGCATACTGATGAAGCAGCCGAAGAACTGTTGCGCGATGGCGCGCACCATTGCCTGGCGTGATCTGGGCACCTGGTCTATGATCTTCTTGGTGTGCAGCAGATTGGTGCTGCAAGTAAATAAGAACAATGTGTCCAAACTAAAACAATGTATCTTCAAGCGAAATTTGTGACTGCAGATTCTCGGTCAGCCTGAACAGGTCAAGTTGCTCAGCTGAATGTAACTTCACCTGAAGATGGACAATGTAGCGTAAGCATTCACATCGTCGTACGCGTTGTCCACGAAGACTTGTTTGTAGCAAGAGTAGGGGTAGCGACTTGACATGAGCTCTTCACAGAACTCGAATCCTTCATGCAGAAACGACGTGGAAGCTTTCAGTATCGGCGTCAGGTGAGGCAGACAGAAGTGAGTCACTTCGTGCATGTTGGGATCAACCAAAACTTCGAACGGTCTGAAAAGTCAACGCGAAAGTAGTAGTTGTGTAAAGTTTTTACAGCGAGATTCGAAATTCAAGCGGCTACGACTGAGAGTGGACAGCGTACAGAAAACACACACACACATATGTTGCACTTTTTGGACCAATTTCTGACGTCAAAAGTAGATCTGAGGTGCGACTTCCACAAGGGAAATTGACTTCTTCAGTCTCTGCTGGTCGGAGACTCAAAAGTTAGGGGATAAATTCTCATTCAGGCAGTCTCCACCTTGATATGAAAGAAAAATATTCACAAAGCCATTGTGAGTTGCTTGCTTTCAGCCGAACAAGGGATCAAAGATCAAACAGCACGTGGCGTGTTACAGTTGTGCTCGGAACACTCACTGTGCCCTTGAACAGGCCATAGCTGACTTTCCTTCCCAAAGCAAATCCAACAGTTCAGTTCATTTTGATTTGCAGAAGGGTGGGGTTTTTCCTCAAACTATTTTGTTTGTTTTGTTGCTTTGGCAAACCAACCATTTGGTTCATTCGCTTTCCTCCCAATCAAAAACAACTGAACTGTTGAATTTCCCACTGGCTTCACAGAATGCCGCGGGCACAAAAACACTGGTAATCAGCCTTTGTTCAACCCTTTAGGCATTTCTGGAAGCCAAAACCACAATGAACAACAAACGTTTTGCTTTCTTTTTGGTGCAGAGAAATATTTTGTACAAAATCCTTGTGGTCAAACTTCGGGTGCGACTTGTAGTGTGCGCTCGGGTACGACAAAAAAGGAGTTTCACGGTACCCAACGGCAAGAGCAATGTTGGCAGCAGCGGTGGGAGTTGACAGGTAATAGTGGTAGGTTTTCTTCCTCAGATCGGCAGTGTAAACAGTTTCGATGAGATCTCCACTGGATACGGCAGTCATGTACAACTCCACCGTGAACTCCAGTTTCCATGTACACACATCCGAAAAGGAATCAACACACGGAAACCACAACCTGCAAGAAAACAATTTACTCCACACATTGTTTCATGCGCTTGGTTTCTGCACAAATCTGCAGACTGCACCCAAACCTTCTCACCTGGACGAGTTCTCTCTGCCGTACGTGAACATGTGCGCACTTCGATCCAACAACGTTCCATCAATGTCAGGCAAAACAAACTTGACGCCGCCACTGGGATTGTCGAGGGAAAACTCAATGCAGATTCTGAAAGGCTTCATCTCTGAAACATACGAATGCAATGTTTGACGAAATTGAACCGAAGACGTCACAGATGTTTGTTTTTCAGGTGTTGAATCTTTTGCGCCGAACCTTGAATGATTGGATACGACTCAGGTGGCAATTTGATGGTAACTTCTCCATTTCCGTTGTCGGAATCCACTGTCTGCATCGCTGCGTAGTGATGGGACTCAAAATGATCCAAATTCCTCCTGAAAATGCAAAGACAGATTGGGCAACCTCACGAATGACGTTGGTTCCTTGACATTACACACAGAAAGAAAAACACTCACTGTTTTCCATCGTCCTGACAAATTTCCAAGGTCGGATCACTGTAACCGAAGCTTGCTTCCCAGACATCATTCACAGCAACACGGTAGAGCCGTGCAACAGTCAAGACAAAATTTCGAACCAATTTTTACGAAGCTCGCACAACACCAAAATCTACTTTGTGTGGCATCTTGCATTGAAGGGTCAAGTTTTCCACTTCTGATCGCCCGACATCTTGCTTCCTTTTGTGGTTCCCTGAAAACTCACTGCAAGCTAAAGAAGTGGCCGCAGAAACATATCTTCCCTCCAAATCCGCAAAGAAATCCCCTCCCATTGCAAAGGATCTCTATTTGGTTCCGCCTCGGGACGCACACGTGGGCTTATTCGTTTTTGCTTGTGGAGTGACCCGGGTGGGCTCAAATGTGGAAAACCACTCACCTATTGTTGCGATAGATGAACGTTCAACGCCAGTCGGATGACCAACGTGCGGAAGCATTGATTTCTGACGGGTGCAAATATGGCAAAGTAATCGATCACTTGATCAATTGTGCTGGCTGCGAGAGGTGATTGATCCTGAATGTGTGCCATGATGATCAATCATCATGTTATTTCCTGCTTTAAAAAGCTGAGCGCTTCTACTTCAACCACATCAGCCATTTTCCAGAAAGAGAGGGGAAAACCCTTGATCACGTGACCTCCTCCTGGGGGGAGGCATGCTGGGTAATTCCAGCAAAATAGCAGAAATTTGATATTATGTGTCTATTCCCTGTCTAATGTATGTATCAATTGATTATAAAAAATATTTAGAATAATTAAAAATTGTTGTAGAGGCCAGCACCCCCTGGTGGGGGAGGAAGTGTGGTGTGACACACCAGCCTCAAATGTTAGAACCACGCCCAAAGGTGGCAGCACTGAGTCAATAAATACAGAGATTCCCGCCCCCGGGGGCAGTCTCACCTGAGATACCAACCAGCGTGTTTGTGATATCACCACAGCTCACACCCCTCCCGGGTGTCAACAAAGCAGCCCACAAACGACAGACAAAGGATATGACATTGTTTGCTGTTGACCTTGATTTTCTTCAAGTCAGGCTTCAGCGGGTGAATTAGAAGTTCCACATATCCCTGCGGAAGAAAAGTTAAGACGCCTTTCATGATTGACTCCATTGCACTTGAAGAAAGTGACGAGATGCAATGTTCGAGACTCAATGGTCCAGGTCCCACTTACAATGATCGATTCTCTGTCAAAGTAGAACCCCGTGATACACAAAGTCTGGTGAGCTGAAACAACAGAAAGGCATAAGGGTTTAATGCAGCTCGACATTCGTGCTTCTCCAATGCTGCTTCACACGTAACCCGTGTGCAGCGGAATGTCTTCCCACACCGAAGCCAATATGCCCTATTATCGCCCAATTTCGATTCAAATGGCAAAAGACCGACTTGAAAAAACAAACACTAACCCAGCCTCCATGACTTTCCTATGTCTCCTGTTTTGTCTCTTTTGACCTTAGACATTGAGAACTGTCTCCACACAACAATAAACAAAGACAGCAAAATAATTTTGCCCTGCCAATTTCAACCAAACATCATTCGTCTTTTCTAATTTTGATTTCTGTTATCTATATGCTGAGTGAACCAGCAAAAAAAAAAAACTCAATGCACAATTAATTATATGGGTACATTTAAATAGATCTCCAAAATGACAAAGCACAATGTACGAGAGTTTGTCTGATGTCAGATCAAAATCTCACCTCAAATTCGAAAATGAGTTCTGAAAGGTCAACTAGACAGCAAGTAATTTTGTCCACGTAGAAACTGATTTTTGACACAATACTTTCTGCCTCAACTTGAAACCTGAAACTCACAACTGTACTCTTGTTACGGGAAGCTTTGTGTAAACTTTCAATCGTACTCAAATTTTGGAGGAAATCTCAAAGTTTTCAGTGATGGCGAGCCCCAGAACTAGACGTGTTTTGAAAGAGATGAAGGCGAAAAACGAAAACAACGTGAGTTCCTGTTCACACCGCACACGAAAAAAGTTATAGATCTGGATCTATTCGTCGCTCAGTCGTCAGAACTTGGGTTGTTCTGATGTTGAATTGAGCACGTTGGTCGAAGCTATAGCGGTTTTCACGTTGGGCGCTGACGTCGTCATTTTTCTCGACTGCAACTTCACTTTTGACGCCGTCAGTAAAGTGAAGTTGCAGTCGTGAATGGTCCAGACCATTTTTT
>JAAUXT010053357.1_pt1 | contig 11150 bp, 10 predicted proteins | sample 7278171 | NCBI WGS metagenome assembly JAAUXT01 (sample SAMN14350112, study PRJNA611818) | marine sediment metagenome | isolation source: surface marine sediment (1.8m) | place: French Polynesia: Moorea | collected 2018-08 | reverse complement strand
AGAGTGAGTGAAATCAGAGTGAGCAAAATCAGAGTGAGCAAAATCAGAATTTCCTCAAATCACCGCGAGCTCCATGGAGCTATTTTTGTACTGTGGAGTGGATTCTTTGATGGGTTTGTGTCAGAAAGTGAGCTGTCCACGAACTTGAATGCAACAAGACACGACATATGAATTGTTGTTTTGCTGTTGTCTGCAACAAATTGGCCCCCAGCCCTCGCGGTGATTTTAATCGACCCGAATGGGTCTGCTCATTCAGGTCAGAAAAAAATTGTGCCTTGCTGAATTCTTTTGACCGGTCAAGTCCACCAACAACCCTCTCACATGAGCAACACGGACACATTTTTGCTTCTTTGCAATTGAGCAATGCGACGGACAAAATTTTAGCACTTTCTGCCCCAAAATAGAAAGAAAATATTCACACACAAATGACCACAGCTCAAATTTTCCTTGACCACTTTACAGGAGCTAAATACCAAAATAATTGTTTCCAGCTGTGTGTACGATTTTGATGTAGAATATGCCATGGAACATTCAAAATAACTGGGAAAACGTCACATTGTAGAACACATTCTTCTTACAAAATTTCCTTTTTGAAATTTGACTCTCTGGCCAACCCCACAAATATTTACAAATCTTTTCTTTCTATGGGCATTATCTACGAGCAATTCCCTTTGCAGCCCACACAATTTTTTCTTCCACACCAAACCCTGCATACATATTTTTTTTCAATTTCAGCCACATAAAAATCACAGAAAAAAACTTGACCACATGAATACAGTACCCACTTTACCTGAAAGTCCTTATGTGATGAAATCATCAATGTACACCCTTGACCAAATACTTTGTGATGGAAGCTTCTTCAGGAGACAGTTGGGAGGTTTAGCAGAGCCATCCAGTCTCCGCCCACGCGTGCAGATCAGAGTGCCACCAATCTGGCACTTGGGGCACCACACGTGAAAGAAGAAAAGCCGTGGTAAACCTTCCCAATGAGGCAGGGCAGTCTCAAGTGCAGAAGCCTTTTGGTAGTTGGTCGGATTGCTCTGTTTGGCGCCCTGTCAACGTGGTTTTCCAATTAAGGACAAAGAGTGTGAGATGAGACGGGGCTGAAACGCTTGTCATGTCCCTGTCTATTGATCAGTGCAGCTGCACTAATGGCAATGCCATGGAGACGTAATCACAATCAACAAGCTCGCGTTGCGTGGAATATTTGCAATTTTTCATATTGTTTGCTCTTTCTGATTCCTCAAGATTAATGTGGAAATCGATGTGGTAAATTGTGTTTTCCCCTTCGGAACGAGTATACGTGTGAGCGTGTGAGGCAGATACAGGTGAAGACGAAGGATCTGTCTTCCCGTCTTCCTGTCTTGCTCTCCACAAACTTGTCCTGCATTTTGCGCTTGAACTCTCAATTTCACAAAACCAACTTCTCTATATTTTGTACAAGTACCTGTGCACAGAATTAACCTAAAAGACCAAGCTTTATATTGAGACAGAGCAGGATTTTGAGCTGCAAAACTGAAAAATTGATTTGTCAATAAGCAATTGCCCAGTTTGGAAGCGTCAGACTGATTTCCCGCGTTTATGTCACAACCATTTGGATCACGCTTCAGTTGCATTCATAAAATATTCAAGCACAAGTATATTAAATGTACCTTTGATAACAGTATACTTCACTGGAATTACTCTCAGGCTCAAACAAGACACGAGAGTCTGATTTCCGGGTTGCGTTCGGCGTGCATGGCGAGTTGCCCTCAGAAGAACGCGAGACACAAGGACTGCTGAGAGAAGCATCATCAGTTCGAAAATGTCTTGCAAGACTGTAGCTTGCAAAGCAGGGCTGCCAAGATGCAGCGTTGTATTCTTTGTTCTCCAATGCCCAGCATCCTGTGCATGAAGCCTCACATCAGGTCCGAGTTCTGATCCCTGAAGAGGAAATGTCAGAAAGATATCCTCAGCATCAAATCATGCTTGATCTTTGACGGCCACTGTTGTTTGTTATTGACTTGACTGGAAAAGCAAAGCAACTCAAATCACGAAAAGGCCGAAAATAAGAAACTTGTATTCCTTCGTCCAAGTAGGCATTCTGGTTCGCCTTTTGCCCACATTCACACATTGTGCAATGCTTTCGTTTGGAGAACGCCATATTTGTTGATGCCGTGTCCAAACTTGTGGGGATGTAAAATGCTGTGCTTGTCTCCAAAGTGTGAGGCAGAGGAGAATGACAGTGATGCATGGTTGAAACCTTTCAAGCAATTCTGTTGGAGCATTGATTAAATGCAGAGCCGTTAATCACGAGCACTTGATTACCTACCTCATTCAACCCGTGTATGAACCAACACAAGATCAGTTTCACCATAGCTCATGTTTTCTTTTTGCCTGCATGCTTCATGCAATAATTGACGCCGAGCTGGATGGAACAAATGGCAAATTCGCATTCACCAAGTTGTCGAAAGCTGTTTGTTGCGACGTGTGCATGACTTGAGAAGAGTTGCTAGATTGCAGTGAAGAACAGCAAAGAGACAGACAACATCCTGACATCACGTTTCTGCAGTGCAATGCAAAATTCATCCCTGCAGCCACGGCCCACATTTAGTATCACCAAAAACGGTTGTTCTGCCTCAAGACGCTGTTTAGCCTTTGTTCAGTTGTTCTGCGCCGGTGCAGTGTTTGGAGATTGCGTGCAGAGGTTGACACGACAATAGCACAAGTGAAGCGCCGCTCCCGGGAGAGCTGATTGATATTTCTCTGAAGATCTGAGTACCACTACATCACGGTAATGCCGCAGTGACAAATGCTTCCTCTGAGATGTCTTCACGAGGCAACGCTCGCAGCGCCTGTAGGAATCGGTTTCCGAGAGAACTGTTGGGATGATATGTGTGCAGAACGACCATTTTGACAGTCGTTGCTGAAGGTCACAGTTGAACAGATCGCCTCAACCAGACCGCAGAGCTAGTGTCTTGAGTCATTCGGGACGGATTCTGATCACGAGCAGAGGAGAACCTCAAAGATCGCGAGAGGAACACTGCAGCCTGAAGGTGTCCGTTTGCCTCAAACAAGCAACTCGTTTTATATTTTCTTGTCTCCGTTGAGGTTCCGAGTGACCACACACCGTCGCAAACAAACAAGATCAGATCCACTTGGTTCAGCAGAAATGACGCGATGTCAAGAACGTGTCAAAAGAACGAACAAGAAATTTCCTGGCTGTGACAAAGGTCTGACCACACTCTCTCCTCAGACAAACATCTGAATATTTTTCAAAAATTTTCCACTTGCGTGCAAATTTTTCATGAACACAATTCTCAATTTCGTACTCAGATGTAAATCAAAAATGGAAACGAAATTTTAAACAGGATCACAACAGGGAACGTGCAATTTTATGTTTATGCTTTGGTCGGTTATTTTCAGCAAGGGTACAAAGAGGAATATCAAAATATTCTGAGATCTGAATTCCCTTTGATTTGCGCCTGATGAATCACATTTGTGTTGCAAATAAAACCGGGTTTTTGGTGCTTTCAAGAATAAAACAGAACTTTTGCAACGACAATGCCGTTTTCCAACTCCAAGTCGGTCTGCTTGTGCACCCGCATCAGACGACAAAGCGTGAAGCAGCAGTGTCGCAGCTCACAGCACTGTTCTACCTCGTGAAATTGTGGGGCTTCAGATGTTTTTGAATCTGCAACACGTTCTCCTTGCATGTGGAATCTGTGCGCTGATAAATACAACGGATGTACGCTCTTCAACAAAGAAACGAATGTTTTATTTGCAGGAAACTTGACTTGATAGACATCACGAGTACAGTAAGTAGTAGAGTCCGCCAATAAGAGCACCTAGCTGACTTTCGTGGAGGGCAGGTGAATTCCAGTGGGGTGCTGCAGAGTCGGTGACATTGTCAAAAGCGTTGGGGCAGTCGGAGAATTTTCCTTTCCCCACACCATCAGGTTCCATGCACAAATCTGAACAACAACACTTCCTGTAGATTTTACTGTATCCGTAAGGTCCTGGTCCATAGGAGACTCCATCCCTGCAGGTTATAGTCGGAGCGCACCCCATCTTGTACTGCCACACAGTTTTCTTGATGGCTCGTTTAGCACCGATGACGTACGTGAGATTGGTGGAGTCAATGACGCACACTTGTCCGTAGTTACACTCTTGTGCGCTGTACATGCAGTCGCTTTTCAAGTCTGCATTGAAACAGTAGTTGCATCTCAAAGCATCTGCAAAATGGTTCTGCCAGAAATCACTGCCGCAGATCATCACAACGCACAGTAAGATCCAGCTGATGAGTGTGCTGTCCATTCTGCGATCTCAGTAGTTGTGCTCCACCTACAAAAGTTCAAATACAACATTTGATTGAACAGGCAATCTCGTCACAGCATTCCATCTTCATGCTTAGATGTCTCTCAAAAGGTCACGCTTGTGGCACTCTGATGCAGACAGGAAGTGACAACCTATCCTGAGCTGACAAGCATGTAGATCTCTCACCAAGCGTGGTGGATCGTTTTGTTTCAGTACAACTGAACTTCTTTTTCACAACACAAGTCAAAATTACAAGATTTTACACAGAGTCCTTGAATCTCATTCTGTATGGCGGTGTGGGCGATCAAAGACGTGGAAGCTGGCAGGGTGCAAGAAAATCTATATGTGTGCGTGTCACCATATTTGAGGCACACCGGGTTTGAGCAGTATCTGTGCCATGCTCTTTGATCATCACCTTCGGGTTCTGTTGCGTTCTCTTGGGCAGCTTCTGAAAGAATGGTTTTTGTTTGATCAGTTTTGTTTCCTGAGCAATTGTGTCAAGAAACCTGGGGAGACGGGGTCGTGTGCAACTGCTTCTCGTGAATTTTCCGATGAGAATGTGTGCTGAAGAAAGCTCCCTTCGTTGTTTGAGTCTGCCTTTGGGCATCAATGAAAAACTATGTGTAAATACGTCTACATTCACAATGTTTGTACAACGTGAATTTATTCATTGTTCGTAAATAATGACTGTTTTTGTTGCCAAGCATCTGCATGAAATACTTTTGTTTGTCACAAGGTTCACTTTGTTCAATACTCAATAAGCCAGGTTCCGCTGAGCACTTTACGCAGTCGGAAGACATTCCATCATTGCAAAAATGGGGAGCTGGCTTTGGGAGTTACAAGCGGAAATGAACCAGACTCTCAACTACTTGGCGCAGAAGATTACCACGAAGCTTGAGTGGAGCTGGAGTGCGACCTCTTTTTGTGGCGCCTGACATCCACTTCGCGCTTATCCAATTGAAGGATGTAGGGATTCTACACGAATTCCTCTTGATCATGCACAATGAATCTTCAAATTGAATTTTCTGATATTCTTTGCTGCGTCATTCCCGTAGTTCCTGGGTGCAGAATTATGAGCAGAATGACAGGTTCCCATATTGCGAGTGGAAAAAGTGGCAGATTTCAAAAGCTTTGAACCGTGGGTGTCCAACTTTGTTTTGAATGAGCCTTACAGTCACACTGGTCTTTCGAGGAGGCTCGAGGGCGCACATCCCCCGCCCCGCCCCGCCCCGCTGCTGACCCCAATAAAATTCTAAACAACTGGATGCAAAAGTTTGTCCATTCTGTGTGACATTTCAAAATCGGACTTGGGTTCCTCGTCCAGAGTCAGACTGGTCAGGACCCCTCCGTCCCCCATCTCGATCCCGAATCTACTGGAGGACAGCAGCTGTTGTGCATTCGTGGAAGGTGGAACAAACACAAGAATTGCTTCTTCGCTGATTCCTCACATCTCAAAAGTCTCCATTCGTGACCAGTTTTGGCCTGATCAGGAATCTCTGCCCTGTTGAAACGTCCTTGCCGTGGAAACGTTCGCTTGAACTTGCTGAGCTTAAGATACGGAGATTTTCAAAGATGACACTGCAAAGTTGATTGTTCTGAAAGGTGATGTCAAAGCAGAAGAGCTACTTCCTCATCATCATCATCAGACTTGAAGTGTGCTCTTATTGGCAAACACCCCACAAGCAAGCAGAAAAAGAGGGAACTTTCAAATTTGCCACCCACGTGCAAAAGTTCAATGGATATTGCAGGTTGACATGCAGATGTCAGCTTTTGATATCGGCTTCCACTGCACCCTTTTGAAATATCTACACAACTCAATTCGGAAGCTGGAGTGGAAGCTGATATCGGAAACTGATATCGCTGTGTCAGTTTGCCAAACAGTTCACACTGCAGTGTGTTGCCGGCAATGAGTATTGAAAGCATAAAATAATAAGTCATTCTCTTTCTCTGGAAACGTTTGATTTCATTTTTGTCGAAGTGCCATTTCAACCTGAAGTTGGTGTAATTTTTGGACACAACTGCTGTTTGTCATACAGAAAACAGCCTGAATAATTCATGCAGACTTGTGTCTGAAATGCACACAATGGAAATTTTTTGTGCTTCAACGCTTGGTTCACAACTGGCCTGATTACCATTGCAGTGTTATCGTTCACAAGAGCAATGGAAAGCGGCAGCGCATGCTTACCATCATTTTGTCAAGGTTCTCAACCGAAATTCATATTTCCTGAAGGCAGCCGAGGGTACATTTTCTACAAATCCACATTCATCCTGGGCAGATGTTGCTTCGAACTGAAGTCTTATCCAAGGCAGTTCTGCAACACCAGCACTCCCGCGTGTGACCAAAGTTATATTTATGAGTTCAACCCAGATGCCAGAGCCTGTGGGCATTGGAGCTGTATCATGACCAAATGCCTCAGAAGGAAGAAAAATCCATACATCACTTCACCCATTGTCATTCAAGGTGAAGAAACTTCCACGCCAGAGTCTAGAATCAGTAAAGAAAGGTGATCGACATTTATTTGCATGTAGCTGGTGAGAAGCTCCAGCTGCATTTTGCAATGCAGCTTTAAGAAGCTTCCTCACTGTCAGACATTGACGTTGCTGCAATTTGGAAATACATTTTTGCCTTTTGATCGATTTGAGTAGTTTCAAAGGAACCAGGCCTTTCTTCGTGAAGTCTTCAGCGTTTCACCACACATGCATTTGTCATTCAGCCTTTCTGTGTGTCACAGACCACTGTGGCGACCTGGTCGATTCCAGGGTCCTTATCACATAAAATTGCAGTCAGTAATATGGATTGCTGTGGCTGTTGTTTCCATGAATTCTCTTCCCAATTGGGGCTCTGGTTCACAACAAAAACGGCAGAACGCAGCAAAGTTAGCAAAGCGAGAAAGACATTGCTTCTTGCTTGCCTTCGACCTCCCAAGATTTCACAAAAGATTTGGATTGTGGAAGATGTATTTCCAGAAGTCTTGAGTGGACGGCCCTCATGCATCTAGCTGCACGAATCACGCAAAGGCCACAGTGGCAGCCTCCCCTCCTCCCGCACATCGACGGCCACTTCACTGAAGGCAGAGGCCAACAGAGTGCCTGCAGGGTCAGTGATGTCGCTCTCAAAGTGAGAATATGACATTCAGAGCTTCAACTCCCACAACACAATCCCACCAATTGCTTCTCCAGTGCAATACAACCTCTCGAAAATGAATGAGAAGAGTTACACTGCACAGGAGAGTGGTCTCTTGAGTCAATGCTTCCTAACAGCACCATTAACAAGGCTACAGGACAAACTGAGACCCACAGACTACACACTATGTTGGCGGCGTTGCTGCTGTCCACGCTCATGGGGCTTTATAATGTTGCAGATTCTGCAAAAATCGCACTTGCGATGCATATTATCTGTGCCCCCAAGAATTAGTCAGATTCATCACATGAGCAGAACATACAGGAGGAAACGTTTCCTGAGTCCCAGTGCAGTTTCTCTTTCAATCGGCAACAGAGATTTCGCGGTGCGCCAGGGACTCATGTTTGATCAATTTTACATGTGTTCGGACAATGAAACAAAACGAACCAGAAACAATGCCGTCGTTTGAGAAAGAAGCTGAAATGAACTCGGCTCGTTTATGCTGGCGAAAAATCTGTCATAAAAGGGTGGACTGCAAACTGAGACGTAATGAGAGCCAGGTCAAGGGCTCCAGTGTTCAAATATAAATGAACTGAAGGTAGGAAAACACAAACAACAAAGCTGTTTGCAAATTGCTGGAAGTCAGAACAAGAACCTTGAGCCTCTGTCCCGCTGTCCAGAATGCGTGTTGAAATTGGTTTTGCAGGAAATTGTTTTGCTGCTCGCGAAATGATGGGAGCGTTTGTTCAATCCAATGTGCTTTCGTTGACATTTTGGCTTTGGCGTTTCGGCAGGCCTCGTAGCTCCATGTGTCGTGCGATTGACCACGGATATTTGAACTCACAAGAGACACAAGTGGTGCACGGAGAACAGTTGCGTGCAACCCATAGAGCTACGTGAGAGCTTGCATTTTTGTTCAGTGTCACCACGTTCCGCTGGTTGTGTCAAATTTCAAGAAGATCGATCATTGAGCACAGCTGAGCTGAAGAGATGGTGCTTTAGCGGGATGGCACCTTTCCCTTAAAGGTTTGAAATCGTTCGGTCGGTTGATTTCATGCACTGGAGACACAGTTGTCAAGGAAAATGAGAAACTTGAAAGGAATGAAGCACCTTTCTGTCGTGTGCTCTAATATTTCAGCAGTCAATACAACAAAGGACGCTTCTGCAGCAGAAGTCTTGTTCCGTTGTGAAGTTGTCATGTGGAATGCAGTGACAAAAATATACGTTCTAATGCTAAATATACCTTGCCTCCGTAGATTGATTGGTTGATTCAGTGTTGAAGCGCTTTGCGTTTCAACAGACACAAAACGCACACCGTGCTTGCCTCATTCTTGTGCAGAGCCTGAGACTCTTGTGACAGTGTGCTCAAAGCGAAAGGTAAAATGGAGAGCCATTCAGAGGCGAGTGTCAGGGGTCCCAAGGACTGGCGGAGACAAACTCGTGTGTTGCTTGGCACATTTTCCCACAACACAAGGGGAACAAGCATACCCTCTCCCACAACATGAAACACCAAAATCCTGCTTCTTCAAAAGTAACGCTGTCCTCCACACACTCTCAAAATGGTGCGGTGACTGCATGAGGTCAGACCTCCTGGTGAAAGTTGTTCTCCTCCCAGGCTTTGGGTCTGTCAGGGTTCAGTGCTCCATTCTGAATCAATGGTCGAGAAAACAACAAGACAAACGCAACAAGATGCAACATTTCCATTTGCGGTGTTGGGAAGCCAATTCCTGGCCTTTTGCCTTTGTCATTCTGTTTCAAGTCTTTGTCACACGTAGTTGACCGAAGAGCTGAACTCATAATTGTCGGACCAACATCTTTTCTCTCAGACGAACAAGAATGCCACAGGAGACGTACAGGGATACAGTCTGCCAAGACTTCTGCAGTCAAGTTCCATGTTCCAAGTTTCGCCACAATGTTCATTCTTTCCTTTTCGTATGAGTCCTGTTTTTGAGTCTTCAAACATTGCCTGGCCCGAACAGTGAGTTGATACCAATGAAGTTAGGAGCAAGCATTGCTGGTGTTCTTGTTTTCCAACCTTGGGTCAACCAATCAAAACGATAGGATCTTGAGGTGACTGATCCACTAACATTGGTCAATGATTGCACGCACTTCTTTGTGGCAAGTGCTGTACGAGCTGAAATTGTCCCTTTTGGTGTTTCATTCGTGCAAAAACACACGTGTCCAGAATTGTATTGAAGGGCTTCGTGTTCTGTCTTTGCATACGTTCGTGGGTCTTTTCGAAAAAGAAGATAAAAGACGAATGTGGTGACCGAGCTCATTGCGAGTATTTCACGATTCCCTGCGACTCCAACAATGGACAGAGAACAGGTTCATACTCACCATCAGATAAAGCTGAGTAACGAGTCCGTTGTATAAAAGAACCACCAAGAAGCGGACAAGCTTCCTTCCATCTGTGTAAGCCAAATTTGATCCGCTCTGCAGCAGTCAATCAGAGAATGAGCAACAGTGTTCGCACGTTCTGAGCTCTCCAGGCGCAATAGTGCAGCAGGAAGGAGGAAGCGGGCTTCACTGAGCGAAGCTTGACAAAGCAGCTCTAAGCCCATGCTTGCCCACAACCCAATTTCCCTTCTTGGAGACAGACTTTGCTTCCATTATTGACCAGCCAATTACACTGCTCTCCAATTAGAGATAAGAAATGGCAGAAGAGGCGTAGCGCAAGAAGTTCTTCTCGTGCTTCCTTGTCTATTGATTGAAGCTGGGCTCCTGGTTCCAACTGAGGAGAACCAGCTCGCGTTTGCAGTGTGTTTCGAAAAACGATGGTCTTTTGTGCAAAACGAACCAGAACCACTCCTCGCACTGTGGCAGCGTCGCGGGTTCGTCCAACACAAGCCATAGAACATGGTCATTCCTATTTGCTTCGAAACATAGCCTGTTAAAAGCTGTTGAATTTTGTCCCACATCCTTGGCGAAACACAGACTTCAAAGCGCAGCGCAGAAAGTCTTCAAGGCCTGTCGGGTGGATGTTCAATAAAAAATACAAGTGATTCAAAGCCTGTGAAAGAAATTCAGAATCGCGACCTGTACCTGTGATATGGACCCAAAAGTTACCAGTGTGCATGCTTGATGTTCTTTCGGTGTGAACAATTTGTATAAGCTGCACTGGGGGCTGGAATGGCAGAGACAGTCCAACATAGAGATGTTGTTAACATGCGCACAAATTGGTGTCTGCACAAAGTGCTGAGTGGGCCGCCGTGCAAAGCTCCGTAGCTTTCGGGATTAAGCGTCTTGAATCCTCAAACAGTTTCGTCCTGGAAGACGTTATCGACAGAATTTTCTGTGCGGGTGCGCCAATTGCTGAGCTCGTGATGATGAATCGTAATTCTGACAAGGATGTTCGGCTCGGGACACCACGACGTTTGTTTCCCTCGACCTGTAAGAATCACTCTTCTGTTCAAAACTAGAACATGACCAAAAATGGGCACATTCTGTCGAACAAATACAGGCGCTCGTGGTTTGTCCAGAATCCATTTTGAAGATCAACCTCCAAGACTCGATGTTCCTGAAGGTGAAGTTCATTGTCCGTGTTATGTACGCTCAAAACCATGTACTTTCTTCTGTAATGCATCAGTATGATGTTAGACTTCCACACCCTGCCAATGTGCAAATGTACACAACCCCATTGTGCACAGGCAATAAACTTTGTGCCTGAATAGAAACTGTCACATGCTTGGTTGGATCTACACAGGATATGGCCCTAGCTACTATTTCCTGT
>JAAUXT010005858.1_pt1 | contig 11150 bp, 14 predicted proteins | sample 7278171 | NCBI WGS metagenome assembly JAAUXT01 (sample SAMN14350112, study PRJNA611818) | marine sediment metagenome | isolation source: surface marine sediment (1.8m) | place: French Polynesia: Moorea | collected 2018-08 | reverse complement strand
GTAAGAATTGATCCTGCAATATATCACAGTCAATCGCTACGGGATATGTATTATTGTTTTCAACAGAACAGACTCCTACTACTCATTGCTCAGTCCACCGTCATTGCACTACGGAATCCATAAACGTGTCTGGTGCTGGTGTGGTTGTAAATTTATTGAATGGCTGTCGTACCAGAGCACAGCGACCAACCTGCCTCACAGTTCTAAGGAGGCGATAACAAGACAACTTCATTCACTTTTTTGCCTGCCTGTGGACAGAGACGTTTTTTGACGACTGAACAAACGAAAGTGCGGACTGTTGGATTTGGCATTTTACAAATGCGTATCAGAGACGATGATGAAGTGGCAATATTTCTGGTGGAGATGAAAGTTACGATCTGAAAAGTTTATGCAGGCTGTGGGGTGCACGGTGAACGTGGTGGATGGTGAGTACGTTGGTTTGGTCCAGGTCGACGGGGATCTAATTGATTTACTCGTGTGCACTTCCCTGCGAACAGCGCTCGAATCCCAATTGAGCGGGTCGCCTCTCTTTATCCGCCGTCACTAACGTGACGCCAGCCCAGGGCGAGTGCGCGAGCTGCGGCTGCAGCGGAAACACATCCTGAACTGGTGTTCAGACCCAGCTTCGTCACTTCAGTCTGCGACAACATCAAGCGGACACGAACATGGCTCTGAGTTGAAGAGGACGTGATTGTACCCTGAAGTCTTCAGTCTTTTCTCCAAGTGCGCCGTGCAAACAAAGTTTTGTCCTGTTCGTCACTTCACAACATGCTGCAGTTTCTTCCTGCAAGACGACAACTGAACACCCACTGCGACCAATGATTTAATGACGCACAACAGAAATTGTGGGCCACGAATCCGGCAGCATATGGCTAATTTATCAGCACAAGTTTCCCCCAAATTGCGTCAATGAACTGCCGCTGTCATTGTGCTTCTGATTTAGGGGAGTATCAAACGAACAATCTCAGCGGCAGTGCAGCCGAAAGGAAGTACCAAACAGAGACCTGAACCGGAAAAAGACTCTTGGTACAGATTTGGCGCGATGGCAGGAGTCAGGTTCCACCTGGTAAATTGCGTGAAAGCTTCGCGTGCGTGTGGCCAGCAGCATTGCGGAAGAATATTTTGTCACAGTCTGTGGTCCAGGTCCCTTGGTGCGAGCAAAGTGTTGGCACAGTGTTCAGTTTCTTGCACTGATGTCAAGGTGAAGATCTTGCTCTCCGAATGGGCAATTTTACTGCACTCAGAAATGTACCTTCCAACGGGAATGCTGCACCATTTAGAGCGCGCGACTGTGCGTGCGACTGTGCTCAGGTGTTTGCACACGTTTGTTCCTCAATAATTGAGTCCGTGGAGGAAAATTGTCGCAGTAGATCTGTGTGCACAGATCCACAATGCGGCTTGTTTTCTCCACCGAGAACATGGATTGAGCCTGGAAATGGATTCCGTGTTCCGGCTGTCAATTTGTGGAAACAACACAGGACACCAACATCCCATCTTGCAAAAGCAACGGAAGAAACCAGCGTCTCTTCCAATGGGCTCTGCCCAGAAACGAATGAGTTTCCACGGAACCACAAAACCACTTCAGCAATCAGTAGCCAAATCAAGCTGTGCTGACGGCAACACAGCGAAAACACCCCCGACCATGCTTTGGAAGCAATTTCATTCAAAAAACCTTTTCTAAAAACCAACATGTCACGAGTGAAAGTGCTTGATCTCAGGAATGGATGACAGGGTCGAAATGTGCCTTCTGTTGGGAAAATTTATCACGCTGTCTGTCCAAGGTGATTGCCCGTATCCAGGAATGTGTTTTGTGTGAATGGCTTGCGCTGAGATGGGCCTGTGTTCAATCAGACCAATGTTTTCTTGGCATCTTGGCACAGAGAACCTTTCTTGACCGCTGGCATCGATTTCTCTGTGGACAGTTGTCATTTTGCTGAAACGAAAATCACGTCTGTTGTCGTCACCATTGTGGAGCGTGAATTGTTCTGCGGGCTACCAAACAGCGAACAATTCTTTGTGCTTCCTTTTGTATGTCCATCAACAGTGGAAGACCCCCAAAAGACACAATAGCTGGGATGACGCTCCTGAGGCCTGAGTGAAGTGATGCTCTTCGCTCATTTGTCCGCCACGCCAACAATGATGCCTCCTGTTTGACTGAGAGCGTGCCGCTTGAATTTTTGCAAAAAGAGATGCGTGCAACTTTCTTGAACGTTCTCTCCCACGAAACGTGAGTTTGAATTGTATGGTTCAAGTGACTTGTCAAATGTAATAATCACTGGTATTTCAGTGTTTTTTTTCTGTTGGGTGTGACGTGCCCAAGCGAACAGCTAAGCATGGGACATGGGACGTTTTGGAACCAAGATCAACAATCTTCTGATGATGAAGAAAACAGTAGTTCCACAACTAAAGCTCTCCTGATGTCTGAGGATTCTATTGCATTTCCAGGGCTTGCTGCGTGCCAAACTCGGACATATTTTCATCAATTGCCACTGTTCTACGCTGAAATAATTCACAAGATCCACAAGTGAAAATCAAAGACGCTGAAACGGACAAGGAAACAGACGAGTAAAAAATATGGGGAGTGTTCAGACGGCTTTTGTCTTTCGTCTGTCTGTCTGTATCTATTTTTGTCTCTGTCTGACTGTCTGGCTGGCTGGCTGTCTCTCTCACTTCTGTCCTTCTGTGCCTTGACTTCTGCAACTGCTTCTGCCTCGCTCTTTCTGAACTCATTTCCTCTCTCTGAACTCTCTCCCTGGTTGGGTAAAATGACACGAAGAACGTACAATCCTGAAAACCACATGCATGTCAGTTGTAGACTTATGCATGGCTGTCTCCGAAATTCCGTCGTGCATGGAAGTGGATCCAATTCAAGTTTGTTTGCTGCTCTTTGTTTGCTCTCTGAATTCTTTCACGATGTCAATGTTTCCGCAAAGGATGACGAAGACACACAGGTGTCTAAACAGATGCAGGTGGCTTGCACGAACCGAAGAAAAGCATCCGTTCATTATGCACCAGAGTGGAGGGGAGAAAATTAACTTTCGTCTGTACTTTGGTTTTCATTTTGGGACACATCGAAACCGGGTGCAGAGGGCTTCGAATGCTTCGCTTTGCAACTGGCGTCAAAGTCCGCTTGGTTCGGACCTTCCTCGATCCTGGATCCGCCTGACAAAGTGTTCAGGTTTGCATCGGAATGAATGCTGCTCCTGCATGAAAGTGCAATACACAGCTTCCCCAGAAATCTAATCACTCGTACCCGCTCAGCTTTCTTCTGAGGTCGTTTATCGAATATCAAGCAGTGTGTTTGTTTCATCCACAATGTTCAAGCTTTTGTCATTCTCACAATTCATCGCAGACACATTGTCATAAAACAAACATGTCTTGAAGAAAGTTGGCGGTTGGTCCCGGTTTTTTTGGTGTTTTCGCCTGCATGCAGGGCGCAATGTGTTTTCTCACATCTGACTGACCTGAGCGAGCACATTTCCCAAACTGCTCACTGAACCCGTGAAAACACGAGTGTGCCCGTGCACTGCAAACGAATTTCTGCCCGATCCTGTCCGATTTGCGATGCAGAGAGTATCATCACTCCTCCAAAAGATATGTATTACTTTGCACCTGTTTGGGCGGTGGTGCACGCTGCGCATCGTACTCGTACTCAGTGCAGCCTTGTGGACACACGATCAGTGTTCGTTCAAGGCTTAAGTTGCGAGGTGTGACAGGGACATGACGTTCGATTGGTGTCGATTGATGTGCAATTCCATCAGGACGCTGACTCCAAAAGTCAGTTTCGTTCAGATTCTTGAATTCCGTGACACGAAGATGAAAAATGCTCTTTCAAGCATTTTGTGATTGTTTGTGGCTGGCCGCGAAATGATAGTGTGCGGCTTGTGCCGCTGAAACCACCGAAGAGATTTGAATATGAAAGGAAAAGCAAGCAGTGATATTGGTGCCAAGTATGGAAAACCTTGTGTTGCTCCTCTGCCGATGGAGAGGTCTAAAGAACAGACGGGCGAAGCTGAAAACAGTGTGAATGTTGCAGGTTCATTCCGTCTGAGCTCTTCAACAAATCCTCGGCTTTCTTCAGACACCAGACTCCAGATGAATGATTCAATTCCATATGCGGCGATTCAATAAAGGTCAATTCCATATGCTGGATCACACAACACTTCCAGCAGCAATACTTCAATCACCGGCCAGGTTCGAGACTCACACTCTTCAGACAGGCACGTGTGTGAGACTTTCAGGAAATCAAGGAAATAACGTCCTGCACAGATCGGAAAATGTGCCAATGCGAAAAAAGAGCTCACCGAAAAAGGACGGACCTGTTTTGCCTGAAGGTCCGGATTGTGTGCTTCTTGGTGATTCCTTTGTCCAACTTAGACAGAAAAAGACTGCCACATTTTGTCATTGCGTTCAAGAAGAAATGTTTCTTCTTGACTTCTTGTTTGACGTGGACAGGTCTTGCGTTTGGCTGATTCGTGTAACCCACGTACGCTGACGCATGACGCACAAGCCCAGCCTGTGATTTAGACCAAAGTGCGGTCTGGATTGAAATGTCATGTTTTGGGATTGATTTGCGTGTTTTATTTGTTCCAGTGGGAGACGGATGATTCAGAGAAATCTGGTCAGTGGTCAAAGTGGCCAAAACGCTTGCGAGAAACAGAAAGCGCTGCTGACATTTATCCTGGAAAGAAGAAACAGCATCTATTCCGAAATTTATGCACGGAGGGACGTCAGCCAGTCAAGAATTTTGCAAATCTCTCGTCGAAATGTGTGAAAAACAAAGCTCCTTTGGATCTACAAAGCCCTGCTGCTTCAGGTTTCTTTTCACCTGACTGCATTTTGCATTGTTTCCATCACCAAAGATTCTGATAAAACCAGAATCTTTGGAGCGTTGTCTTCAGGAAGTTGATGGGATTTCACTCTCTTAGTTTTGTCAATCAAGACACATGGAAAGTTCCCAGCCAGGAAAAGACAGATCTACCGGATAACTTGGTCGTGCAACCAGAGTCCAGAGACAAAAGCTTGGTCGGAAATAAGCTCTGTGTCGTGGAAAACAAAAACTCAAGCTGACTGTTTTTGATGAAGACAGAGAGCACGAACCTTGCTCATGAATTCAGAAGGAGAGAACACTTGACCGCCAATGAAAGAAGCGCACTGATAGCGTTGGTTATGAGTGGGAGGCTTTGCTGCAGGAAGAGTTCGGTCAGGGCGAATTCTGAACACAACGTGTTGAGACACCCGGCATCCTTGATCAACATGAAGGTGGAGATCACGTTTTGAAGTGCTTTCCACACAAACAGGTCGAGATTTGCGGAGACGCGAGCCCTCCAGCCTCTCCAGGTGAAGCCACATTGTCGTGGATTGGCCCAGCATTCCTCGGCGTCTCAACCAGAGCAGTTCTCATAAATGCAGTCAGGTCCTCTGGGTGTGAGCTGGAAAGAGCAGATAGTGTCAGTTGATCTATAAAAGGCGATCATGATGCCGACGGCTGAACGAGCGACCAGCAAACCTTGTAGGACCACCAGACTCAGCACAGCACAATGCAAACAACACGACATGTCCTCACACGGAGGCAATCCCCAACAGACAAGTCAGAGGCACGAATAAAAACAGCAGTCCAATTGCTTTCTATATTTTACTGAGATTTCTAACACGAAGACAAATGTGTGCTGTTTCCGCCTTTTTCTGGCAGCCAAAGTGGAAACGGAGTGCTGTCAAGGACGGAGAACGGCCCACTACGCCCCAATCGCAGAACAACGCACCCCAGTGTTTTCCTTGAGATGCTGTACTCTTCAGTTTCAACCCCTCCGAGAACACGGCTTCCTGTTTAGATTCACTTGATGCAAAGCACTTGATCAACCCAATTTGTAGAGGTCGACCTGAACCTGTTTCGCCCAAATCCTTTCTCAATTTGTGTGCTTCAGAAGAACGATTACACTTTCTTCGCGATTCCTCCAGTTTCCATGAAGAAAAACAGCAGTGAAGTGATTTCTAAAGGGAAAGTTTGTGCGACATGTGTCAGATATGGAGATATCTATCGTGCTAAAAGCTTCGGACGGGGAACAATACGATTTGTTGGGTTATGCACAAGCAATTTTGTGCTGGCGGATCCACAATGGGAGTCCGGAGCCACGGGGAGCATCTATCATGGTGAAGTGGGTCTCAGTTCATTGAGCTGGGGGCTTTTGAATCTTCTGGATCCGACAGGGAGTTGTTTGATGACATTCATCAAAAGAGGTGGAAATTTGTCTCCAGTCGGCAATGAAAAGAAGGATCAATCATCTGCTTATGACTTTCATGATGGCTGCCTACCGCTCAGTGCTGTCTCACTGTGTACATTTTTTATTCTGACTGCTGAAATCTGTCAGCTCATATGCTACGTAAACAGAGAAAATTCCATTGGTGAGAAATATTTAGATGCATGTCTGAGTGGTCCCCCGAGTTGTACATCCTCCCAGATCGGGCATCCCCGCTGCTCCATTACATGATGGCCCTGGAGGAATCTCCCCAAACAATGGTCGGGCAATGAGCCTGATTGCACGTGGAGGTTGTGTGTATCTTTTTACAAATGACGTCCGCATGTCTGATGGAAAGGAGCTGCTGGATTACAAATCACGGGGAGAGCTCTCGGATCCGTTTGATAAGTACATCTTTTCAACAAGGAGACGTGATGGAAAGTTTTGCCGTGACTTCCTGTGGACCTGAGAATGCCTGGAAAACTTCAGAACCACGAAGTCCGCGTGAAAAGTCAAAAGGGAACCAAGCAGAGGTCAACCCTTGTCTGTGGTTGTCTTCCGATCGTGGTCGCCTGCAGGAAATTAATCTGAACCTGCAGGTCGATGACGAGGAAAGGCTGAGCGAAAGGACGCAGAACACAAAGTGTTGGCGAATCACGGTGCACGATTTTCTCGTGCCACAGGCACATCTGTGCGAATGCGGGTCGCACAATGCCACACAGGCTGGAGTTCCAGACTTCTTGAATCAGATCTCAGTCATATGTCCTTCCTTCGTTGCAAGTTCCACACCAACAACGAAGAACTGCTCTGCGTCCACACTTTGTTTTGAAAGAAACAGGTGGTTCAGTAGAGCTATCAACAGAGCAAGCAAAGGTTCGAAGAACTTTCTCCGTCTGCAGCAAATTGGTCCAAGCAAAGGCATTGGCAATTCCAATTTCTGCAGCAGGCGGAAATCTCTTCAATCGGGGAGTTTTGATCTCACTGTCTCGCAGTGTTGTTGCAACTTCCCTGGCAGAGTGTTTTATGTGTTTTGCAAACAATTCGCAGAACAACACATGTTCGCCTGTTTGCGAACACCTGTGTCAGTTGGTAAATTCATCTGTAAACAGCACATAAATTCACAAAAGTCGGTTTTGATCTCTCCGTGGCTTGCGATACTCACGAAACAGTGGCAGTTCTTGGTCTGAAGAATTTCATGGGGGGGGGGGGGAATGGGAAGTTTTTCTCCCTGACACACCAGACACAAGAACTTGATTGACCTCCCTTCCTTCGTTGGACCACCAGGGACAAGAAATACACATTCTCCTGGTATTTACAGGCTGAATCTGACAAGACCTGATTGCGCGAAAAGTGATCGACGAAATGGGCACCTCGAGCCTGCAAGAAATCCCAGGAGCTTGTCTGACCCAGCACTGAAAAACCGAGTGCTCTGTGACCCAGAGGTTCACCGTGAGCGAGTTTGGATGTGGAGTTGTTGTACGAATACGCAACACGCCACCATGCTGGTTTTCGATGACAGGACTGGTGGTGCCCACTGATGAGAACAGTGTCCTGAACAACAGTGAAGCCACTTTTCAGAAGAGTTGAGGAACACAGCGCACAAACGATGCTTGTGTGAGGCACACCCAAAAGTACTTGGGTGCGCAGCCCATCAATAAAGAACATGAAACTTTGATTGTCTCACCAAGAGATTGGCAGACGGAGAAAAAACAATCCGACAGCACTCGAAAGTATTGATGAGAAAAGTGACACCATTACGCTTGCAGAGAAGGGGGCTTCAAACAATGTTCGGAAAGGTTCGCAAAACCTCACCCGGGGTCCTCAATGTGCCATGCATAGTGTCACATCGGACCAGGGACTTTCTTCCGTCGAGGCAGTGAGACTGGTTTTGAGGAAAAAGTCAGAACCTGAGTGCTTCTCCTCACGCATGACTTCGAAAAGCGTCACCAAAACAGCAGAGGGTTCTCAGTCACAAGTCAGCCCCAGGAAAAGGATACAAAAGCCCTCTGTGGGTTCTGACGTTTGGTTTCGAGAGGGCGAGCAAGAATGTTGTCGGTCCTCTCCACTGAAAGATCCTGAAGCGAAATACTCAGAGCTCAACCTTTTGTTCGTCACTATTTTTGTTTAGTTTCTTGCATCCACATTTTCATTCGCAGAATACTGGAAACACCAAGCACACTTTTCGGGGACCTTTGACAGTCAAAATCAAAATTCATTTTTCAACCACACACCAGGCCCGTGGCTGCAGAATCCACGATTTGATCCTGCGACGTGCAAAAACAGGCTCGAAGAAACAGCTCCCCCAGCAATTTGCCGTGACTTGTTTCCGCCTGCGCAACTGAAGGTGCGAGTCAACAGCACGACCGTGAGCGCTCAGTTTCATGTGCAAGCATGAAACCAAATTCCGGAACTGCTCTGAGATGCTTTGAAAATGGATATAGGAGAGCGGACGCAAAAACTGACTGACACTTCGTGATCTCAAACTTGATGTTACCTCCACACGGATGGATTCCTGTCGAAATTTGATATCGCAAAGAACACGGAAATTAGAGCAAATCATGACCTGTTGCTTCATAAAATCACATTGATGTTGTGTTTTTCAGAGTCAAACTTGAAAGAAGGCTACCAACGGGCAATTAATGTTTGGAAGTCTTCTGTGGGTGATGAAGCAGAATTCCCTCCTCTTGCTGCACAGTTTTCCCGTGTCGTTTTCGAAATTGCAAATCAAATGTGCTGAATCTTCGACGCCGATGCATGCAGACTCTGCTCGCCAAAATGAGTTGTCGGGAGTGGATATTTGGAACAAACATCTGTCCAAACAGAACCTTTGTCAATGCATTTTGAACTCTGCTAAATTGAGAAATCAGTGTCATGCTCGCATATGAATGCGCCCAACTGCAGATGAGTTTTGCTTCGTGCATGGGTGAAGATAATTATAACAGTGGGATTTGCGTTTGATGCTGGAGCGTGCATGCATGGGATCATTCACCCAGCAGTGGAAAAGAAGCAAAATACAAATTTTGCGTGCAACAATTTGAAGAGACGCAAAAGGTTTGATTCAGTTTGTTACAACAAAAGCTGTCCACGAATTTCATTCCAGAAATGATGTCGCAGGAGTGCGGCATTTGCGCTGACAATTTCCGAAACACGAGACGGGTGATAAATGTGGCTGAACCATATTGGAAGAGCCGGTGCATATGGTTGGCTTGGTGAAGGTGTCGAAGAAAACACAAAACAGCCAAGAATAGAATAGATTGACAACGGCAGATCCAGGTCAAAGCCCTGCTCAAGCAGCGGCGCGAGTGATTCTTCTGGTTTGTTCCTCGTTTTCGTTTCTTTTTTTCATCTCTTTCGCGCGGTTTGGTTTGTCGTCCCATAGGTGCAATTCGTGCGCAGAATTTCTCACTCACACCATTCCGGTAAAAGCTTCGTGAGATAAATTCTCTTTCAGCGTGGTTGTGCAAAACAATAGATGCGTCCCTGCAAAGTTCTGACAATTTTTGCGAAAAGTCTCTTTGGGAAATGGAAGTGAATCGCAACTGGGAGAGCAAGTTCCTTGCATCACGTTTCGACAGAAACGGCCGAGAGAAGGGGATTTTGCCAAGCTGCGGGCTAAGTGCAATCGTGATCAATGGAGTTCTTCTGTGCGTGTGTGTGTGTGTGTGTTTGTTTCCAGGGGAAGACTGCCAAGAAAGGAGGTCAAGGAACCAATGTTTGGACGACCACACCCAGTCCCTACCCCCTGGAAACAAAACTAACAGTTTGTCTGTTTATTTTTTGTGGCAGGCAGCCGTGGCATGGCCTGTTTACTGGAACAATGTTTCCAAGGAGATCTTCTTCATCAGTCTCGTGAGTTCTTCTGAATGTAACCTTGTACTGGCCCTGCTTTCATGATGCCCTTTCTCAATGATCATCAGCCGCAGTTCTGCAGACAAAAGAAGAACGATGTGTGATGCGTTTGTGTTTGACTTGGCAAAAATTGCAGATTCAATGACGCTGCGTTTGGTATCAACTTTGAGTTAATATTGTTCTCAGCAGTTATGGTTCCCGTTGTTGCGGAGGGAAGTTAATGACTGAGCTGTTGCGGGAAGAGAGCTTGTCTGTTGGGAAATTGCAGCGTTTTGTTGAACCGATCGTCTGTGAAATTCGACACGCAGACCAGGAAATGATGTTTCACTCTAAAATCTGACTACAGGAGGCGTCGTCCCTGTGTTGATCACCCTCACAAAGCGCTGGTTTCAACAAGCCGACGAACTGAGAGAAAAATTCAAGTGCCAAGGATAAAGGTTTCGAAACAAGGCAAAAAATCTTGTCGCTGGTGTTACTGCTTTGACAAAATTAGGAAAGGTTTGCTTGAATGATTGAGGACTCAGCACAGTGTGCGACTGGCTCCTCCACAACGAAAGTTGACTTCAATATTCTGTTGCACCTGCTGTGAAGGTAAGGGGCAGAAAAAAGAGGCAAAAATTAATTTGAATGGCATGCAAAAGAAACAAGGAAAAGGCACACAGCTGATTCCTCAAAACAAATTCTTTTGCAAAACACACGTGGATCAATGGCCACTTCACCCAGTGTGGCTTTCTTTGACGTGCAATGGCTCCCAGCATCCTGCCTATAAATTTGATTGCGCGCTGTCCGTTCAGGGCAAGAACCAAAGAAACTTTTTTTCAGCCAGAAGGCTGTTTCCAACAAAGGCGAGAAAGCAGGTTGACCACAGGAGAACAACCGTGAATTGCTGCAGTTGTTCTTCCGTCGCTGTGCTCTAGCCTGTCAGTTGTATTAGGGCCCGTTACTTGGTGCACACTTGGCGTTTCTTTTTCATTTTTTGTCAGAAATTCGGATCAGATTGTGCGAGTGCGCTTTTACCAATGATTTATAGAGTCAAACTGGGTAGATGTATTTCTTTTGCTTTTT
>JAAUXT010097340.1_pt1 | contig 11151 bp, 10 predicted proteins | sample 7278171 | NCBI WGS metagenome assembly JAAUXT01 (sample SAMN14350112, study PRJNA611818) | marine sediment metagenome | isolation source: surface marine sediment (1.8m) | place: French Polynesia: Moorea | collected 2018-08 | reverse complement strand
TGCTCACGCCAGCTCATTTCCATAACGTTGGAACGGATTTTATGGCGAACGGTGAAAAAACCGATTCCACAAACACACGTGAAAATCCCATTTTTAAGCGTGTGGTAACACCCTTCGGGACCACACGCTTAAAAATGGGATTTTCACGTGTGTTTGTGGAATCGGTTTTTTCACCGTTCGCCATAAAATCCGTTCCAACGTTATGGAAATGAGCTGGCGTGAGCATGGTTTGAGCATTTCCGCTCGCTCAACAACCAAAATTGCCCCAGCCATGTTCATGCAAAGTTTTTCTCTTTTTTCAAATGTGTTTGTTTTGTCCGGGAGGCAATATGTCCAGACGCATTACCATCTCTCCTGAAATGAACCGAGCAGTTCTTCTCCGGCGAAACACGGGTGCCAAAAAAAGTACTGGTTTCGTAGGAGTGGACGGGAAGGGCAAGTGGTCCTCTCCTTCCAGCATCGAAAACACAAAGACATATTCGAGAAATTTATCCACTCATCTATTATTCGGTCAGCTAGCAGAGGGTGAAGAGACAGGGAGGTTCAAGGAGAGTGAATCAATGTTGCGAGATTCAACAACACAAGACCCCAGAAGGCATGCCCACGTGATAGCAGTGAAACCTGAACGCTGTTTCTCAGGCGTCCGCCTTGGATCGTTCCCAGAAACGTTTGCATGTTCCGGTTTTCTTCACGAAGTCCAAGTTGAGCCCTTGCCCCCGCCACCCCAGGCCTGACCCTGTTCAAGCTGGACCGAACAACCCTGCAGACCCCGGTCCTGCGTGCGCTGGTGTCAAGTTGAATTCTTCACAAGAAAAACTCACCCTTTCTTCTTCAAGGTTGGCGCGATTCTTCTCATGCTCGTCTTGCAAGGCCTTTTGCATGGAAGTCTTCGACGCCTGCCGTTCGTCTTCAATAGCTTTCTTCACGAGATCTTCAGCCTTTGCTCTCTCTTTGTCGATCACAGCATGCATTTTCTCCTGGAATGCAGTTGTAGAACGCTTGCTAGCATTGAACGCGTCTTGGATGTCCATTTTCCTGCGTGTGCGTGTGCATACAGTTGCATACAGACGAGTCCCGAAGTTTCAAGGAAAGGGCCACAATTGGGTCCATCCCACCCCCGTGGGACCTGCCCAAAGGAGGGGAGTGGGACTCACTCAAATCAGCTGGTGCTGACCCCCCTGAAGCGTCAGCTGGTCCAACCCCTCACTCCGATCACACAAAAGAATGCCATGCCTCCAGCAATTACCAGTGCACAACGCAGGTTACCACCGAAGGAAGCGCCTGTGACAAACAGAGGCATCAATGCTCATTAATCGGTGCGCTGGACAAGAAGGCAAAAGCGTTCAATGCGAGCCGCTCTTCCAGCAACAGTGCAGTGTAAGTTCGTCAAGCATTGCAGTCTCGTGGGGGACGCAAAGAATCACCAGGGCCATTTCTCGCCCCACCTTAACCTGGATTTCCTTGGACCAAAGATGGCTGCGCATGGCTGGGTGTGTCAAAAGGACAGATTCTCTCTGGCCCCCCTCCGCAATTCCAACTTGTCCCCGACTCCTCTGAACCAACGCTTTCCAAGCAGGGTGAGTGGTGGGTGGAGTGCAGGGTCACTGAGAAAGATGTTTTGTTGTCTGGACATGTACGCATGTGGCCTGGAACCGGACACATCAGGACTTTTTGCACCAAAGGTAAAAATGCGTCGTGATTCTCCACCCCGCGCACACACAGACGAGTTTGGTTGCACAGCAGCCGGTCTCCTCTCTACATGGGAAGAGCGGTTGTGAAAAGAGGCATTCTTTGTTGCTTCCGCACTGACCTTGTAATTTTCTTCCATTTTGGACCATTCTTCTGCAAGTTGGTCTTGAAACCGTGCTTTCTGTTCCTCAAGAACTTCAGACAGTTCTTTTTCCTGCAACGGAATCAAACCCAGGCGGCTGATACATGTCGAGGTGGGCCCATGCAGTTTGACTACCGTCCACCTTGTTTCGATTGTTTACACTCATACCCATTCTCTTCGCTTTTCTTCCTCGCGTTCATTCTGTCTCTGTAGATACTCTTGCAGCTCTTTCTTGGAAGCTTCCTGCTGCTGCATAACCGCTGTCCGTGATAGTTCCTGAAAGACAACCTCTCAAGCTGCCGGAACGTTCATACAAAGCAGCCTTCGGGGGTCACTCTGGTGACTCTCAGAGCGACGCCAGACAGTTTACTCACCAATTCCAGGAATAATTTTTCTTGCACAACGTTTTCTTCGCCATGTCTGCTGTGAAATTTACCTTGTATTCTTCAACAACAACAAGTAACGCATCATGCCCAGCTTTCCGCATCTCTTCCAACTGAGCGGCGTGCTTGGTCTGAAAAGGAACGGGGACATGCGGAGTGCCTGTGGTATGACCCTAACAATATGCAGTCTTGTCGAGCCTCTGTGTGTGTATGGTCTTTTTTGTCACAGCTGTATACTTGCCTGCAGCTTCTCATACCGAGCAGTCTGTTCGCGCAGCTCCAGTAATTCCCCTTGCAGTTGTTCTTGGAGTGCCTGAACATCTTCCAACTCCTGAACGCAAGAACAAGAACAGAAAAGGGATCTGAGAAAGGCTGACAAGGAAACTAACAAAGCGACGCTTTGAAGCCACACAAAAAAAACTAGAAAATTTGGCATTGAAAACCACCGAGCCGGCAAGGCGGCCTCGTTTTCATGATCAGGGTGTTGCCACTTGGACACCCAGCAACAAATGGTGCTCAGGGCGGTCCGAAGGCACAATGGCAAGTTTGATATGCAATGTTCCCTCAGAGCAAGAGTACCTTGTCGTTGAAAGTGAAAAATTTTCATGAAAAACAGTTACGGTTCTCGCGCACATTGTGCGTACCCTCTGCAGAGTACGCAGAGCCATCACTCAGGACTGGTCTGATCAACCTGGGCATATATTTTACAAACGTAAGGCCTCTGAGGGTATCGGGGTCGGAGAGCTCGTGTGGTTTTCCGAAAGGTAGGCATCTTTAAACTTGACAGTTTGCTCCAAGACCAGTTGTCCGTCTTGCCTTTTGTAATCTGGTTCTATCCTTTTCTGTCAGTGACAATTTCTCCTGCAGTCGTTTCAGATGTCTGGTCGTATCGTTGTTTTCAGCTCCTGAATTTGACTCACGTGCCGTAACGTTCTTTTCAACTGAAGATCCAACTGCACTGAACTCCGCACCTTTCCTGCCAAGTCAAAGTTAGTGACCTTAACATTGAACCAAACGTCATCTCAGCACGTTTTGCCCGTTGATCGCAAAAACGTACCTCTGCGTGTCTTCACAATCCAGTTCGGCCAAGGCCTCATCAAACGCACCGACCAGAGGGGACTTGGATGGAGATCTGTTCGCTTGGTTGTCACTTGTTGCCTCACAGTCTGAAACTTGCGCTTGCGCTTGTTCCGCCTGCTTCGAACTGTCGAACTTCTGGAAACCCTGTTGTGCAAGCGACAAACATGTCCATGTCTTTTCTGAACCTCCAATCCCACAATGCACTTTCATAATAAACAGCAGCCGTCTGAAGACAGAACTGCAACAAACATATTTCGCAAAAGAGACACCCGCTGGGACCACGGCCCTGATGTTCATGCGAAGTAATGTAGATTCTACGACCTCCCAAGCATCCAAACAGCAAGTGACACAAAATGTCGTTTCAGGGAATGGGTTGTCCTTCCAACCTCCCAACCTGGGACCAAAATTTTGGGCCAATTTTACAAATATTAATTTCCAGGAGGATGGTCAAACTCAGACCTGAGACACCCGGGAGTCTCTCCAACCTCTTGCTTTGTGGTGGAATTCTCATAAAGCAGCATTGCTTTTCTTGAAGCTGCAGCTTGTCCACTGTCATCACAAACCCACACGTGAAGCTCAACTGTGCACTTGTGGTCAGGACTTTGTACACACTGTCGTTTCTGAACAATCCGACATTACACACAAATCGACTTTTGCCTGATTCGACTTCTTTTCAAAACATGTTTGGATTTGTGTGTCGTTAACAGGTTTCACAATTTGACTGTCACATACATAATTCGACCATTTTGCCGTGCAAAAGCAATGTCGAATTATCCGGAAATGACTTGTACTCAATTTAGCCTGCAAGTCAACATAGTCATTTTGAATGTGATAATGAGGTCCTATGACCAACACAAAACATACTTTAGAGACCATGGATGTGAGTGCAACACATCCCAAAACTTTCAGGAAGAAGCATGCTCGGGGTGGCCCCTAGTGTGTTTTCACAAAATCCGAAATGATGGTCAAGTCATGTGACCTGCCTTTGCCAGAATCATACTTGGCTGAGATATCTGAACTGACAACTTGGCCTGAAAGTTTCGTTTTGATTCTGATAATTTTTTGCACTTGTACCTCCAGGTACACCCACCAGAGGGGGATCAGTGTACATCACCCAACCAGAGCGACCAGTGGCCAATGCTGATCACTCTACAGTGGGTCAGGAACACGGACCCCTGCCAAGACAGGGTGATTCCACCAAAGAGCTGAAAAAAGTGGAGAGTGCAAACTGACCTTGTCAGGCTTGGGAATGACTACGCTTGCAAGTCAAGAGAACTTAAGGGTAATTTTAAACTTTGACTGCATGCCTGTCTTGATGACACACATCAAAACATGAGACGTCTTTTCCAGTGAAACAGGGACAACAGGCGTGGGTTCACAAATACAACAGCAAAGAGTGAGGATAAATTATCTGAACCTCGAACAAATCTTCCTCCGCTCCCTGCAGATGAGATTCCCGCACATTTTCAGTCACTTCGTTTTCACCTTGCTGCGAATGTGGCTGTATGTTTGGACTGGTACCTACAATGGAAGGGTTGCCAGAAGTTAGTTGCTGTAGTTTTGTAGTTTTCTCGGCGTGGTTTGTTGAGGGAATAACGAGCCGAAAGTGGGTCAAACCTGGAAACAGGGCCCAAGGGGATGGACTCGCCTCGAGCCCCTTCGGGAGGGGTTGCGCCTGCTGTGGTTCCACCGGCTCTGCTGCCTGTACCAATCAAAAACGCATCGCAATCAATGTGATCACGCGTTATCATACTGCCGGTTCTGTCCTGTGCGTGACGGATTCCCTTAAAACTACGTGAGCACATGGGGTCATCTGACATTCAAAAACAAAGACTGGCCTCGTCACTTTTTTGTTTTCGGTGCGTCGACCTGACCTTGGCAATTTACATCGAAGAAGGGACCAACTCACCTCAAAGCCACCAAAATCTCCAAAATCGTCATCATCAGCCTGAAACGAAAAATGAAGCACCGTTCAGAAAAACTTCCCAGGACTGAACTGAAGTCTGCTCACCTCAAAAACAACCAACTTTTCTCAGACTTTCAAGTGGAGCGTCAACCGCGCGCCACTCATGTGTTCACACCACGTAAACTTGACCAACAAACGTCAGATTAGTGGGCCTGAGGAACACAGCCAGTTTGAAAGTTGCACACCTGAACATTGAAGGATTGCTCACAAGTTTCCACAACATCAGACAAGAGGTGTTCACAATTAAATGATATTGAGAAACATTCTGATGTGTTCAACAGTGGTTTGGGCTGCTTCCAAGAAAAATTTCTCAATTATGGCCAAAGACATGAAATTTGTGCTTCCTAGTCATCCTAAGCACCAATATGATCAAGGTATGGTCTTTTAGAGTGACTTGACTTTTGACCATGCATGGAACATTGCATTTTCACCATCAAATGATATTGAGAAACATTCTGAGGTGTTTAACAGCAGTTTGGAGTGCCTCCAAGAACATATTCTCAATTGTGCCCAAATCTTGTCATGGCTGAAAAAAATAAAATTTGGGTTTCCTGGTCATCCTGTACACCTGATATGATCAAGATGATGGTTGGAAGTAGTCTTTCAAAGGGATAAAAGTTTTGACGATTTGTGGAACATTGCATTTTTCACTCATTAAATAGTGGTATTGAGAAACATTCTGATGCATTAAACAGTGGTTTGGAGTGCTTCCAATAAAATTGTCAATGATGTTGTTCAGAGTGACCATGCCATGGAAATTTTTCAGGGGGCCAAGGGGTCATGAAGGGGGTCAGGATAGGTGGGGATAGGTTTTCTGAGGGGGTCAGGGGAGTTAGGGGTCCAACATAATCCCCTGTTGAACACATGGGAATATAAAAAGGACACAGGGGAAAACCTTTGTCATCTGACAAGCAGCTGATAACCAGACTTTCAAGTCAATCATCAGCTGCTTGAGCCATAGTTCACCCCTGTATGCATAAATTCCAACCAAATTCCAGAAGCCTGACTGAAAACAAAGCCCACAATTTTTTGGGGTAGTGGTGATTGGGGGTGACCTGGAAACTTCAATTCTAGAAGCCCAGCCCAAAATGACAGAGTCCAAAAATTTTGGGTGGCAGTAGTGGTGGTAGTTGGGGAACAACCAAGAAACTCCATTTCTGGACAGCCCAATATTGACAAAATCAAAAAAAAAAATTACGGGTGGTGCAGTCCTCATACAGCAATATTCCAGAAAAAAAAGCATAAAAAAGCATGGCATGGTGAAAAAACCCCACTTTTTGAGGACATAAAAGCATATTTTCATCACCAAAAAAGCACAAAAAAGCACTATTTGAAATACCAGTAAAATGTGTCTGCACAAATTTTTAAGAAATTTCTCAAGGAAGACATTTTGATCCTTTCTAATTTTGGTTGTTTTTCTATAGTATTTATCATTTGGTCTTTTCAGGTAGTACAAAAAAGCCTGAGAAGATAATTTGCATTTTATGAATTATTATGTGAGCAAAGCTCTGAGGCATTTATTTAAAGCATAACAAGAAGGCAATGCCTAAGTGTTCATGCCAAGTGTTACTGGGTTATGGGCCATGTTGAGTTGAGCCAGGGCAACTCAACATGCTCATTTGCATATGTAAATGAGGGCACACATCAACAAATGCAACATATTTTGGAAGACCATGGCCCACAACATATCTGCACAAACTCAACTTTGACAAAGAAATGAGCTCAAGGCAGCCCCAAGTGTATTTTCGCAAATTCCAAGATGGCTGCCATACCACATGATCTACATAGCCTGTGACACACTTGAATGTGGGGACCATAAGACCACTTAACCATGTTAGTTTGAACTTTCTGCAGGCAAGCATTGCTGAGTTACAGGCCATGTTGAGTTGAGCCAGCCAGCCCATTTTGAGTTACTCAGTGGGGGTAAACTCAACATGCTGAAAGTTCGCCAGAATCATTTCAGCCAATTTTGGAAAAAGCAAAAAAAAATTCATGACCCATGTTGAGTTGCCCAGGGGGAAAACTCAATATGGCCAAAAATGAAAAATGTTCAAAATGACCTGAAAATGATCCTGCCTGATTTCACCATTTTTAGTAACCCCCCCCCCCCCCAAAAAAAAATTAAACATGTACACACACACATACAGACTGATGCTGACTACAATGAGAAGGCGCTGTGTGGCAAGCGCTGTATATACTGGAAGTGCAGTGTGCACTCAGTGCACACTCAGTGCGCAATTCAAACTGCTCCCTGCAGCCAATCACATACAAGCAGCTGTGAGGAAACAAAAGGACTGGCTCCTGCACCCCTGTTGCCTAGCAATAAGGAATGCACTTGAGCAAGACAAGAAGCGTCGCTATATATACTTCCAGTATATAATAAGCATGTGGAGAGACCAGCCAAGGCTGAACCATGAATTAAAAATAACTCCATGGAGTTCGCGGTGATTCAAACCAGGGACGCGGGAGTCTTGATGAAGCCCTATAATGCCACTGTGCCAAATAGTGGGAACCAAAAAATGAGTATGTGCATGTGGCCACGCATGACGCACATGACCTCATCACTCAAATAGCCTCCAAGACTACATCTTGAAGAATGCCCCAGTCATACCCTCCAAGAATCTGTAATCAAAGTTGAAATCAGTCAAGAAACAAAAAAGTCAAAAAATGCACTTTTTGCATTTCTGAAAATTTTAAATGTGATCAATCTGCAAACAAACACCACCAAGGTAATCATAATAAGTTTGCTGAACTACTATTAAAAGGATCTGTCAATAAAAATTTTCAATTTTTCTCAACCCACCAATCCATAAAAATCCATTTTCACACCATTTGAACCATCTTCAGAGGTCATCATGCACTGCATGGAATGCACTTGAGTTAAATGCACTCATCCATCCAACACCCCAACATGTACTCTTCAACTGTCATCCAACATAACCAAAGTGACACACCTGTCATCATGCACCCTGACAATGTTTTCATATTATGACACCCCAAAATGATCCCAAATTTTCATCTGACCATGCCACACAGAAATCCCATTCATGTCATTAATGCCACATCAGAATTTCACAAACTTGGAATTTATCCAGAGCAAATCACATGCTTCATCACAAATCACTCAAATATCACACTGAAATAACATTTAAACCATTCTGATCTACCCACATATGTACCCCAACCCCTCTTGAAAAAATCCAATTTTTTTACATTTGTCATATTTGACCCCAAAGAGCCCAGGTTAAAATATTAAAACACACAAATGCCTCATTCTATCATATGCACACCATCTACCCCCAATGTCCTTCAAACATCTCCATATGAAAAAAATTAGACATTTTTTACAACCACTTGTAGCTGACAACACATTTCATGCCTCTGAGAGCCCGAATCCCAAAAATCTCACTTGGGCAGCCATAACTTGACAATGGATGGTCCGATTCACACAAACTAAATACCAAAATCTTCCTCTCAATATCCTCTTTACTCTACTAGACTCCAATAATGTCTAAAATATCTTTTAAAAATATTTAAAAATTCATTTGAAAAAAGTTAATTTTTTCACCTTTTTTGAAGTTTTGATTTTGAAGCCCAATGGTGCCTGTACATGGGACAGGAAAAATTGTTCAATATCTCAGGCATAATCTACCACCAATACCTTCCACCATTACCAGAATAAAAATTTTGATATTTTGTACAATATTGCTGTGCAGTGCACACCACATTTTGATCCAAAAAACTATAAAATCACATTTTGACTTTCAACCAACAAAAAACCAGCAACAAAGGTCACCATAGCAACCAATCACCACTTCTAACATTTAGCCCAAGCAATTGTCTACATTTTCTTAATATACATCCTTCAGCAGAAATCAACCATTTCCAAGCTATACAGCCATTTATACAGCCATACCCAATTTCACCATGTTGGCCATATTGGTTTTCAGGTGATTTGAGGTGCGTTGCATGATTTGGGAGCTTTTGGAGAAAGCAAGCCAAATTGGTGTGAGCTAAATCAAATCACCTACAGGCAGGGTCTTCTAAAAGTATGTGTTCAGCAGTTTCATGGTCAAGATGAGGATTGATTTGGGATCTTTTGGGCTATTTTGGTTCAATCTGGGTTGGGAACAATGTGCAAGGAGGGAATTTGTGAAGTTTGAATTTTTGGGTTCATGAGGTTAAAAAGTTCAAATTTGGAAATGCAGAAAGTATGGGGTGTTGATGTAGAAATGGGTCCATATCTCTGAAGGTACAAATTTTTTGAGAAGGAAGTACCATAAAACTCCACATATAAGTTGCACCCACATGTAAGTCGCACCCCAAGTTTGACCCCCAAAATCTGGTACAAAATATTTTTTGCACAATATTTTGTTGCACCAAATCTAGGGTCTTTTATCAGAAAAACTCAGGTAAACTGAACAAACAAAGGTAAAATTTGCTGAAGATGTACATGTCTGTTCAACCTTTTGAATAGGAAGATCAAGAAATTTGCTCCTTGCCTCTTATTTTGTTTGCTTTGATCAAGATTTTATGGCAAAAATTTGGAAATTTTTGAAGTAGTATATATCTTCTACATCAGAGCTCAATGACAACTGTAGTTCCCCTCATATGAGTCACACCCCTACTTTTGATGTCACAAGTTGGTGCAAAAAAGTGTGACTTATATGTGGGGTTTTACAGTGTGTTGATGAAATGTAACATTGTATGGGGGTTTGAGAGGAAGCATTTGATTTTTGATTTTTAAAATTTTGTGTATGGTTTTCAGGTGAGGTCAAAGGTGGGGTTTAAATATCAGATTTTATAAAGGTGCTCAAAATGGTTGTTTGGGTAAGAGTTGGGTTCATTTATATGTAATTATGCATAAAATTGTTAGATTTTTATTTTTGTAACTTTCAGGATCTATTTAGGTGTTTTTCAAATGCAAAGTGAGCTGTGGTAATTTGTGACTTTTTGAAACTGTTCAAAATAGATATGTGGAATAGAGTTGGGTTTATTTGTTTGTAATCAGGTGTGAGAACATTTGATTTTTCATTTTTGTAACTTTCCATTCTTTTGGGTCCATTAAACCTGAGTGCAATGGAAGCTCCTGAGAGATTTAGTTTCAAAACACACAGCCCATTTTGATGTCGTCAAATCACTGCGCTGTCCAATTTTTGGACATCATGTTTTGGCTGTAAAAACACATAAAATCAAAAATTTGTTCTTTTGACACTTCATGCACAAAAACTACAGCCCAAAAGTGAATGGAAAAAAACGAACACAACAAAATTGAACAAATAGAACACTTTCAAACTCATGTTCACACATTTTGCCTTTTGATGCCTACAGGTGATTTTTACCAGCATACATCATTCAATGTGTGGTTCAAATCACCCAAAAAGAACACAAAATTACAATTTTTATTGATATTTTCCCCAAATCAGAGATAAAAGCACTTCAATGCCAAAAAAAGCACAAAAAAGCAGGCCGCTCGAAAAAATAGCACCAAAAAGCGCATGTGGTTTTTGAAAGCATTTTGTACGAGCACTGGTGGTGGCAGTGGTCATGGTGGTGGGGGCAACGCGGATAATGTCCAGGCCAAAGAACAGGCGCAAAACATACAGGCGCAAAACAGTACGACCGCAAGCGGCTGACAACAAGAAAGCTGTGCTTGGGATGATGTCCAGACCAAAGAATAGGCGCAAACCAGACTTTCAAGTAGCCGCGTGCCACTTTCATCACATCACCTGTCTGGGTCGTCCACAGTTTGTGGCTTTTTCAGTCAAGTTCATTTCCAATCTCTAAAAATTTTTGCTGGGGGTGGGGGTGGGGGGTGGGGGTGGGGGGTAACTCGGACAGTTTTTTGTCTGAGTTAAATCAATGTCTGAGTTTGGACAATGTCCTGGGTC
>JAAUXT010128843.1_pt1 | contig 11152 bp, 13 predicted proteins | sample 7278171 | NCBI WGS metagenome assembly JAAUXT01 (sample SAMN14350112, study PRJNA611818) | marine sediment metagenome | isolation source: surface marine sediment (1.8m) | place: French Polynesia: Moorea | collected 2018-08 | reverse complement strand
TGGGTCTACCACCATGCCCAAATGACACGTGTCAATGGGGCATGGGTCAACAGGCCCGTGCCCCATTGACACGTGTCATTTGGAACACAAGTCAATCGGGCACGCTACACCAGTAACTGTTTGAAGAATTTGGGTTGGGGTTCGTTACCCTGACCCTGGGTCAACCACTCAACGTGTCAGTGCACTTCTTACCCTCCAGATGGGTCTATATTCAGAAAGAAGCAGTTCAGAATCTCTGGCCAATAAAACTCAGCAGCCTTCAGTCAGATATGTTGGAGTTGACTCACAAGACACGGACAAAGTTTCACAAAGTACCATAAAATGAAGCAAGGTAATTATGAATGTTTTTGGACTGGGCAACACAATCAAGTCACACAGGGCAAGCATTTAAAATTTGGAATCTGGAAAGGACGAAGGTCCCAGAAGCATCGTGTTGTTGGTCCACCACGTATACAGGCGGCAAATGCTCGGTATTTGACTTTGATTTGATCAAATTAGTTCATGAGACAGAGAATATTTGGCTTTGATTTGGGTTTGATGTGAATTTACTTACAGTACTTACTTTTCAGCACAGCTGTTACGGACAACCTCAAAGTTCTGTCCCTTCGAAAAAAGTCCATGAAACCTATCTTGAACGAACACATACTGTCCAAATCAACATAAACGGAACAGATTCCGGATTTCTGGTGGCCAGGAAAGGAATGAAGTTGAACAATTGTGCAGCCTGAAGGTTTCCATGGGACCATGTTGTACTGTTTGTGGCTCTTCACATAGCTAATTCGATCTTGAGCAAGTGTTTCCAGAATGTTGTCCATTGTAAGTATTTGGCACGATGTTGTTGTTACTGTCAAATTCACTTGCATTGATCCGTACTCTTGATAGGAATAAAAAACAAGTACAAATTTGTTACTTTTTGAAAAAATAATGCTTGAATCACCCCTCTTCGGATATCTGTCAATGACCAGGGTTGTGCTGCGAAAGTACATCACAACTTCCTTCAAACCAGGTTTTGAAAAGCATTCTCTCTTGTACTTTATTCTGTGATGTTCTTTCACACATTTATTGGCGATATAGTGATGTGCTTTTCCTCTTATATCGTACAGTGCCACCCCTGCATAGGCGCAGTATTCTGTGTTGCTATCTCCTTGATATTCAAATGCAGTCAGTGTCACATTCAAGGCATACAGCCTGTTTGTCTCCAATTGCAGCAAACAAATTTTGGAACTCATAGTACAATTTGAGTTGGGCAGAGACCAACGCAATTGATCATCATCATCAGCAACAGAAACATGAACAACAGTCGAAATCGTGCGGGATGCATACTTCACGGTTGGATTGACTTCATAAACTGTTTGTGGATTCTTGAGGATGTTCAGAAACATTTGAAAGGTTGAGGACATACACTTCAATGAATTGGGAAAATGGCTGGTGCACGAAACTGGGTCGGATTTTATGCCAGGTCCATCGTGCGAGTGAAAATAATCTTGGTGTATTCCAGTAACTGTGAGGCCAATTCTCAAGAAGTGTGGCAAAGAAATGTGATAAAACAGTAGCGAGTAAGAACCCGTGAGCCAAAAAGAAAAACTGCTTCCATGCAGGTCTTCTATTTCAATATTTCTGAGAATGTTGGCCACTCTGTTGAAATCAATGATACTGTAAAGGACAGTTGCTTTCACAATTGTTAGTGGTTCAGTTATTGTCCTCATGACAACATAACTGGATTCAGGATAACTTGTCATCTGCGCAAACGTACCACAATATCTTAATTGATGACGGGCATGTTTTGGTTGAACACCAATCACCTCAACATAACTCAATTTGCATTGAGGCAGAGTGATGTGTGAAAAATACATGTTCAAAAAAGTCAAGTTCAATCTGAAAACCTTGTACAACTTGAACATGTGGGTTGTAGTGATTGAATGTGTCTTACTGGCTGACAACTGTCTTCGTGTTCTTGTAGCATAAAATTCTTTAACACTGGCAGACAATATTTTGTGAGGCCTGGTCACACGAGTGGTTTCGGTGATGACAAGATTGTGTTCCAAAGTGACATAAAGTGTATCACGAAAGAGTAAGGGGTCTTTTATTTCTTTACATATGCTGTAGCAAGGAAAAGACACAAGTTTAGCCAAAAGAAACCACAACATGCTTTTGTTTGCTTCCAAACATGAGTGCATATTTCTTACCCTTCTTTGGTCATCATGGAAAAACTTTTCTCAGATTGAGACACTTCTCCACCATTTAGTCCCTTTGCTTGAGTGAACAAATAGGATTCGTTTTCAAGTTTCAACATGTAGGTTCCTATTTGGAGAACCTGTATCTTGAGACACACTCCATGGACAAATTTTCTGATGTAATTGTACCAAGCTTTAGAAGCATTGCTGAAAACATACTTCTCCAAATATTTCTGATCTATCTTGAAAAGCCTTCCATGTATTACGTCAAAAAGACTAGTACTTGCGCAGAAAACAGCCATCCACATCGAAATCATAACACAACAGAAAAGGAAAAGCAACAAAATGTTGATAGTTCTCTGTTTCCAGCTTAGTTTGGAGTTTGTGAAAAGAAGATGCCAAAATAATTTTGCCTTTAAATGTGTCATTAACCTGCATGGTACTTTATTATCCTGTTTGTGGAAATCCATAACCTGAGGAGGACATCTGTCCACCTGGAAATGGACACAGATGAACCATAATCTCTCCAGGATGTTCAATCAGAGCTTCGTGATTCATCTAACACCGTTTACATTGCTTATTTTGGCTGCAGCCTATTTTGTAGAATGTTCATTGTTCCCGCAAGGCAAGAGCCAGTCTCATTCCCAAGACACAGACACACATGAAGACAATCTCTTTGCTGACACGTAGTCTCGTCGAGACATTTTTGCAGGCAGATCGCAACCACTTCAACGACATTGACCACACCCCAACCCCAATCGAGGCCCCTGGAGGCCGATTCAAACTATTCCTGGTGAAAGACATGGGCTTCACTCTCTACCACCGAGAGGATTGGAAAGCACAACAATTGGAAAACTATTTCAGTGGAGTAGATGACCGTGAGGATCCAGCACCAGGTTCCCTGCCAGTAAAATTTCCCTTTCTGACGAGCATTTGGTGCTAGCACAATTTGTCTTTGAGAATAGCTGTCCCCAGCCCATAACTCCCTTGAAGGCCAAATGCCGTGCTTTTCTGGAAATCTCTGAAGAAACGTTCTCCAACTCTTTTTGCATGAAAACTTGAAGTGCAGGATTTCTTTTTGTCTGGGCACGATGAAAAAGATTTTGTGCAGGCAGAACCAGATACTAGAGTTCTGTGCGCGGACTGAATGTGATGCTTCTTCCACATCTAACTTTTCTGGGATTCTCAATCCGTCCCCCACAGAGGCAGACCCCAGTGGGACCCTTCAGACGGAACAATTCCCAGGGCGCGTGCGTCCCATGACCAAGATCGACCCTCACACCACCGTCAAGAAGGAATTAAATGTTGCGTCTCTCGCACAAAAATTCCTGTCTCGCACGGAGATCTGAGCTTCTGTTTGTGAGTGAGCCGGAGAACCGGAGAGGTGATGAATCCGTCATCGCCCGTGTCGGCGATAACGCTGAGGCTCTAATTGCCGTGACCTCCGTAAATCTGCGGGTCGCGTCGACAGACGTGTCGCACGCGTGCAGCGAGCTGGCTGCGAAATGTGCAGGATGTAAGGGTGCATCCTTCTCAGACCGAGGCCCAGATCTTGCAGAATCTGACTGCACGGTCTGACTCCAAAACCAAAAAACTTGAATCCTTTTTGTCATTGACGATGTTGACGAAAACACAAAATACAACATCAGTTTTGAACATTTTGTGTTGTAAACTGTCCAGACATGCACAACAAAATGTAATTCAGTGTGAAGCCGAACAAAATGTCTCCGCTCACAAAAACTTGTGTTGGCATGCGCGCCCCGCGAATGAATTGGATGTTTTGCGCTTTTCACGTTTTGCTTGACAACAAAAACCTGAGCAAACATCATTGTGAACATCTTCCCCGGGGGCAGACACGTCTTTCACACTGCATGCGTCATTGTAAGATGAGATTTTGCATGTCTCCAATGACGCCCATTGACTCGCGCAGGAAAGGAAGACTTCAGGTGCATCTTGTGTGAATCCAGCCGCTCACAACGCAGCCTCCGCTGACTCGCTCCAAACCGCAGCATGTGAGGCATCATGTGTGAACGGGTCTTTGCAGTGTGAAAATGCCTCGCATTACAACGGGGGATGCTACACCTCAGGACTGCGTTTCCCCCGCAGGTTTCCCGGCTGGCGTTGCACGTATCTACTGAAATTGATACTGAAACGTGTGTGTTTGTGTGTCAAATGCACTTTTCGAGTGGGATCCAGCCTGTTGAATGACTGGAACGTGCGTGAGGAAAGTGCGCTGTGCACATTTCCCCTGGTGAAGACTCGCAATGTGCGTGCTGTGAAAGAATCGATACTCGTATTTTGGGACCGACTGGTCAGGCTTTTGTATTGGCGCTTCACAATTGAATTTAGATTTGCTCCCAATGAAGAAAACTTTCACAATCTTCGCTTCTCGTTTGACAAGCAATTGTGTCCAGAGTGCGGGAGTGATGAAAATGCACTCAAGTGAGAACGGAGAAAGAAGTCTTTTTAACCTCTGATTGTTTGACACGTTCAAAATCCCTCGACAAAATCCCAGCTGATTTTTCAGGCTGAAATACAGGGCAAAACTACGAGGGGGTCTGTTTTTTCCTCTCTCGTTCCAAAAACGACAGACAGAAAGACAGCGCTTCCGCGTCCTGGCCATGAATTGCGCATTCCGGCTGGCGATGGTGCAGGCGGGAGCACAGTCACCGCCTCGCCCGGTCACCACTACATTCCTGTAGTGGTCACTTCGCATGTTCGACATTAATTCCGGACACCGGTCAAAATTGTGCAACGTGGCCCACTGACTAACAATTCCAGAGGCGGATCAAGGGGTCCCATGGCAGAGATCACCAGGAGCGAAAGTCTTGTACCCAAATGCGGAAGTCAAGGTCGATCTGGAGGTCAAGCTTCTGAACCAAATTCTTGTTCCGCTCCTGAAGTCACGTGCCAAGCTATTGCTCGTTTTTCTTTCCCAAGATGGGCGGCAGTGGTCCAGTTCTTGGACATTACGTTTGCAGGAATTCCGTGTGGGCGCGTCGCTGGATCACCTCGTAAACTGCTCTTGTCACGTCAGGACCTCATTTGTAATCAAGAATTGGGGCAACTGCACATCGTGAGGACGACATTCTTTTGGGAGTTGCTCTGGGTGTCTTTGGTCAACGAGAGGCTGATGCAGAAAATTGTCAACCTATTTCGTGCACGTGTGTGTGTGTGTGTGTGTGTGTGTGTGTGTGTGTGTGTGTGCGTGTGCGTGTGTGTGCGTGTGTGTGCGTGTGTGTGTCGGGGGAGCAAGTTTTCTTCAGACATTTGTGCGCCTTGCGACTCAAAACAAAAAGGGAAAAGGAGCTTCGCAGGTCTTCAGAGTGCGATGTTGGTATTTTGTTTCACTGCATGTCTGTGTTGATCACCATCAGGGCCGACGACACCGTACCCGACCCCCTTTCATACGCGTCAAAACGCAGGATGTCCACTCACCCGATCAGTGACCCTCTGCTTCCGGGCATCACGAGACTGATGATACGCGGCGTGTGTCCACTACTGAGCTGTCGTCACCCCTGTGAAGACGGAACGAGACGAGGCATGAGATTAACAGAAGACTCAGAGCAAAGACACTTTGGCCCTGAGCAGGGTCCGCGGCTGCAATGAACTTGAATCGGAGACCCTGACTCCAGGATCGGGGCATGGGGTGGAGGACCTGGAGGGGTGCTGCTTGTTGGAGTCAGGGGGGGGGGCAACTTCAACAACTTTGCCTGTTAAAAGTGAAACAAATGTGCGCCTTTGACCCCCGCCCCTAGATCCACTGGAGAGGAGAAAATGGCAGGCAAAAAGCCATCACCCCTGGCTGGCGCAAAATCAGTGAGTCAGACCTCTGCAGTCGACTTCTTTCACACGCATAAAAGAGCATTTTCAAAAGGCTTTCTGTCCTCTTCGTGACAACCATTTCCATTTTTATCAGATATTTAATTCACACACAAAGCGCCCATTAAACCAGTTTTCGTTATCTCGGTCTCTCGAGAGGAACACAGACACTTGATACGGTAAACACAATACAAATGTATCGCCTGCCGGATGCAAGGACGAAGTTGGCGCTGGCGAAACGCAAGGTGCGCGCAGTTTGCTACTCATAGATACCATCACCCTGCAGCAGGCGCGATTCCAGGGTTTGGTCAGGGAGCCAGGTCCCTCTGGGAAGTGGGGTCTGATTGAAGATTCCCCTTTTTCCGGACAGGAGCATTCCTCTGGGCACTCTGAGATCCGGCTCTGGCTAAATCAACTGAGTAACAAGGCTGCGGAAGTTTCCAGGCCTTGACCAAGTTTGATGGAGGTTTCTTGGATGACCTGAACGGTTCACCTCGTTCCTTCAGAGACGACGAAGATTTGCTTTATTCAAGCGAAACTGCACTTGAATTCTGCGTTGACCATGGGCAAAATGATCTCACACACAAGTCCACCCCAGTTGTGTGAGGTGTTGTCTTTTGGAACTCTCAAGCGACAGTTTCCAGAACCCCATGTATTTCTAACAGTGTGGTGTTTACGCCTACCTGCACAGATTATATATTTGATAAACCAACCCCCTGAAACACGGCCCCTTCTTCCATTCAGTTGATCTCGCATTGTTTTGGATGAGTTCTGGAAGCGTTCGTCCAAACAGACTCATTCGGGTAGATTCGCGACTGGGATCTGTTCTCCAAATCTGACTTGGAAAAATTGATCAAGAAAACAGTTCCCAATGTGGTGCGTGGTGCTCTCGCGTGTCTAGAATCATGATTTGCGGGATTGGGGACGGGTCTCCAGTCCTGACTGAGGTCCGACTGTTGTGTGCGGTTGCGGTCCCGGTTGGACCTCGCTCACACTCACTGCTGCTTGCGGCACCATGGTCGGTAGCAGTCTCGGGTTGGCCAGACTACCTCGGTGAAGTAAGACTCAAGTGCAAACTAGGCTAAGTTTATTCTCACTCCAAGGTAAGACTACTCAAGCAAAGCCTGGGGTCATCATGTGCTCATGGCTTTTATCTGGTGGCACAAGGTGCTGGCCTGGTGTGCAGCTTCAGCCTCGTATAGCTCTGCTAAAGTGGCTTCACCAGGTACTCAGCGCCTTGCCCAAAAGCTGGATTGTACGCGTAGGAAGAGCCAACTCTTCCACACGACACGACCCTCAAGAGGCACCTGGATCCACTGCGTCCCCCAGATTTGCTGTGTCAGTTTCCAGGTTCATCAGATGGGCGTGGCGTGGCGCCAGACACAGCGAGACGTGCGGAGGAGAGGGTCCTTGAAACCATTCTGAACAAGCATTTCCTCTCCTGTAATGCTGCCAGAGTTTCTTCTGATTCAGAGCCAAGTACACAATGAGTGTCAAATTTCCAAATCGCTTGCCACGAGTCAAAAAGATTTCACAGGTAGATTTATTGTGAATGGATCGTCATGAAAAAAAACCTGCGACATGACACTGTCTTTGTTGGAGCTCATCCAGAGCCCAAGATCCTGCTTCTGGCCAACAACAAGTCATTAAGAGGGGAGTATTCCAGTGTGTCCAGCGGATGCTAAGATGCTCTGAAGTTTGAGGCCCAAGAATTCCCCCCTATCCATTTGGGGCCAGCAGGCACACGAGGCGTCAAAAATGCTTGCAAGCCAGTAAAGCTGTGGTCCCACCAAGGGTGCAACAACCACTGTCCCCAAGGGCAGAACTGCAGCGCAAGGTCTTGGTTCTCCAACCTTTCCCAAATGGGCCCCAATCCGAGGGAAAACAAGGGGATTGGGGAGGTTTTCATTCAGCAGGGCTCAGGGAGTATGAGACCTCGCTTGGTTTGTTCGTTCGAGTGGCCTTGGTTTCCGATTCCCCCACCTGGGTCCTCCTCCTCCAGAGAGAGTTCGTGAGCGAGTTGCGTGTTGCTCCGCAGCGCGAGATTAGGCGCGGTGAGGTGTTTTATGAACGCCGTGAGTACTCGTATCTCTCGCCACTGTTACACAGCAAATATTTACTCTGATAACACGCTGCCTGTCGCTCCAGCCGCCGCGCCGTCGAGCGGATTCAGGGCGCGCCCAGACTGGAGCGGCGATGGGAGTCAACCCGGTGAAGCCCATCGCTCTCTGGTCAATGTGATTCAGACTTTGATGTGACAACGCATTGCGTCCTTGTTGCAATACATAAAGGGTCAATTGGTCAAGTCGTCATTTCAACACGAGTATCAGCAGAAGGCGACACGTACGACACACCCAGCGTGAATCCAGGACATCTGCCTGGTCAGTGGCACGTGTATGCAGAAGAAGTTTGCCTCTGGCCAGATCGACGAACTGAATTTCGCTGGGCCAGACACCAGACTTGATCCGCCCCTGGACCGATACAGTGTCTAAACGCGCAGCTTGGTTGTAGCTACTGTTTCAGTGTCTGAGGTCTGGGCTGAGTTCGTTTGATCCAGAACGTGCACAGCACGTGGGCAGCGTGGCGGTAGAAGTGCATGAGAAGGCAAAATCAGATCCACAGCCCATGCAGGGCCTTCTCCATGACCCCCTGCACCTCCAAGATTGACAAAACCTTTCCTCAAAATTTTGTGCAATGGTGACTTGGGGCTTCTTGTGGGTGGGGTCCAAACCTGAATCTGCCCAGGGATAGTGTGTGTGTGTGTGTGTGTGTGTGTGTGTACATATTTGTGTGTGTGTGAGTGTGTGTGTTTGTGTGTGTGCTTGTTTGTTGCGCAAGTCGGCCTGCCTGCACAAGCACTTGTAAGTTTTCATCAAAGTATCGTTTTGCACAGGCACTCACTTCTCCAAATCCGCACACGAATCGTTTATTTTTTCGGTAGCAGCCACCGCGGACGCAAGATTTACGCAGCTGTTCCACGCCAGATCGACGGGTCTGAATTGCAGCTGACGCCGCCCGACACCTGAGCCTTCCCGTTCCCCAACATTCTCATTTGCATCGCTTTTCAAATGGGATCTCAAATCTTCAGAAGGAGGCCACAAAACCGCAGTGACATTCTTTTTGTCAGATACCAAACCGCAGTTTTTCGAGCCCCAGCATCCACGGTGCAACGCTTCCGTCAGCGCCTCGTTGGGACCTTCGGCCTCGAGACGTTTCTGTCAAGTTTGGGCCGAGTTCACGCAGAGCACGTCAAGCAGTTTTCACATTGGTGATGGCGGCAACATTTTTTGACGTCAAAGAATGGTCTGGACCGTGTTTTGACGCACACCAATTGGGCATCCGGTTAAATTTTGACGTTGACATCAAAAAAGCTGCAATCGACATCAAACAAATATGACGCCGTCACCAACGTGAAAACCCCTTCAAGCTTTGCATCGAATGGGCACACAACGCCATTACTTGCGGTGTGTCCGTCGCCCATCATTGACTTTGACGGGAGTAAACACTCCACCTGACGCAGGTTGTGTGAACCTGGCATGAGACTTCAGAACCAGGCATCAAGAGGCTGGCTCTGGGTGACCACAAGGTGCTAAATGCCTCAGGAAAAACACTTGTAATCTTCTGAGTAGCGTGTCTGGTGAGACATCTTTTTTCGCTCAAAAGGGTTGAGAAAAAAGCAAAGTAGAATTTGTTTACTTTGATGTTGCTACTACAGAGCGAGCAAACTTCAACACGACCAACACCAACAAAATAAGAATGTTTTTGGAAGCTTTTCAGTAAATTTGGAAGGAAATCTTTCCGGAAAAAGTTGAATGAAAATGGCCCCCAGGAAAGCAGCATTGACCTGACTGTGTGATGAAATACAATCTTTACTGTGAGCGCAATCGCGACACAAATCTCAAGTTTCAGATGTCTTCCTCGTAGTTCAAGTTACGGTGGCGGATCTGGGTGCCTCAACCACCTGATACTACACGTGCGCAAATACATTTGACCTTTTCATTTTTCACTGTGGGACGCAACATTTTTCATTTTCCGATGTTTGACTTTTCAAAAGTGGGATCCACCCCAAGAGATTGCTGCAGCCTCGATGTAACCTTGAACCCGCCGAGGTAAAGTGAGCCCCAATTCAGACCAAATTGCCTTGAGAAGAGACCGCAAAGTTCAGTGGAACCCGCAGATCAGCAATTTGCTTCGCAAAACGTCGCAACAATCTCTTGAATGGGACGAAGTTTTGAAGCGAACAATCTGCAAGGCCTGGGTATCTGCACGACTTGCGTCTCGAGACAAATCTGTGGCGCGCTGCGTTGTCGCTGAGACAGGGACTGAAGGTGCGATGCACCTGATGTGAAACAGGCCGAACCAATTTTCAACAGGGGAATGAGGAATAAATTATATTTGCACAACGTTTGACTTGCGAATTCTTTTCAACTGCTGTGTGTTCACGGAATGTACTTGGCTATGCCCTCTTTAGCACTCCATTGCTCACGAGTGTACTTGAGGCCTGTACTTCACCAGATGCGTCACACTGGCGGCCCGCAGGTGTTCTTTGTGTGTTCAAGTCTATTGGGCGACGCGCAGTGCGTGGGGTTTGCTTTGTCTCTTCTTACACATCCCCACTACATACACACACGCACACCTCAGCGCGTGACGCACTGAGTGTGACCCGCCCTCAGGTCAGGTGTGCCTCGGTACAGCACTGTGAGTTGTAGCCCCTTCAGCTGTTTGTTTTATCAGGTTTAAAAAACAAGTGTCGCACTGAGGTGGACAGAGGAGAATATTTTGGGCTTGATTGTGAGTGTTACGAGTGGTCCGTGTCACACTGTGGTCTGTGAGTGAATCTTAGTTTTTCACTGGGACCGAAGCATCAAGCTCAACGCAACAAGCATCGGTGGAGTCCTGGCACTCTTTTTTTCGTCCCTGGTGTATCAAAGGCTGAAGACTGTGTTGCACTGGATGCACCACACGTCGTCAAGTTGAGTCCGGTGACCTCAACACCTCACAAAACGTTTCGTGTCAAATTCTTTGGCGCACAAATTTGCTCATTGACACAAACACACACACACACACACACACACACACACACACACACACACGTGTGGTGTGCCTGTGGGTAGCTCTTCATGTGTGTGTGTGTGTGTGTGTGTGTGTGTGTGTGT
>JAAUXT010089034.1_pt1 | contig 11153 bp, 12 predicted proteins | sample 7278171 | NCBI WGS metagenome assembly JAAUXT01 (sample SAMN14350112, study PRJNA611818) | marine sediment metagenome | isolation source: surface marine sediment (1.8m) | place: French Polynesia: Moorea | collected 2018-08 | reverse complement strand
TGAAGCTGATTCGAGATGTAGACAATTCTCTTTCTTTCGATGAAAAAACCTGAAAAATATGAACAATAAACGTAAAGTGTGCACCAAGTAACGGGCCCTAATACTACTTACGGCAAAGACTGTTTCAGACCGGATGCGTGATTCGTTGTCAACAGATGCTGCGTCGCTAAGTGGTTGAGAGACAACAACACACCCCGTGTGAAAAGGGCTCAAAATCCCTCGCTTGGCAACGACAAATTTGCTGTTTTCAGGCGACGGTGTTCGACGGATCAAGAAAGACTGCCACACAGAACTGATTTCAATGCAAGGCGCGACGCATTTGTGTGCATTCGGCATTACATCTGTCAATGCTCGCTTTCAAGCTTGTTTGAAATGCACACAAACCCTGAAATTTCATCTTGTGCACAACAAGATACACCAACACACACACACGTGAATGCGAAAACGTTCGACATTTACGAAGGATCTTTCTTCACCAAACCATTGCCCACCAAGACCGAGCAGAACTTGAAACACAAGGAATTTGACACCATGAGGATCCAATGCTTGTGTGTGTGTGTGTGTGTGTGTGTGTGTGTGTGTGTGTGTGTGTGTGTGTGCGTGTGTGTGTGTGTGCGGGTGTATGTGCGTGTGTTTGAGCGTGTGTGTTGGAGTATACGCGTGAATGAGTTTTTTCTGTGGAATTTTCATGTGTGTTTGCGTGTGCGTGATGTGTGTGCGCACGTGTGTCAGAGTCTGTGCGTGTCGGAAGACCAGACATGTTTTCTGCGTACACCGACATGACGGATTGACCTATTTGCACGGAAAGCGGAAGGGACTCACTCCATGGCCTCGATGCTGTTGTCCACAGCGATGTAGTTGCTCGGAATGTAGCCGGTTCGGCCCGTGACCGTGTGCTTCGCCAGCCACCAGTCACTGTCGCTGTAACCAACAAATAAAGGACTTGAGACGCCTTGTCAAATCAAAGGGTCACACAGGTGGAGACGATGCGCAGAGAACAGCATGCTCAAGGTCGGACCAGCGTCCAGCCCCGAGGAAGGGGGGGGGGGGCGGGGTGTTTCCTCAAGTTTTGCAAATACCTCTGGGTCACAATCAAACTGCTGGTTTCCTTGGCATAAAATTGGACGCTTTACTTCTTTCAGGGGTCAAGGCCCGCGCCTGCCCTCCACCTACAACTTCAGGAGACATGGTCTGCACCCCCACCCACCCCCAGAATCAGGGGGTCTGCGCCCCCCTCTCCCACGGTCAGGAATCCCGGGCCTGCCCCCCCACGCGCGCCCTAGATCCGCACGGGTCTGAATCAGCCTCTTCACCCAAATCTCACGTAAGTCGGGAGGCCAGACGGAAACGCACGAGAGATTTCAGGAAGAGAATTGAAGCAATCTTCGCTCTGATACATTTGTGATCTTTGTATTTCTTATCTTTCAAATCTTGATCCTTTCAACAGGACACAGGTTTCAGGAAACACGGTTTCAGACACATTTAGGAAACGGGAATTGCGTAAAAATGGGGTCACGTGGAAAAGGCTTCGAGTCCACAGGATCAACTCTTTTTCAGGAAGAATGACAAATTTATGCACGCACTGCGGGTACTGTACCTTGATTTTATGGTTGCTGCGCAAGACACTGTGTTGGTACAAGGAAAACACGCACAAGTGGAAATATTTGCTTTTTGGTTTGGAGACATATCTTGGTTTCAGATAGGACGATAAAAGCTCAGCGCGAACAAAAAATGGGGAACGCACAAGTACCTACGCATAACTCTCCCGCGTACACGGCGTGTTTGTCGTTGCCTGGCAACGCAGGGACAGTACTCACACGTTGTTGATGATGGCCATGCAATCGCCTTTCTTGAAACTGAGGTCATCCTCGACCCGAGCCGTGTAGTCGTACAGAGCTCTCACGATTTTCTGACCTGTTGAAGACACAAGGATCTTGTTTGTTCGGGTGAATATCTGCATAGCTCTCCAGCCACAAAGAAGAGTATTTGCCATACACGCAGTACCCCCCCCCCGTCCAGTGAGTAGGTTATTCCCCCCAAAGTGCTGACTGGCGACGTACAAAAAGCACAGGACGCCAACAAACGTATTTGCTGCGAGTAAACAGCCCGACCCTGTTTGTTGAAACCCAACATGTATTTTCTTTCAACTCTTCCTGATAAAAGTTGTAAAATTGGCTGATCCGACGGGCTTTCAAGAAGTCACCGCTGACTGAGTGGGCAAACAATTAGAGAGATCCTGGTTGTCTCCACTCACGCTACTACGACTGGGAAACACCTAAAAGGTTCACCCATTTTGTTCTTTGTGGGCCAACACAGATTGCGATCCAGATACAGGTTGGTACGAAACACAATGGGGGAAAAAACCGCCCGGAAATCGAATCTTTGCTCGTGGCAAAATCAGTTCCAATAAATCAGCAAAAAGGGACCGGTGTTGATGTCGTGTTCCGGGTCACCGCAGATCCAATTCAACAATTGAAACGCTTTGTTTCCAAGAGCCAACACACCTCAACACACCGACAAACAGCCTTCGGTGAAAAGCGTAAAATTACACGTTAGTTTTGAGGAACGATTTCCCTTTTCAAGCAAAACAAAATTCGACGAACAACAACGAGCAGTGCGTTGTCTTGCAGTTCGATCCACCAGGTTCTCTCTTTTTGTTTTGTTGCCGTGATCTGAGTGTTGACTTCACGTCACTTTGACCCACTCTCGCAAAGTCTCGAGCGCACATTGAGAGGACCACACCTGGTGCCCCGGGCGCCCCCCGCCGCACGAGAACACACCTGTTGTGCGTGTTCTTGTGAACGGGGGCCAGCTGCCTGCAACAGGGTCAGGGACAAATGGCACGTGTCCACTGAGGCTTGTTCTCGTGTTCAGACTGTTGTTGGGGAAAACGAAACGAAGCCTCATTGACGATCCCAGGCGCACGCAAAAACAAGGTCCACTCTCTGTGCTGACAACTCTTCGGAATGACCCAGATAAAATCGGCGTATCAACGCTGTCCGCATCAATGAGTGTCCGCATCATACAGAGGCTGCAGAAACCGGAAGTGGTCAGTACTCACCTCCGGAAGTGGAGACGGAGCTGGAGCGAGCGTCGCGCACCGCCGACCCGAGGCTCGACGCCTTGCTCAGCGACGCCGCCGCCGCTGCCGACTGGTGCCCGTTGCGGGCGGGGCTGGGCGTGGCGGCGGCGTCAGGCTGCAGACCGCCGCCGCCGCTCTGCGAGGCGCGCCGGGGCGAGTCCTTGCTGCCGGGCGTCTTCCCCATACACTGCCCCATGCTCTTCTTCCTGCGAAACATAGTCGTCGGTGATGTGATGAATGAAGGAAGATAATTCGACTGTTTTCTGTAGTATCCAACAAAGTACACAACTGTACGTATCACGACCGTGCATCAAGACCACATGTTGTCTCTTCCTGTTCGTCCACATGCGAAACTTTTTTTTGTGGGAGAAACATCCCCATGACTCGTCGATCGATTCTGACTGCAAAAACAGGGAAATTAGCAACAAATGGAGACGTGAAGCTCGTACCGTCCGCCGTGAGTCGATCAATACACAGAAAGATCGGAACAGTCATCTCACACCGCTCCGCTTATCACCGAAAAATTGTGTCATCACAACCAACACATCGCTGCCAAAGTACGAACAGTTAGTCACTGTCAATGCATCCACAATACACCGGCAAAGATGCCGTGCAGGTTTCGAGGAGAATTTCCGAGTGGGGTCGTCTCTGTCCTCTTCCCTGTGTCTAAAATTGCCCTTCGACTCGATCCTCTGTTGAAAATAACACTGGCCGCGCTGTGGTGGTTTTTTATGGCGTCAACGGGGTCAGGTCACGTGGCGGCGGCGTCGCTGCTGCTCCACCTGTTATTCCCAACCCGCGCCGCGCCGCGCCGCGCACCGGCCACGCAACGCCTCCTTCACACCGACTCCGACTGCGTTTCTGTCCTCTGTCTGTCGAGTCCTGCACGAACCAACGCGTTTGTGCAGGAAGCGACGGACATCCATGGATGCACGCGTGGGGCACAGCGCAAACGAAGGAGGGCAGGACACCAACACACAGGGAGACGGTCAGTACCAGATTTGAGCACACCGAGTGGCGACTATCAGTCTTTGCCAAAAGCCTGTATTTTTTCCTTTTGGCAAAGTTTTGTGAGAGTGGCAGAAACGTTGCGTGCAGCAGCAGCAGCAGCGCACACTGGGCATGTGTAATGCACCTCCACCTGCATGGGTTTTTTTGCAGCTTCATCACAGCAAAATCCAGACGATGCGTCATGTTTTAAAATTACATTTTTTCCGCCACACAAAACAGCTGATTGGCAGTGACTTTGACAGGCCCACCATTGATTTTCACTTTGACCCAGAACGTTGAAAGTATTGTTGCAGGTGTGGAACCAGAGTTCGCTCGACACTGATCCAATGATTTCCTCTTTTTTTCTTGCAACCTTGGCTCAAGGGACCCCTCTCCGGGTTACCTGGAGCCGTCGCCCCGTGATGCACCCTGCATTGCGCAAGACATCCGAGGCTCGAGTTTTCAATGCCTGTTGGAATCAGGTTTGAGCTGCAGGGCACCTCAGCCCCACAGTTCGGGAATCACTGCAGCTTCACGAAGCTTTTTTCCCCGGCGTCGCTCCCCTGACAAGCGACTGTGCAGCCCCGATTGATTCCAGGGAGGTAGGGAGGACGCTGAAAAAGTCCCTCGCCAAAAGTGACATCACTTCTGCGCTTGTGCAGCCGGGTTGCCACGGACAATCGCTATTGTTTTCGCTCCATTATCGTGGAGATGGCCTCATGGTGATGATGACAGCGCATTGAAACGTGTTACATGTTGTGAATCTCGGTGCCATCTGTTCTCCCCACGATTGTTACACCATCGCGCAGTCAGAGGAGCATCCTCCTCCTCCTGCTCATTCCCATTGTCTTTTCGCCCCTGGATTCTGATGAAACTGGGGCAAAACTGTTCCTGATGAAAAGGGCCAAACTTGAGCTTCCGCTCAGTTCGAAACAACGACCAAAGTTTTGGTTGGCTAAAACATTCAAGAATTCAACGTTCTTCTTACCCGTTGTTTCCATGACGACCTTTATCCATCTCGTTTCATGGAAGAATCAACAAAACTCAATCTGCAGGTGTTGAAAATAACCCTGAAAGGGGCTAAAAATGAACAATTTCAGAACCTCACAACTGTTTGCAAGTGTACTTTCAATTGTTATTAAAAAATAACTGCGTCGTGTCTTGCTCCGTGCTTAGAGAGACACACAAAACCCATCAAGCATATCCAAACAGGCAATGCCACTCTGCACTTTCCACGCGGGTAACAGAGCTATTTGCTTTGGCGATACACCCACCAATGCGATCCAACACGGGTGCATTTCTTGAAAACATTTACATTTCACTGTGTGCGAACTGGAAAAGTTGGTGCCTCTAAAATGCCTCCGAAGAAGCATAAAAGTGAGGTTGTTGCTCAGTGACACTCGTCTGTGAAAATTTTGATGAGTTTCAAGAACACTGTCCTGAGAGGCAGAGAAATGTTGAAAACATTTGTGCCCTGTCAAAAGTGACAACATATTTTTGTTTGCAAAAATAATCGCACTGTTGTTTCGAAGAACTTTGAAGTTGCGACTCTTTCACAAGCAAACTGAAGGGACTCTGAAGAGGTGCACCCGCCGCGGTGGCGCGTTCGCTCTGTTCGAGGAAAGAACTGCGTGGGGGAGATGGTGAGAAAGTTCGGCAGATCGCCTGACGTTTTCGCTCACTTTTAGGTTTTGCGACAAAACAGTTTTTCGCACTCAACCCTCCACTTTGATGAAACGCGAATTCATGGCATGGCAGTGGTTGATGCATGGGACTCAAAAAGGGAAGGATGCTGAAAATGGGGCTTCAGTTCGTCAGACGTCCTGTTCACCCAAGGCAGCCGACACCATCCAGCTGAGGCAGTGTTTCTTGTTCTTGAACAGGGGCAGAATTTGTGGAGTAAAAATCCAGCGCAATATCCAGGAAAACAAAACCATTGGAAGCATTCGACGGGCATGGTGAGTTGCTGAGGCAGTGTGTTGAGGCGCGTCAGAGCAGCTCGGCAGACGACAGTGCGACATGCCAAACGCAGCAGAGCCGCTCGCAGAATCCACACGCAGACCAAGGGTTGTTCGGTGCACAACGTGTCACGTGGTACACACACCCGCTTTCAACCAACTGCTCAGAAAGAACCGCAAATTTATTACTTGCAAATGGATCCAGACAACATGTGCATTCAAAGCCTGAAGCTGTCATGCAACTCGTGCAGTTGGCGCCGTTTGGCTCAATTCACACAGTACACGCCACACGACGCGTCCTGCCGTCCTGTCCAAATAAACGACGCAATGCCTGTTGACTTTGCGCCGAACGCAACAGAGGTTGTGCCTTTCGTCAAACTGGCCGCAAAGGGCTGATCCTTCCAGATTGGCATTCTCACCAACAGTGCAGTTAAGAACCAACAAAGTCGTCAGTGTGATCAAGAACTCTTGCTGGACAGCAGAATATTACTGGACCACGTTAGGGTGTGAGAAACGACCAACGAGCTTCAGAAACGACCAACGAGCAAGCCCCTTCACTGAGACCCAGTCACACAGGTTTGCCAGTCAGATCTTGGAATCCAGATTCAGAAACAAGTGATAAGGAAGTCAGTTCTTACCATTCACCACCCCAGTGGCGTACGTCCCCCGAACACCATGTGAGCTTCACCCTTAGTGCAGTTAGTAGAAAGCATTTGCAGTTGTTAGATCAGCTTGTACAGAGTGAAGAGACCGAAAAAGTGAAAATTTCTTTTCTTCCGAAAGGCTCGCCGGAAGTTAGCTCAGTGCTGCCACCTCCTGTTGCACAAAGTTGGGTTGAGCGATAATACGGGAGTCGGAGGACAGAACGTTTTGAGGTTCACGAAGTTTCAGGCCCAAATTCTGACGTCCCTGTTCTTCAGTGGGACATTTCGTCCATTCGGACCTTTGAGGTATTGAACAGGTCCTTTAGACTCTTGTTCGCTTTCAGCCAAATGTCACCGCTTTGGTGATCTGTTGCTTCAAATCTGTTGGTGATCTGTTTCCTTTTCGATTTTTGACAGACTCTGGAGCAGATCCAGAGATCTAATTCTCTGTCGTCCCTCAGCGTGACATTGGAAGCAAACACGGAATCTTTGGACACAAAACTTTTTTGTCCGATACGTTTCTGTTGCAATTTGAAAACTCACCCGAATTTGATGAACCCTCGTTTGTCCCAGCAAAGTTGAAGCTGTCACAGAATTTGATTTCTTTGCAGGCGTCGGGCTGTGAATGATGGCGCCGTGTCCTGAGGAGAGTAGCTTGAGGGAGGCGATCCGAACGACGCTGGTGCAGCTGTGCAAAGTGGGCGTCTCCTACCAGCTGGAGCTGGCCATCGAGGGAACGGTCGGGGTCACTGTCGACAGACAGCAGGTGATAGCTTCAGCTTCGGTAGTTTGCAACAAATTTTCGGTTTCCCTGGTGAAGATTGATCCCATTTTCGTTGGTCTTTGAAAGTGAGATACGAATTGTTGTGTCACTTTCCAGGTCATTTTGGTGCACTTCAATGAGAAGGTGGAGAATGCAAGAGCCGTGGCTGCTGCTGAAGCGCAACAACAGCAACAACAACAGCACACAATTGTGCAGCAACAACAAATCATTGCAACAGCAGCAGCAGACGTCCCGAGGAACGCGGGGATGAACGTCACCTCGACGCCGCTGCCCAACAGCGCGCCTCTGCCCCCGCGCCTCCCGCTACCCAACAACCTCGCGCTCCCTGGACAAATTCCGTTGATGAACAGCCCGGCCACCGTTGCCCGGCAACTGATCCGGGACCCGGCGATGAACTATGCGTCGCCGACGGGCAGCAGGAACGTGAGGTTCAGCTCCCCGCAGGGACTGCAGACCGTGAGCCAGGCGCCTGGTGGTGCCTCGTCGACCGCCGGAGCCAACTTTTTACCCAATGATCCGATGTTTCCAGAGTCACTGCTGAACGATTCGATGCTCATGAACCGGTTATGTCCCAATGACATGGAAGGAGATGCGTCGAAATTCTCCCACCAGCACACGACGATTTCTATTGACATCGATTCAGACGAATCCATTGGAGAAGAAGCGTTTGAGCTCTTCGACAAGTTGGGTGAATTGAAGACCATGAAAAAGGAAAAGGTGATCAAGAAAATGAAGAAGGAAGCCAAGAGTGTCATTGTGATCGATGACCAAAGTTCGGAAGGAGGGACGGATTCGGTGGCCAGTATGCACCACCCTCCCCCGGGACCCAGCCCGCTGTCCGCTGAAACACTGCCCAACCCCAACCCCAACCCCGTCAGCACTGCTGCGTCTCTGCCGATGGATCTGCCCTCGGACCTGCTGCCGCTACCCGCGTCGTCTCATGCGATACTGTCGCAGCTGGGTGCCCCAGTCACCGCGGTATCTGGGATCGCAGACATCAAAATGAGTATCGCGGGTGTAGGTGGGAACGTTGTGAATGGGGACTCCGTGGCCGGAGACTCGGGCAGAACGACGACGGCGACTGTGATTGGTCAGATCGTGAGCGCAGCAGCGGAGACGCCGCAGGCGCAGGCGCAGACGCAGCGACCGGCCAGTCGATCACAGTGAGTGCGCGTGCTTTGTTACAGCTGAAATGTGAAATAGAAGAGTGTTGCTGTTCGTGTCCTTGAAGCTGAAAAGAAAGACGTGGCTTGAGCACGATGCGGTAGAAGCCGTAACAAAAGAGTTTCCTGTTGCAGGAGGCGGTGCGTGTGTGTGTGTGTGTGTGTGTGTGTGTGCGTGCGTGTGTGTGAGGGGGCGTTCGATTTCCACTACGCACGCTTGCGTGTGCACGCAAACGTTCACTGGTACTCCAGTGTTTCCCTTCACCGTGAATTAACTTCCCCATTCGACTTTCAGGTCCACAGTGAATTTGACCTGTGAACACTGCGGCAAACAGCACAAGTCGATGGGACTGCTGGAGAGCCATCTGGTGGAGTCGCACGGCGTCGTGTCGTCCGCGTCCCTCGGACGCATCCCCCACGTGACTTGTGACGTCTGCGGCAAGAAGTTCAAGCACCAGGCGTCGCTGGACAAACACAGGGTCAGCCACGTGACCCAGAAGTCGCACCAGTGCCAGCAGTGCAACCGGTCCTACCGGCACAGGTGAGTTCTTTCAAACGCTGACTGCGAAAGAAACGGCGCATTGTGTGTTTTGACACCTGTACGAGGCTCTGTTCAAATGTCCTCGGACACTCATGATCGAACTGTATTGATTCTTTCCTGTCGACCGCATGGTCAAATAGTCTTGATGGGGTCAACAAGTTTGAGATCGACTTCCAGGCATGCGCTGGTTGTCTGCCACTGTCAAACAACTGTTGCCAAGTTGGTGACAATGCAGGTCGATCCGGGAGATGTTCCTTTGAAAGTTTGACAGCAGATTTGTGTGTGGTACTCCTGGAAATTGGGAAAGGTAACTCCGGACATCCTGAAGGATTTGACATTGGTTTTTGGTGGTGATGCTTTGCAGAAGTCACAAGTGTGCAACCTTCTCAAGCAGTTTTGACAGGGAAGGACACGCATGACTGACATACCACGTGCCGGTTGTCCTAAAAGTGCACGGACAGATGAAAACATAAACAAAGTTAAGGTGACTGTGGAGGCAAATCGTAGATCAGGACTTTACAAGCTTTGTGAGGAAACTGGCTTATCCTATGGAACAACACAGCGAATTCTGCGCAAAGACTTGCATCTAAAGAAGCGCGCAGCCAAGAAAGTCCCCCATGTATTGACACCAGACCAGAGGTTGCGCAGAGTGACTTTGGCAAGACAACTCATCCGCAATGCCAGGAGACCAGGATGGCTCAGTAGAGTCATCACAGGTGATGAATCCTGGTTCCATGTCAACAATCCTTTCCCTGCCAGCGCGAGCCGTGAGTGGTTGGAGAAAGGAATGAATCGTCCCCAAGCTGCAGAGAGATCAAGGTCCTGCAAGAAGGCGCTCCTCATAGCTTTTTTTGACCAGAAGGGGCTTGTCTTTCATCACTGGATTCTCAGGGGAACTGTCAACACTGACACTTATGTGTATGTGCTGAGGTTACTCCGGCTGGCCATCCAAAGAAGACATGTGCACCTCTGGAGAAAGCGCCACACCCTTCCTTACCTCCTGCACGACGACAACGCCAGCCCACATACTTCAGGAGTGACTGTGGAATTTGAAGCAAGGACTGGAATCGAGCGCGTGCTGCACCCACCCTACTCACCAGATCTGGCTCCGTGTGACTTTTTTTTGTTTCCTTTCCTCAAGAAACAGCTGAGAGGAAAGACCTTCAGAACCACTCTGGAAATGACCTCTGCTGTGGACGAACTGATTGGAGCAATTCCATCAGCAGTGTGGAAGAAAGTGTTCACTTGTTGGGTTGCCAGATGCCACAAATGCATTTAATTTGAAGGCTGATATTTTGAGGGCATGGCACACCCTTAAATGCTCTTGTCTTGTACAGAAAGCATGCTCAAAATAAGAACAGTGTCCTTAAAAAGTGTGTTGACATTCCTGCACGCTCATCTGTGTCGACTGACCCGATAAACCCCATCGCACTCACGTGCACGTCGTCAAAGTTCGATCATGACCGTCCGAGGACATTTGAATAGAGCCTCGTATGTCATCCGAAATTTTGGACACACCTCACCACTCAGGGCGGGGCGAAGATGATGTTGGATCCCGGGCAAGGGACACTCGAAAAAAAATATATCAGGATGACCTCCGCAAGTTTGTTTGTGCACGAGACGCCGTTCAGCAAAACAAGTGACTGGGCTGGCTGTGGCTGTCATCTCACATCCTTGGGAGGGCAATGACCACACGTTTGTTGGCCGCAGTGCGGCGCAGCCTGTGGGTTGGATCAGGGGGGGGGGGCGGAGACAAAGTTTCGTGTCCAACAGCAGCACCTCGTTCCCTTCCCGTGAGTGAACCTTGGGCCTTGTCAGTTTGTTTGGAGGCCTGTGGGGCGAGTTACGTGTCAAATCGTCTGTGTCCAGGAATACCCAGTCCTCTGAGAGTCAAAAGGGGGTTCACCCTGCCGGGGGGGGCGGGGGGGGGGGGGGGGGGGGGGGGGGGGGGGGGGGGGGGGGGGGGGGGGGGGGGGGGGGGGGGGGGGGGG
>JAAUXT010007275.1_pt1 | contig 11153 bp, 19 predicted proteins | sample 7278171 | NCBI WGS metagenome assembly JAAUXT01 (sample SAMN14350112, study PRJNA611818) | marine sediment metagenome | isolation source: surface marine sediment (1.8m) | place: French Polynesia: Moorea | collected 2018-08 | reverse complement strand
GAACGTCGCGTCGCCGACGCGACGCTTGAACGTCGAAATAGCAATTTTCACGCGACGTTGACGCGACGGGGCTCCGACGGGTGATTTCAAACGTCGTGCTTAATCTGCCTTATGAGTGCACGCGTCGCAACAACACTTGATGCGGCACCTGTTGCCGTCCTCTCGGACATGAACCATAGTTGGTTCACACTGGATGCGTCATGCGACAAGGCACCACTCTGACACTCAAAGCTTCGCATCAAGAAGCTGACAGTGACGTTTGATGCGACACAATCACACAAGGACGGACAATTTAAAAGCACAAACGTAGGACCTGACCAAACCAGTCCGCAAATGCGTTCGATTTGCGTGTCGAACTGACCCAGACTTCGCACGAGCGCAAGTGAAGGGTCAACGATGCGTTCGACGCGCAAGTCGAACACGCCCACTCCCTCAAGCCGAGATTGAGGCCAAACAGAAGGTCAACACCAACAACAGCCGATCTGAAGAGCACCAACGTTCAAACCGAACGTCACAAAAACCCTGCGTTCACACAGGTCCCGCCACGTTATCCTCGTCCTGGACGGAAAGGTGTTGCGTACATTTTGTGCGTGTCGAGACAGGCTTCTGTGACGGAAACAAAACAAAATTTTGTGCGTGTGAACCAACTTCACATACGGTTTGCGCGTGGTGTTCTGCGACGGTCACGGAACCTGAGCGAACGCGGCGTTAGATCTACGCTTCCACCGAACGCAGCGTCCAGAGAACGTGCTCGGTGGAGCGCCGCGCAGCATCACAATTCCACCTTGACGGTCACAACGGCGCTATCGTGGTGTGAAGACTTCCGCGGCGTCGTCGCTGGCGTCATTTCGCCCTGACGACGTTGCGTCGCTTTGCTCTCACGCCGTGACGTCGTTGACGTCACGTCGAGCATCTCCGCCTGCAGGTTCTTCAGGCGTTGCGCGACTTTGGTCTCCCGCGTCCGGAGCTCCTCGAGCTGGCTGCAAAACAAGAACACTTGTCAGTGCAGACACGCGTCTCGGGAGTTGCCAACAACGGGTCAACCTGAGTAGTGAAAAGCAGTCGTTGCAACTTCAGTCAAATCATCTTTTTCGTCTTTGCAAATGAAGTCGTCTGTTTCACACCGCTTCTGCGACTTACACGCGCAGCTCTTCCGTTTCGCGCTCGCGCTCGTCCCGCTCGCGCGTGGCGTCGTCCAGCTGCGCGCGCAGCTCCCGGAAGTAGGTCTGCCGCGCCCTCTGGTGCCCGGCCGGCGAACCGCTCTGCCCGCGCACGTACTCCTCAAAGCGTCGTCCGAAGGTTCCGCGGACTGCGGAGCCGTCAGAAGCCGAGCCAACTGTAACATAAGTGCGTGTGTGAGGTATGCGTGCACAGAGAGAGAGGGACAGACAGATACTTGCAGACTGCTGCCTGTGAAAGGCGTGTGCTTGTCTGGCGCCACAGGTCAATGACTTGCACAGAAACGTTTCCAACCCGGTGCTCTGTACAGAATGGCTCGATTCGAGCTCAGAAGAAAGATGACGTCAGAAGCAAGATGACGTCATCTACCATCAGGTTTTCCATTGTTGTGAGCCTTTTCAATGCTGTTCGACAATTGGAACGATGCGTCCAACAGAGGATCTACAGCATCATGCAAGCCACCACCACAACGAGTCTTTGAAGCCTCTGAACACATCGTGCGCTGCGTGACGTCGTGACGTCACAGCGCCCAGAATGACACATGCAAGAAATCCATAACAGCTGCAAAAGCACACTGGTGCTTTTCACCACAGAAAACAGACACCAAACGTCATCAAACTGATCAAAACTGCCGCTGCACCAAAACGTAGCAAATGCCCGAAGTGGAATGGTCGAGGAGAAATCAGATGCATGCGGCAAGCTGGGTGGGGGCAATGTGGAGGGGTGTGGGTGTACGGAGGGACAAAGTGTGACGCCACGGGGTGGGGTCAACCCTGTCCACTGGACGCGAAGGGAGAACCTGAACGTTCAGAGGGAAAGACGTCGTACAGTGGGACTGGGGTGGACTTGTCACAGAAATCTGGAGCCAACATCCACCTCCACTCACTAAAACCCTCTCAGAAAGCGACCCTGTGAAGTTGAATGGTGAGTCTCCGGAGGGGGGGCGTTACGTGACTCACTCTTCCAAGAGCAACAGCCAAACTGCGTGGGACGTATGGAACCAACATCAAACCGAATTTGTAGGAACTATTGCGCGCGTTCGATTCGCAGATCCAAACACACACAATCAAAAATCTTTACCCGAACAAACCCACGAGCTGAAAGAGAACGCACAATGCTGGTGAGTTCAGAACCAAAGAACGCAACGTGCGGTACCCGAATTTACCATTCGCCGAGGCTGCAGTCGGTTCGGATTCCACGTTCGGAGCTGAAAGTTCATCAGCGACTTTTGCAGTCAAATTCGCACTTTCAGCACAGAGACGCAGCGCATGTCGTCAGAAACAGCCCCGAAGACCCCTGACTCACCGAGCGTTGCCTTGGCCACGCCGGACGCTTCCTTATCCGCCACGCGCAGATTATCCTCAGCGTCCTTGACCTCTGCCGTCTTCTCCTTTATCTTTTGCCGCAGCTGCAACTGCAAAACAAGAACACTTGTCAGTGTAGCCACGCGACACTGGTGCCAAGTTCCGAGTTGCAGATTTCCTGCACATCCAGATTGCAGAAAGGTTCAACTGTGGATTCGTTGTTGGGTTGTGGCGTACGTTGTGTTCCTACATGGACGTTTCGTTTCCATGGATGACACAAGCCCCTGATCTTTGAGCTGGACCCAACCATCCTCAGTATCAGGAATTCCAAACAGCCACTGGTCGGGTACAAATGGTGCTTCTGTTCTTTTCCGAACGATTGTTCTCCCTGTGCTTGTTGATTGGTGGGACCTACACACAAATGTGCACGAGCATGCGCAGACATGAACGCGCACAGACCGGAAACTGCACAACACAGTAACGCCACCTTTACTGCACACGACAATGGGGCATCGCTGTCATTGGCTGGACAGAGATACAGTTTTGACAACGAGGCTGCGTCTCCATGCTGGCAGCCATGGACACATGCAGTTTACGAAGCTGAAATCCTACAACTGGACTACATGTAGCTTGGGCAGCAACAGTCAAACCTATTTGCTACGGTGTTGGAACAGGCAGCGTTGTCTGGATCTGGATGGGGAATGTCTCAACGAACTCTGACACATGAATGAGGTAGTCTTGTCAAGTGACCCACGGCGCGTGTGTATTCGGCTTCTCTGCATGATCTGTCGAGCTTTCTACGCAGCGCCTGGTGTGCTGTACGTCGGGAGGATCCAGGCGTCGATTCCACCCCCCTCCCCAAAAAGCGTCCATTCTCCATCTGACTCCAAAAAAATCAATTTTCTTCCCAATTTGGAGCTCTTGGACACGCATAATCTTTCCTTTGATTGTTATTAGAACCTTTGAATGTATTTCACACCAACACCTGAAAGAGTGTCGAGTGTCTGACCACCCCAGACCTGCCATTGCTACGAACCGCAACAACTGCAAAACTCTTACAACTTTAGGGGGGGAACGCGTTTGGTTAGTGTTGCAGCAGTTATAGCTTGGAAGTACAGCACTACACACTCAACAGAACAGTCGGGATCACACTGGACGCTTCGCCTCGCAGTCCAATGCGAATCCCTCTTGCGCTTAGCTTCACTCACCCTTTTACTTCTCAACGTTTCCTGCAAATACGGCATTTCACAGGCATTGCGGGAAATCCTGCTTCAACAAGAACACTCCCAGTGTTGGCACGCGCCTCGGCTGCGTTTGTCTGTTTCTGCGCAATGACAGACTGGACCAGTCCTCGGAAACAACTACATTGGGAAACTTTCAAGCTGAACATCAGCCGCTTGAGCCGAAGTTCGCGCCTGTAAGCATTCCTCCACCCAAATTCCAGAAGCCGGACCCAAAATGACAAAGTCCAACAAACTTTCGGGTGGTGGTGACAGTGGAATGTGTTGGTGCTACGGAGGGGGGGGGGGGGCGGCGAGCAGAAACCCCAAATCTGGAAGCCCAACCCTAAATGACAAAGTCCTTGAATGTTTGGGTGGTGGTGGTACCCGGGGGGGGGGATAAACCCAGAAACTGTGCAGCACATGGACAGATACACACAGGCCTGAAACAATATCAGCGCAAGCCGCTGACAAAGAGACACTTGAACAGGAATATTGCACCCACGTCTCTCACACTTTCTCTGTTCATCTCTTACCTTTTCACGCTTCACGTCTCTTTGGTCTTCTCTTCGTGTCTCTCTCACCTTTTCTCTCTTCATGTGCGCGAGGTTGACGCGCAGTTTGGCCACGTCCTTGTCGAGCGACTTGACGTGGAGGTTCCACTCGGTCAGTTCGATCTCCTCGTTCACGAGCGAACTCGTCGTGGTCGCTTCTTCCTCGTCGAACGAGTCGAACTGAAGTCGTTTTCGCTCCGGCTCTGGGAAATACAACAGGAAAACGTTCAGTCTATAAAGTTTGGCGGAATGTGGGATATCCGTACGGTGCTCGCTCAAAACGCGTGACGTACCACTCTCTCCTTGAGACGTTCGATGTGAGACAAATTAAATCGAACACCCCGAACCAAATCTGTATTGAATATCTCCTCTGGAAGTTTTAGCGTCGTTCCCCCGTCAATGGCTGCGTGTTTTGGAGATGCCACAACGGGGACATGCCAGTAGCGTTGGGCCGTCTGTAGACCACCGCGTGTTCGGATTTTCGGGTCGAACGCTTCCAACCACAACGTTTGGTCGTTCGCTCCTGATACAGCGAATGGGCCGCAGTGCGTTGGGTATTTTCCCGAACACACACAGGCCCCCGACTGGAGCACAGAAACTCACAATTCGAACCCGTAAACCCGCAAACCACAAAACAAACACACGGGACATTATGAACACAGAGCCCGCGAATTCGGACACACACAAAGGGCACAGTTGTGTGTGTGTGTGTGTGTGTGTGTGTGTGTGTGTGTGTGTGTGTGTGTGTGTGCGTGTGTGTAGTTGTAGATCTACTCACTGGTTGGGGAGACCTTCTCTCGCTTGACTGCCTTGAGCCGCACCGGAAAACCGTCCGCAACCCCGGCACCGCTGGAAAACGAACAGACTCAGCGGTGAATCCCACTTGTGGAAACAGACAAACCTTGGGACAAGATCAACAGAAACGTAAGCACAACTAATTTCACATCCAAGTTTGAGGGTTGCGTCGTGACATGGCGACCAGTGCAGAGAGACAACGCTTGACGCCGTGGTTTGGGACTGAGCGGGAATGCCTGACACGTTTCTAAGTTTGTTCGCCCTGGCTCCAAAGATTGGACAAACCTTTGGAGCCACGGCGACCAAACTTCAGAAACGCAATCTTTACACCATCAACGTCAAAGGTACGATATTTTGCGAGGCGGGAGCTGTTGCCACCCTCGTCAACTTGCCAAAGAATCCATTGCAGACAAAACAAAACTCCCTTCAACTTCGGGTCATTTGGTTTCTGGATTTTCGGTCGGTTGCACCAATCGTCACATCAATACACAAATCAATGGATATTGAGAGGTGATCGATGACACAGCGGCCATTGCAGACACTCAACCCTCAGCGCAGCGCGAAACGAGCCCGAGTGCGCTCATCGAACGCGCCCAAACCGGAAGTGGTTCTCACCCGACGGCGGCGTCCCCGTCGCTACGATCCACCTCGTCGTCCTCGTCTACAGAGCCCCGCGCGGACCTGCACCCGATACGCGGCGTCATGACGCACGTGCCCGGCGGGAAGTGCCCGACGACGACGCAGTCCTCGTCCCTGCAAACAAGAACACCTGTCAGTGTAAACACGCGTCTTTACGTGCACAATCACCGAGCCCATAACTTGGTGTCCTCAATCTTTACTCTCAAGGGTGCAAACGGCAAATGTTGCCGCTGAAGAGACAGGGGGGGGGTGTCATTCTCACCTCTGGTTATGTCTGCTGGGTCATCACTGCAATTTTTTTGCCAAATTTGCCCAGGGCTCATTTCTGAGGCACGAACAAATTCTTTTGCTTGGTTGCTCAGTTTTATTCCTGGCAGGAAAGGGGTTTACTTGACATGTGAAAAATTACGCCCCACCCACCCCACCCCAGCGCGGAAAGGTGCAGGACCAGCGGGAGACCAATACTTCAAACGAACGGCGAGGTCACTCTTCTCAGTGCACGGCGTGTGGGTTTTGATCACATGAGGAAGCAACAGGAAGTGGCTCACGAGTCCGAGTTGCGCGCCGACCCCTCGTCGTCCGCCTCGTCGTCGCTTCCGTCCGCCAACCGGAAGTGACCCGGACTCGACCCGCCGACCGACGACTCCGCGCCCGAGCTCGACGCGCAGCCTGGCGACAACACAAGCAGGTTACCAGGGAAAACTCTTTGGGTGGAGTGTGCGTGCGTGTGTGAGGTATGCGAGCACGTCAATCTGACTGAATGATGAAGTGTGTGTGTGTGTGTGTGTGTGTGTGTGTTAGTGTGTGTACCCACCGATGCTCTCCAGGTCCTCATCGTCCTGCGCGTCCCTCGGAGGCGGTGGCGCCACCGACGCTGTAGTGGCCGGGAGGCTTGTCTTTGCGGAACGCCTTCGGTTCCTCTTCAGCTCGGCGTTTCGACTCGGTCCAGCTGCGGATCGGACGAGCGGCGACTCCTCGAAGTCGTCCGAGTCCTCGTGCGCATGCGCGGGCACCACCACCTTGTCCTTCGGTGACCGAATCAGTTGCTTCACTCGCTCAATCTCCTCTTGCTTCTTCGTCCTGAAACAGCGAAAGGTCCACACTGAGCACTCGTTTGATTCACGCAGGAAGGTCAGGCGTAATGTATCAAAGCAAATCCACTTGGACAGCAAGACGAGCAGGTGAGGGGTCAGCTTCAACGAAAATAACGCAGTGGTTGCCGACATTCATGCACGTCACGTGTGCCGCGTGAACTGTGAATACCCGACCCTTTGTCACTCAACTCACCTCTCCGGATTCCAGTGCACTTGCGCGATGGTCGTAGTCGGAACGTCCGTCTCCATGGACGCGGTCGCCTCTCGAGACTCGCCCTTGACGCACGCCGCCGGCGCCGCCGGTTGCGTCCCGTCACGTGACGCTTCCGTTTCCACCGGAAGGCGTGGTCGCTTCGGCGGTTTCCCGGCCGCTGCCGGTTTGGTGCCCGGTTTTCTCTTCTTCGCAGCTGGAAAGAACGAGAAAACCTGTCGGTGTTGAGACGCTTGGCATGGATGCAGGTCGTGGGAAGGGAATGCCTTCTGAAGTCTCCAAAATTTTGAAAAGCTGGCTTGCTTGGAAAGGCAAATGGTTTCTCTGAATTCAGTGCACCAACGCTCGGAAATATTTTTGTGCACATCTGGGGTGAACCAGATGTACAAACAGTCTTTCTTCCTGCCACACTTGAACGGCAGGCCCCAACCACCCCCCCCCCCACCTCGCCCCCTGTTGGAATCCAGCCTCACCTCCCACCACCGGGAGCCGCAGCGCTCGAGCGAACTTGTCCCCGTAGTAGACCAGAAGCTCTTGGCCAGGCTTGATTGTCTTCCGGGTCTTATAGTAAATTCCCCTGCTACACTGGATCGCCTCCAGGTTTTCTTCATGACGTCCACGGCTGCAGTTGACGTATCTCATCCAATTGGACGTCTTGATGTCCTCGGCGTCGATAAGATACAGGATTCTATTGTTTTCGCTTATCTGCAATGAGAACAAGAAGTCTTGTTCGCGTTGACACGAGTCTCGGACAGATTTTCTGTCGTGTGGTGTCAGTGATAATCTGCTCGATCGGGCTTTGGTGGACCGGAGGCCCACCCATCCACGACCAATGTCATGCCCGACCCCCGCCTCACATACTCCCCTCCCCTGACTTCAACCTGCCCCGCCCCCAGTCCCACCCCGTTCCCTCCACCTGCCCCCCCCCCCGTTCAGGCTCACCCCATCATCCGCTCTGTGCCAGCCTCACCTGAAATCGAGGCCGCTGCTGCCCCCCAACACACACACACACACACACACACACACACTCACAAACACACACACACACAGCCTCACCTCGAAGGCGTACCCAGAATCCTTCTTGGTCTCGCTGAGCTTCATGATGCGCCCCTCGTACGGACCGAACCGAACACCCGCCTGCAACACAAAAACAAAGAGCTCGGGGATCAACCAGCGCTCGCGCGATCACTGGTACGTACAACACCAGATTTCATTCAAAGCCATTTGAAAATTTGCTAGTTCACGCTGTCAACAAAATTTCCTGGTGTGCAAACAGGAGCTTCGTGTGAAACCTGCTTTGCACTGCCCATCCACAACTTTGCTGGTTGAGCCCCCCCCCCCCCCACACACACGCAACTTCCCCCAGACTACCAAAATGCCTGCACACATGCACACGCAAACAGGACCACGACACAATCCATGTGTGTGTGTGTGTGTGTGTGTGTGCGCGCGTGCGAACCTACATATGTCTGATACGAACTGTCCGTTCTGACTCACGTCTATCTTGACGGCAGCGAAGATGCCCTTGCCATGAATCTGCGACTTCTGCAGCTTCAGCGTGCTGGGGACGCTGTTACTGGCGCGACCCTTGGACGGGTATTTGAGCCGCTTGTTGAACACAATCTGACTACATTCGCCGCAACGAGGGCAGTCACCGCCTCGGCATTCGTCCGCTGGGTCTGTGGGCGAGACAAACAAGAGATGATTGTCAGTCTTGAGACGCGCGACTTGTGTGTGTATCTGTCGGAATCAAACATTTTCACGACAAAATTTGACAATTGGAGGGTATCACGTCACCCTTTTAGGACCCGATCACCAGTGCCATGAATGAGCTGAAAATGGACTGGAAAGTGTTGCGGAGATGCATGAAGACATGTATATCATGCACACGAAATAGCGAAGGAAGAGGTCCCTGTCAAACATTGTGATTGCAACAGATGTGCACCAAAACAAACAGTGCGCAAAGAAGTGATACGTTGGTACAGTACCGGTCCACGCTGAGACGCATTTGCAGTGACGCATTTGCAGCCCACGGTTTGGGACCGGGTACCAACACACGACACAACTAAACCTCCCTGTTGGACCAGGAAGAATGCTGGTGCGGATGAAGAGTTCCGTCCAGTGCGCGTGCAGAGAGTTTCTCAAAGCTATGAACAGCGAACCTGTGCCAGGTGCAGAAGGGATGGTCCCCTCACCTGACTATCATGTGCAGTGTTCAGTTTTCCATGTCACAATTTTCAACAATTTGGATGACATACACGCGAAATCCAAACGTTGCCAAAACACTCCACAAGGAAATATTTGATGAACGAATTGGCTGCGTTCGATTTGAATGGCGCAACACCGCAAAGAGAAAGAAGTCTGGCTCAGCGGGTAGATCTAACAAGAACACCACGTTACAACGCGCGCGCGCGAGTCCACAGACAGGAGTTCTTGTTCTGCTCCGTGGTTTCATTCTCTGAACAAGCGTCTCCTGAACGGGGGGGGGGGCGACATTTCTGATTATCCCAGGAACGTACCAATTTTTTGGGCATGGACGGAAGGGACACGAAAAATATTGAGGGGATAATCTCAGATTTATATTTCAGCCCTCTTTCCAAAACAGAATCTTGGACTCCCGACCCCACTGCGCGAAAGGAAGTCTGCAACTCCGAAAGAAATTGGGTGGCAAGTATGTTCGTCTGCAAAGTCGAGCGCAACCAATCAAAACATCAGACAACTGTGAGCAGCAAGAATATCCAGTCAAAATGCACTGAAACTGTTCTAAGCCAGAAATATGCCCTAGAGAACCAGACGATACAGGCACGAGCGCTCCTTCGCTTACAATCTACTTCCAAATGCCTCAGTTGTGCAATGTACAGCGTGCTTCAACACCTGGTCCACACTGGATGCGTCCAGCGCTGCGTCTCACTGGACGCGCTGCGTCACACTGGGTACGTCTCCCAACACAAGACAATACGAGTGACGCCGCAAACAACAAATTTGCCCCACGTGACACGCATCCAGTGTGGAACAGCTGACACGAATAGAACCTAATGGTGCCTAACAGTGCACGGTTTCCTCACCCGTTACGTTGAGTGGTGGCGGCTCCTTGTTGGACTCGGCTTGTTGTGACAAACCACCTTCAGAGGACAAACCAGGGTTCATCACACACATGTTTACAACCAGGGGGTGGGTTACACACACACACACACACTCGCACACGGTCTTCAGTCGTTCGGACTGACAACTGCACTCACACACATGCACGCACGCACACTCTCTCACACACCCGCAGTCACACACACTCACTCTCACACACACACGCAGTCACACACACACACACACACACACACACACACCATCAGCACGGTCACTACGCTGACGACGAAGTCCATTCAAGACACACATACACAAACCCACGCCCTGCCTAGGTCCGAATAATTCCCCCCGGAACAAGAAATATTTCTTTCGGTGCATTGACTGTCACGAATCGAGACCAGATCACCCAGTGTGGTCAATTATCTGGAGAGACATTCAATCCGTCACACATTCTTGGGTTTCCGGGGGAAACAACAGCCAATCACGGGCAAGCATGTTCGCGCGATCACACACCCACAAACAAGAGGGGAGGGGGCTCCCCTCCCCAAGTGCAAGGTTCCCAAAGTGAGACAGTGCAGTGCACACACGCGCACTCACTCGCACACGGTCTTCAGTCGTTCGGACTGACAACTGCACTCACACACATGCACGCGCGCACACTCTCTCACACACCCGCAGTCACACACACACACTCTCTCTCTCACACACACGCAGTCACACACACACACACACACACACACACACGTACCTGTATGCAAGACCTTGACTCGCTTGAGGGGCCACTTGATCTTGAGCTGCTCCACTGCGACCTTGACCTGGCTGCGCACCAGCTGATCGCGCGTCTCGTCGGCGACGGCGTCCTCCGCCTCTGGTTGGGCGGGAATGAAGGTAACGCCCTCCGGAATCATCGTGGCGCCCTCTAGAGACGCGCTGTCCACCGCAACGCACCCTACCGCTGTAACACCTGTTATATATATTTACCATGACCACCCTCTAAGTACTGCCATGGCCTTCCATAGCCACAGCAACAGCCACAGCCAATCATATCATTCCCTAGATGGAGCCACTATCCTAAG
>JAAUXT010140110.1_pt1 | contig 11154 bp, 11 predicted proteins | sample 7278171 | NCBI WGS metagenome assembly JAAUXT01 (sample SAMN14350112, study PRJNA611818) | marine sediment metagenome | isolation source: surface marine sediment (1.8m) | place: French Polynesia: Moorea | collected 2018-08 | reverse complement strand
GCCCCCCGGGTCAACTGTCTTTCCAACCAAAAGTGTAAAACGACAACTAGGGGCCACACAACCGGCCCGCCCCAAGGGGGGGGGGGTTTGGGGGGGGGGGGGGGGGGGGGGGGGGGGGGGGGCCGCTCGGGGGTGGCTGGGTGTGGGCGGAGATGGTGGCTGGGTGTGGGCGGATATGGTGGGTGGGTGTGGACGGAGATGGTGGGTGGGTGTGGGCAGAGATGGTGGGTGGGTGTGGGCGGAGATGGTGGGTGGGTGTGGGCGGAGATGGTGGGTGGGTGTGGGCGGAGATTGGTGGGTGGGTGTTGGAGGTGTTCTGTTGCAAGGCGGATGTCGGTCCAACGTGCGCCGGTTGGAGAGGGGTGCACGGTTTGGTTTGACATGTTGGGAAGAACAGCGGAATGTTTTCGGACCAACACCAGCGGCACAGCAACCGCCCAGTTTCATAAAAATTGCATTGGGGCATTTGCATTTGGAAGCTGAGTATTCATTCAAGAGCTGTTTGTGCACAGGAACAGGCGAGAGACAGATTATGTGGTCAAGGCAGTTGAAAAATGCTTCGTTTTCTGTCTGACAAAAGGCCTTTTGTTCGCAGGTCGGTCGCTCCGGATGCTGCTCAGTCCGCAGCACTACGTCGCCATCTTGCTGTGATTCCCACGTGCCACAACCACGTGACTGGGACTACGTGGTCACATCACATGACATAAGCTGCCAACAACTGAGACATTCAGCGTTGTCGTTCGTGGATGCTGTACTGTGAGAGAGTGACTCACTCAAATGCAGTTGACTGTTTTTGGGCAACTGGAGTCAGGTTCGATTTGGATTTGACAATCAGATCCGTGTATCTCTTGTGCACAGCAGCTCAACGCGTCGTGCGATCTGGAACTGCCGTGATTTGCATACACATCAGTGCGCACCTGCTCAAACAACGACAACGACACATTATTGGTGGGTCGCAGGACGGGACCAAAGCGCGTGCTGAGCTCATGCAGTCAAGTTTTGTTGGTTGGTCACAGTTGCAGCGCAGGTTCACACTGCGACCCTGTATCCGTCTGTGTCTGGATTCCTCAGCTCATGATGCTGAGCGTCGAGTGAGGTGCGCAAAAAATATTCCACCGGAAACAAACCAGTGAACCTTGCAGTCCAACGTTCACCCTGCTCACGGTGCAGGGAGACTCGGACGCTCAAGCGCACTGGGTGGGAGCAGGGACTGACAAGACTTCTGTGTTCTTCTTATCCATTCAAGGTCATTGTCAACTTGAACATTTCTGTGACGATAGTTGTGGTAAAGTTTGCGATGCAACGGAACCGGTGTTGTGCGCGGGCTCTTGGTGAGTGATCGCTCTGTGTAGCGGCCACGTTGTACGAGGTTCTATCCAAATGTCCCTGGAAACATGTTGATCGGTCTGCGATGGTGATCGCGGCCTGTACCCTTGCGAGATCGGTATCAAGTCTGTCAGATCATTGTGCAAACCGTGCCACACCGGCCAACATGATTCCAGGGACATTTGGATAGAACCTCGTACCTTCAGTCAGCGTTGCACGGAGTGCGTGATGCATTGTGTTGATCTTCGAGTGAAGGCGTTGAGGCTTGGGTGAGAGTGTGGACCTGATCAGACCAGTGTCCGGAGGAGCCCGTTGGGGCCGTTGACTGAGGTGTGAGGACTGGGTGCGTCGTGCGTTCCGTCTCTGTCCAACTCCGTCGGGGGCTTCGTCACAAGTCAGGGTGTGGGAGGGAGGAAGGGACCCAACGCCTGACGCATCCAGAGAGAATCAACTGAGCGTTGTAGCCGGTGCGTGAGGCCCGGTTCACACCGCGGCTGTTGCGACGTTGTGCGTGGCGAGTCTGCGGTGTGAACCGGACTTTTGCGTTTTCACTTGAAATTAGGAAATCTCTGCAGGAGACTGCCGCCGCCAAGTGTGTTTGTTTTCAAGCCAAAGCCGCCACAGCCAGAAGATTTTCCGAATGTTGTGAGAATTGGTGGTTGTGTTCGATTTGGAGCTTTTACCACTGCCGGTGCGTCGAACCGAACACAACCAATGTTGTCTGTGACTATCGTGAGCGAGAAGGTAGTGCTGGAAAACTGCTTATCCTTGAGGCGATCCTGTAGTTGCTGAGTTCATGTTGCGCCTGAGTTTTACTGCATTGTTTCTTTGTATTTCGTAGTCCATTCTTGTTTTGGAAAATGTATGCATTTATCAGAAAGTTAGCGTGAGAACGAGCGAAGTTCAAACCTGGTTCACACTGGATGAACCCGACCTGATGATTCTGGAACTTCTTGTTCGCAGTCGACAGCTGACGGAAGTTGGACGTTTGCATGAGAAACACGTGTTGAAGTTTCAGTCGGGTTCACAACGCAGGCGTCACGCGTTGCGCAGACTCGGCGACACACTGCACATTGACTTGGTTGGCGCGTGAGAGACGCAGGAAGTGTGAACCCGACTTGTTCCTGAAGAATAAACCCATTTTGCCGAACAACCTGTTGTTCTGACTTTGGTATACAACGAGAATAATCACCGACCTTGCAGAAGTCACGGGGGGGGGGCGGTCGGATCAAGGTCGAGTGCACACAGGTTGCGACTAACGTTCTGGTCAATGGGCACTGCATCTTGCTTTTGAGTCTGCGTCGGTGTGCAAGTCAATGGGTGCTGGTGAGGGCAATGATCAGCGCCAATCTAACTTTCCCAGTAACGCAATGCAACAGGCAGCATGTGCGAAGCAAACCTTGGTGACGGCGCGCTGCAATGTTTGAGTGTGCGATGGCGCCAGTCACGGAAATGGTGTTCTGATGTTCGGACCCAATCAGGGGAAAGATCTGCAACGCTGCGCGGTTTCCCCTGCCCGTCGCTTCTGTGTTGAGACGGTGCGTCACTTGTGCACCACGCAACGCTTCTGGCAGCGCAGTGTGAAGCCCTGAACTTGACCGGAAATCACGTGCTCGCTCACGTCCAGAGAGATGGCGCTTTGAACCAACGCCTCTCTGCGTCACCAATAACTGCCCGTGTTCCACAAGACTGAAATCAAAACAGACCCTCTGTTGTACGAAAAGAAACGACAACCATTTTATTTTATCCGTAACACTTTCAAACATCCGTGCGCTTGGTTCTTTATGTACACGGAGAGCGCGTTCGATTTGGCGCACCGCTGAGGAACAGTGCGGTTTGACTGCGTGAAATCGAACGAGCCTGTAGACAGCGATCTGACGGTACAAAACTGCAAAACGACGCGTGCAGAACCTTCAGTGAACGGAACATGTGCAGGGCTCATTCCACACTGGATGTACCGCGAGTTGTGTCCCTCCACTTGTGCAAAGACAAAACTCGCCGTGATGCATCCAGCGCGAACGTGTCCTCGGGAACAATTGGAAATGGTGTGCAGAAACAATTTTTGAAACAAAGGCCAATCTTGGAACCAAATGTTGTTTCAAGGACAAAATCCAAAAGGCGACGCGGGCCGTGTTCAGATCTAATTTCTTTTCGTTCGGCCCAAGAGGACGAATGAATGGCCGAGTGCATTGGTGCTCTGAATTGATTACAACCAAAATTCCATACAACAAACGCGCAGTGCATCACGAAACGGTTGACATCACTCAAGAAACCCGTTCGCTTTCCCATTGGCTGAAATGAGTAAATCTGTTGCATATGGAGGTTGACACTGATATGTTCTGTGTGGGAATGTTCAACAAACTTAAGTACAAAACGCCCTGCGCCGTCTGCACGATCTGCGCGTTTCTTTGCGCATTCCAACCCAACTGCAACAAAGTGCAGCTTTCTGAAACGGAACAAGCGCAGCAGCGGAAGGGTCTATTCAGACTGAAAGCGAGTTCGTGAGTCGTTTTGACGCAACACGCCGTCGCTCGCTTGCTCTGACGTGAACAGCATTTTGTGGAACGTGTGTGTGAGTTGAGTTCACACAGAATACGCCACGCGTTTCTTTGCAATGCAGCGACGCAGCCACATTGATTTCTTCGGGAATGCAACGCGTGACGCATCTCTGTGAACCCAGCCTTATCAAGTGATTTGACCGGATCTGACGCACCGTACCTTGACACTTGACTGGTGAACTTGACGACTAGATTCACAGTTCAATAACTTTTATCTGACTGTTTCAGGTGCCTGGGTGCCTGATACTGAGTGCACACTGAGTGCGTCACGTTCTGCCGAATGACAGGGAGCTGTAGCAAAGCAGCAACGCGTGACGCATCAAGCGTGAAACAGGCTTCAGATGAAACCACGCACGCACACGTGGTCAAAAGAATTGCACAACCGATGCTGACGTGGTAAAACATGCCCATTCCAATGACGCATTCACTTCGGGACGTGGTTCTCTCATCCCGTGCTGTTGTGCAGATCAACATGCATGCACTGAATGTTCAGTCAGACATTTCATTCATTCAAAAGTGCGAAACGCACTGAATTCATAATTGCAACACTTGTTTCGTCTTGTGAGTTCAACATTTAGCACGGCAGACACCCACCCGACCCACCACTACAAATTCCAGTTTGTGCTATAGCTCACAGAACCTTTACTTTCACAAACAAAACAAAACCACAACTTGTGCAGCGTACATGCTCGTGTGCGCGTCAGAAGAACGCGCGTGAACCCGGAACTCACACGTGCTCATCACGTGTCAACCGGAAATGCTGCGCGCGCACCATCCACAGTCCACGGCGTCCGAGAATTCTGAGCGAGACCCGTTTCGCAGACGTTCGATGAACGCTGCGTCGCGAGAGACGACGCAGCGTCCGTTGACTTGCAGTGCAGGAGCAAAGTGTGTAACACGCCTGACGGGCGCAATCTTCACTGATTTCTTGACGTCTTCATGCCGCTCCAGAACAATGAATTATGCGCTCGTCAACAGACCTGTGTCGGAACTATTTTTTCGCCTAAGACACTTGACGCCGTCCGCCCGACCGCAGCACCACTAGCCCGAGTCGCCCGGGGTGGCGGCGGAGTCCGACTCGGTCACTTTATCGGTTTGTTGAATGAGCGGGATGGCGCTCTCCCACGCCCTCAAGCACTGCAATGACAAACAAGAATGACAGGAGTTAGCACGCCTTCGCGCGCTGTTGAAGCTCACAACTGACGATTTGGCAAAGTAGATTCACCAACCACAGGGTTTGAGTCCTCCCTCTTGAGTACCAGTAGTTTCATTGGGTTCAACCAAAAGCTGACCACTCCGGGCCTGAAACGAACTGCACCTGGATGTACTGAACTTCGCACTGACCTTCTCGTAGTATTTCACGTTGCGGTCAGCCATCTCCACAAACAGCTTCCGGAAGTCCTTCCGCTTGTTCTTGTGCCACCTCTCCATGTCCGCGCGCAGGTCGGCGTTTGCGCAGACGCACTTGTCGTTCAGCAGCTCCACCTGCTTCTGCAGCTGCGCACACGCATGCGCGGAAACAAACAAGGTCAAACGTGAAAATATCCCTTTGGTGTTCATCCGTATCAATCTTTTGTGACTCCGTTCGTTCTGGCCGTATTCACCCGAAAACAACATGTGTCACCGGCCCCGTCCCAGTGGGGAGTTTGGCGAACACAAGGCATCATTCATCCCATGTATGATAAATTTGATGAAACATATGCTCGTCAAATTTGGTTGACACGGGCGGAATGACGCGTGTTGCCTGATCTGTTGTTTTTCTCATCCAAACTCGGCGGTGCTCAAACACAAAGAAACTAGCACAAGGGTGAGGAGCAACACCATCGACACTGACTGAGCCACACACAACAACGACGTCAAAGAGGCCCGATGAGGAAAAGAAAATAATAGAATAGAGTTCAAATCAGACATGAATTGTCGTTGTCGATCGGCGCTGCTTTGTTCAGACTCGAAGAGGTGGTTCTTACGGTGAAAGGGAACGATGTCTTAAAATGTCAAAAGTCGAAACAGTGTCAGGCAAACTCGACACTTGTGTTCGTGAAACTTTACATCAAAACCTTGAATTGTCCAAGGAATACGTGGCAGGGTCCACTGCACACGACAAATAGTCACAACTTCCGGTGAATCCATTTCCGGCGCCATTTTTCCCGTGCATGCGCCGTCAATGTCTTACCTCCTCCAGCTGCTGGTCCAGACGCTCCGACTTTTCTTGCCTGACCTGGTCAGGGTCCTTCCCCAGCCAAGCGCCGAGCGAATAGGACTGGTCCGAGTCAACTACCTACAACACACACATGCGCACACCGGACACTTCAACCAGCCGTGGGCACTGGAGTAGTCCCAGCGCACTGGCGACAGGGAAAACATGAGAGAAGAAACGAAGTCCAATCAAACAAAAGCTGCGTGGTAGAGGGACGACAACAGTGAAAGCGAAGCCGTGAGAGAAGGAAATAAAGATGATGCTGTGGTGCGAAGGCCAAGCAAATCTGTCCCGAGCTTCTGCCCGTCAATTTGACGGTCATGTTTTCAGAAACAAGAAACTGCACACAATTCATTTGAGTACGTGTGCGCGCCAACGCAGAAGCAACGGGACAACTCTGCAAACCACGATGGTGCGCAACAACAAATTTTTTACATGACGTCACACAGATCATGCTTGTGCGCGTGACGTCATGTGTTACGTACCTCGTCTATCGTCTGATGCTTCAGGAGGGAAGAAAGCGAAGCGTGAAAATCTCACCGAATTGGGAGCGCTGGACGCTTCGTGTGAGCGTTCGTACACGCACCCTTTTTGTGTGCTGTGGAATTATTCTCAGTCTCTTTTTGCTTGGTGAGCGAACTGACCTGAGAACTAAACGCAAGCTGCACCTGAACATGACACACGACAAAATAAGTTGGAGCCAATGCTAAGTGTGTCAATTTTCCTCCCAACGAGTTTCACAATCTGCAGAGTGATAGATCTACGTTGCGAATCTGCCCTCGACGACGAGCCTGTGTTGTGGTGCGCCCTCGGGAGCTTTCTTGGGGACCATTCCCACCAACATATTTTTTTTCTGTGACAGATGTTGGGTGGCTATGGCAACATGCAGGTGAGGGGAGAGCAGTAAGACTTACTTCTCTGCCAGCGTCACACTGGACGGGCACGTGCGTGGTGCGAACGAGGGGGTCCTAAGCATGCGAAACCGAGGACTTGGATTTGTGCACGTCTGGGTTTGTTCAACAAAGGTAGAGTGCCTAGTTCATGAAAATTTTTGCTTCGAAAACTACAAAGTTGAGAAAATGAAAGGCCAGCCTGGTAGAAACAAGGAAACAAAAGGCACTGAACAATTTTGAAACCAGGAACACAGGACACTGGTGAAAGAACATTATTCAATGGTGCTGTAGACGACATGAGGCACGATTCTCTTGGTGTGTTCCATGTGAAAAGACAGTCCACCAACCTTAGTTTCAGAGTTGTCGTCAGGCTGATCCATTGACATGCAGAGTGTGGAAGGGTGAGCAAGCACAACAGCGAAAGTCAAAGTGCAGAAAGGTTACCACATCCCAGAGTAAAGGCGGAGAAGGCGGAGGAAAAACAGACAATGAATCGCAACAGCAGAATTTTCACTTGGTGGAATCAACATGTGTCAACTAATGCACAACAGCCACAGTCGTGGACCCACTGGTGTGAGCAAAGGCACCCCCCCTAAACCCCAACCGCCCAGTCACTGCCCCAACTGCTGATCAATCCACACACCCTCATTCGCATCCCAATGCCCCGACCTCTCCCTCAGCGAGTTACAAAGTGTGGTCAAGTCAAGTCACTTCGTTGTTCGATACAATTTGGATCCTTCGGACACAACTTGTGGGTCTGCGACTGACGCTTCGCACAACAGCAAGGAATTTGAATCCGTCGATTCACTTTGTCACTTCTCAGTTTTCTTTGCGCCCTGGTGCCCCAGTTACTCTCTCCGGACCCACAAACCGTCTGTTGGCTCGTAACTGAGTCCAGCAAATGTGGGTGGGTGGGCTGGCTGGCTGGTTGGCTGGTTGAGTCTCACAACACCCATTGGGAGGGTTGTGCTCCACCCCTGGGGTCAGATACGTGGAGTGAATCCAAATGATCTGTTCCCGTGTTGGTAAATGGGCGATCCGCCTCCGGGCCACCCCTCCCCACGCACGGCAAGGGAATCCCCACTCTTCGGTGGACATCTCAACCCGTCTGGCCGCCTCGCAGCGCCGCGGGGTTCTGTACGCACCTGGTCGCGCTCGTCCTTCTTCTTGCTCAGCTCTTCATGCGCCATTTCGTATTCCATCTGAATCGCGTCACGACGCTTCAGCACCGTCTGAGCGATAATGGAGAGACAACGTGAGCTACAATGCTGTTTACACCTCTCGGTTCTTGCTCGGTGTTCGTGCAAATTTTGTGAAACAAAATGTGGCCCTCACGCTGGACAAGTCTCTCATGACACAGCGCTGAATGATAGAGTGGAGAGGAGGGAAGGGCTGTGCACGTGCGGGGCATCTGCATTGATTTGTGTAGGATGCGCCATGTGTTGTTGCCCCGGGCAACTCAATAAGCGCTGCGTGACGAGCGACTAAGCGGCGTCCATTCGCTTGTACCGCGGTGCAGCGTTTCCCGTGCGAACTTGGTGCGAGCAGAAGGTCAGTCTCACCTGGACGGCCTGTGTGTAGAGGATGTACTCCCTCAGCGGGTGCGAGAATTCAGTCTCCGTCACGTCCGCCTGCAAAGCAACATGCACAGTGAGTTTCACCAAATATCGTCCATGTCCCCACGCTTTCTGCGGTGTTTTGTTTTCACTTGATGTCCCCAAGACCAATGCCAGCGCACGACACGCAGGTCTGTTTACGCAGCGTCTGCGTAGACTCTACCATTCAGCGCACTCTCATCGTGGCCAAGGCACACGGGTGCTTGTACTTGAGTCTGGTGCACGAATCGAACAAGGCCATAAACTCACGAGTTCCTGCAGTGCACAAAAGTTCTTCTCGACGGCCTTGGCGACGGCACCGAGCGCGAGCGACACCCGGTCCTCCGAGTTGGACCACAGCGTGAACACCGGGCCCCACTCGTTCAGCTCCGTCAGGTACTCTGCAGGTGCACAACGGTCAAAGGTCAAGAACAGGTGCATGAAGGTCAAAGTTTATTGAAGCAGCGTCTGCTGCAAAACATGCGGGTCACGTGAAGCATGCGATGACCGTTTCAAGCACATCCACGCTGAGCCTCGGAAGTGTTGGGCACCACGTGGGGCGCACGTGGACTCACCGCACTGCTCTTTGACGACCCTCTGCGAGATGCGGTCAAGGACAGAGATCTTGTCCGAGAACGTGTTGATGTACTCGTTCATGAGTACGAATTCGGGCGAGCGGTTCTTCATCATGTATGCAGCGGACATGTTGTGGAATGAGTCGGCCATCTTGGTCAGCAGTCCGGAACTCTCCTTCTTCGCAGCCTGCAACTCCTGCAGAAGAAACGAAGGAAATCTTCAGCCTGTTACACACTGTATTCTCCAAGCATTGGGTGAGCCACTGTGGCGGCTGGGCGGGTAACGTTCAGCTGACGTGGACAACGACGCAGCAGCCAATGCGAACGAGGTGAGCGTTCCGCCACCTGGAATGTCCAGACACGCAGCCAGAGACGCCATCGGGAAGAATACCAACACGTCAATACGTACGGACTGTTTGGCCGTCAGGAAGGTGTGGAAGTGCTTGTTGAAGGACAGCACGGGGTGGTCGGCAACTCTGGCGAGGAACTTTTGCAGCGCCACCATCCGAGTCTTTACGAACTCCGGGCTAAACCGGTCGAGCCGCCGCAAACTGTGCTTCTCGGGCAGCGGCTGGAAAAGAAATTTATTTGCAAGTTGTCGTTCACGTTCAGAATCGTGGAAAATCTTTGTCGCTTGAACGTTCGATCAGGCCAGGTGTATTCGTGCACAAAATGAGTCTCTGTGTAAATGCTCGGGTTTTTGTCCCTTCTGTGAAATAATCAGTCGGACACAGTGACGTGAGTGTGTGTGTGTGTGTGTGTGTGTGTGTGTGTGTGTGTGTGGTGTGTGCGCGCGCGTATGTGTGTGGCCTGTGTGCGTGTGTGTGTGTGGTCTCTGGGTGTGTGTGTGGTCTGTGTGCGTGTGTGGAAACTACTCACGGGAACCAGGTGAGTCTGGTGCGACACAGCCAGTCGCTCTCGCACCCACAGGAAGTCGTTGTAGCGCCTTCGCACTTGGCACTCGCACGAGTCGTACTCCGGCCGCGTCGTCTGGAAAGAGTCATGTTCATTGTCAGCGTAGAACGCGAAGGCATCCCATTTTATTGGCGCAGGGTTACACAGATAAGCATACCCCCCCCCCACACACACACACACGCATTCTGTGCGAGAACCCTCTTGTGGTTGGTTTGAAATGATGTGCGCACCGTTGTTGTACTCACCTTTGTGGTGATTCTGAAGGTCATGTATGACTCCATGGCCGTTGTGTGTTTCTCCGGGTTGTCAATGGTAACGAACAGATCACGTGTCTCTCCTTCCAAGTCCTCATCCCCACCGTAGGAGCTGCCCCCCAACGTGAGTCGACTGAGTTCGCGCTTGTTCTCCGCCAGAACTGCGTCCAGTTCCGAGCTTTTGATTGGCGTGATCTGTGGAAGTAGATTCAGCCGCGTCAGAGCAACGCAAGACAAATTCACGGCGACAGGTGCTTTCAACACTGCGCAGCCAACCGGCCGTTCAGTGCAGTAGCTTGGAAATGGCGGAAATCATCACGCCTCTCTGTCTCTCTCCTGTCTCTTTCTGTCCAAGGTTTGTAAAATTCGCGATCATTCTACGTGTGACCCAGCTTTGATTATGCGATCAACAGAAACAATGAAAAGTGTTCAAGGGCAATAACCAAGAAAAGCTGACGCCGGCTGGCTTGACAACAAAATGCGAGACTGATCAAATGTCTACACTCTGTTGGAGTGTCTGCTGAGCAAATCCACAAAACAGCTCTCCAACTTTTTTGGCTGTCCGTTTCGTCATCTCATCCACTTGTCGAAATGAGGTTTGGAGAAAACAGATCTACTTGCAGTTTCAGCGCTGGCAATGGAGGAGGGATGGGGAATTCTGACTTTGCTGTCACTTCATGTGTAGTGATATCACAAACGATCAGTTGGGTATCTCAGGTGAGACTGGCCATGGTGGCGCGAATCTCTATATTTATTGAATGAACAGTGCTGCCACCTATACCGCGGTGGTTCAAATTCACAGCTGGTGTGTCACACCACACTCCTCCCCCACCAGGGGGGG
>JAAUXT010095493.1_pt1 | contig 11154 bp, 12 predicted proteins | sample 7278171 | NCBI WGS metagenome assembly JAAUXT01 (sample SAMN14350112, study PRJNA611818) | marine sediment metagenome | isolation source: surface marine sediment (1.8m) | place: French Polynesia: Moorea | collected 2018-08 | reverse complement strand
GCTCGGTGTTGATTTGTGGTGAGTCGCCAGGCAATCGTGCCAGGTCGATCAGGTGTCAAGCGACCGCGCAGATCATGAAGATTCCCAACATATTTCGATAGATCCTCGTATACATTCAAGGATTTTCCCTTCCTGCTGTACCATCTCATTGAAACATTCACGACAGAAGGTGTTCATCCAACGCCTCAAAGTTGATGTGATTTGCACCAATTTCCATGTGTCACCAGAAAAACAGGGCATTCCACGTAAAACGGGCCAAAACAGCTTCGCACGTGTGGCATCTAAACCTCCCCACTGCTGCACGCTGTTTTCCCGCTCGTCCTCACAGTGAAGTGCTGCTGTCGTCCCTCCACGAGAAATTCTTGGGCAAATTCGAAGTTTGGCAGGCCTTTTTCCCCTTTTAATTATATAAAAATGAACCCAACTCTTACCCAAACAACAATTTTGAATACTTTCATAAAATCTGATATTTTAACCCAACCTTTGACCCAACCTAAAAACTATAGACAAATTTTCAAAAATCAAAAATCAAATGCTACCTCTCAAACCCTGATACAATATATTACATTTCATCAATATACTTCCTTTACAAAAAGTTTGTACCTTCAGAGTTATGGATCCATTTCTACATCAACACCCTATATTTTTTATATTTCCAAATTTGAACTTTTTGACCTCACAAACCCAAAAATTCAAACTTCACAACTTCCTTCCTTGAGCATTGTCCCCAACCTAAATTGAACCAAAAGAGCCCAAAAGATCTTAAATTGATTCTCATCTTGACCATGAAACTGCTGTACACATACTTTTGGAAGACCCTGCCTACAGGTGATTTGATTTGGCTCACACCAATTTGGCTGGCTTTTTCCAAAAGCTCCCAAATCATGAGACCCACCTCAAATCACCTGAAAACAGAAAGAACAGAAAGAAAGAAAGCAAAAAAAAAAAAAAAAAAAAGAAAGAAAAAGAACTGGATGTTGCCCGCAACTCAATATAGGCAGATTGAAGCGTTCCAAGGGCAGAAATGAGTGTTCCAAGGGTATGCAGTGTTCCAAGGGCACATACAGTTGCAAGAAATGCAACAGCAACAAGCCACAACCCTTCAAACAAACAAACAACCAAATAAAAAAACCGACAGAGGTGAAAACAATACAGTCTGATTTTCGGAGAAATCGTCCTATAAGAACAAAAGTGCGAGATTGAAAATTTTGAAGGCACTTGTAAAGGAAAAAACACGCAATGTGAGATAAGTTCAGAGCAACACAGTTTAGTCCATGCGTTCACTCTGTACGCGATTTGGGTTCTTTCTATGCCAGAAGCTCTGCAACGTGGTTTCGCAGCTTACAAGATCAGTTTCTTCATGGGCCAACTGTCTTTTGTTCCCTGCTTGATCTCCTGAATCTGCTGGGAACCAATCGCACATGGCCTGATTGATTTCAGATGGTGTACAATGAACTGATTGAAACTACAAAACAACGGCCTGCGAAGAACCCACAAGAAATCAAGGACAGGGAGGACAACATTGAGAAGATCAGACAGGTGGGTCACTGTGCAGTTGTCTTTGGCGGAGGGGGATCGATCCCAACTTTAGTTTTTCACGTAGCACAAGGAAAACGAATCGTTGGCCTTGGCATTTGGGGAGGGATTGGTTTGTGGGGGCGGGGGGGGGGTCAGGATTCAGTCAATGTAACGGGAAGAATCAGCCTGCAGGTGAACGTTGATGTGCATGCAGATTCTGTTTGACTTCATTCTGTCACTCACACCTCCTTGTTGGGTGTTCTGTTGTGTAGGTGTTCCAGAAGAGTGGTGCAGATTCGACCATGGACCAGAAAGGCGGCGCGTCAAAGATCGGTGAGACAAGAGCCCCTCTACCAGGTGCAGATTCGACCGTGGTTGAACTGGGTTTGACTCGTGAAGTTCGAATGAAGGTGGCGGATCATATAGCGGACCGGATCAAGGCTGGTGAGCTGCTCGCTCGCCTCGGCTTAGACTTGAAGAAGCTGGAAGCTGCTGAAACCAACATTCGTCAAAGAATACCAGTCTCAGCTCAGAAGCTGCTCCACCTCATCGCCGAAAGACACACCCCACAGGAAGCCCTCACTCTTGTTCGACAGGCTCTTGAAGAAAACAACATGCGTAAAATTATCTCTGAAGTATTGGATAGACCGGACGCACCAAAAGAGCTTGATGATGTCCTTATCGGTAAATTAGCTGCGCGGATCACAGACGAGGAAAAGTTGAGGAGGTTTGCTTCCCACCCCTGTCTTAAACTAGAAGATCACGAAGTTAATGTTGAGATTGAAAAGCAGAACCTGGTTGGTGCTGTGAGGGCAGCTTTAGACGAGTGGGAGGGGACACAGTCCAGTTCTGTGGAAGCTCGCAAAACCTTGAAACAGGTCCTCAGGAAGATGCAGCAAGAAAAATGCATCCACGATGTTGGCCTGTGAGTCGAAACCAAAGATTTCATCTCGTTGGTGGAGACTAATTTTAACTCCAAAGACAATTTTCAAAATTACAATGTGACTTCGCAATACTTCAAGAATTGCTTCAGTTGGCCTGGTCTGCAGGTCTTGCCGAAATTATTGTTGAGATGATTTGAGTCGGAAAGCAGCTAAAGGTTCACGTTCGTTTGGATAATTGTCAATTGTTGAGCCCACTGTGTGTGGGAAAATGACACTGACGCAGGCATGCAAGCTGTAACTTTTTGTTTGTTGTCCAGAGAATAAAATGAATCAAACCAAACACTGTTTTTCTCAAAGAATGCAAAAACATGCAAAAATTGCGTACAGCTGCACGTGCGTGGTGGCACAGAAGTTAATTTTGTTCATTCGAACACCACATGCAGCGCCATGCAAGTTCTTGTGCACGTTTCGAAAAGTGAAACTGAACGAACACCCAGCACACGCAAATCTATGAACATGAAAGAGTAGGTGATGTGATGTAAATTTATACTTTTTCGCAACAGAAATCTGTTTGAAATCCCCGAAGTTCTTTTCCCTGCGACATTTGAACGGCCTTGCAATGGAGATAGAAAATTCGCGGCGAAATGTTGAATTGGGTGACTTCGATTTCAGTAGATCCGTGCAGGCTTTGGTCAGAACGAAGAGACCACAGAGCCAGTGGTTGGGGGGGGGGGTGAAATTGACAAGAGTCTGAACTTTGGTAAAATTGCTGGAACCATGAAAAAATCGATAGAGACATTCTCAGGAGTCAGGAGTTGCATGTCAAGACGAGACGCAACAAGGCGGAAAATTTGATGAGGTCTGACAGACCTGTTGAAGTGAAGTTGGCAACCGCACACTGTCATTTCGGTTGATCTGTGTGAAGCCACAAAGTTCTACAGGTAAAAGGACAACATGTTTGGCAACATCGTAGAGCGTGTGAGACACATGTGAAAACTTGTATACACTTCAATTGGAGAACTATGTTCAGGTCTGGTTCCCCCGACATCGATGTTCATGTTCCCACACAATTTATAGTTTCCGCTCCTTGAACCTACACAACATCCATCCAAGCACAGATCACCCTGTCCCCTCCAGTAGAACAATCCTGTCTCTTACACTCTACTCTCATTGAATGCCACTCCCATGTATGCTTGAAGCGACACGTGAAACCACAAGGATCCAGTAGCCAAATCCATTCGAGCGCTGCCAACTGCGCGCGCGGGAAAATAAAATTTCACGAGTTTGCTACAGAAGTTACGCTCCAGTTGTACGACCTTCTCCCGCCTCTGCATGTACGTACTTCGGAAATTTTGAAGAAAATTTTTACACCGGTCGATATCGCACGTAGACCATTGAGTGGATCATTCTGACGTGAAGATCGTGTTGCATTTGGTGTGAGCAATAAGCATTAAGGGGGCGAGCCTGCAATACTCTGATTCCACTGAATAAAACCATGGAAGCGTGGCGTCCTGTAGGCCTCCCTCGGTCGAGACGCAGCGCCCACTGATACGAACGGGGACGCTACGCATGACGCGTCCTGTGCGACGCAGGCGTTGGTGATAAGGAACCAAATGTGTCATCAAAAGTATTTCAAACGGGACAGTAGTTGTTCATGTTCAGAAGTTCTTCTGAAGACGGCCCATTTGAACACGGAACATTACTGCAGCGAAAGAAATCTGTGCGAATCATCGTCCACGCAGGCTTGTTGAAAAAAGCGACATGGCAACGGTAAGTTTACCACTGACTCGTGTCCAAGACGAGGCATGATCCACACGCACACGCAAGACATTGCATAGATCAGAGGGATTCGAACAAATCTGTTCTTCACTTTCAACCATTTTGGCAACAGGTTTTTTTTGTCATGAGGAAATCAACGCGAGATGCAATGGGTGCTGTGTGCCTGACGTTTTGGGCGTGATTTCAAACCACGAGTGTCGTACAGTGTATTGAGCGGGCACGAACTGAGGTTTTTGTGATTGAGTCACGGTGTGTGTGTGGGGGGGGGGACCGGCCCGCACCGGACCGGGCTGCAGCATCCCCCGCCTCTTCTCCACGTAGAACGCGAGGCCGACCCCGCAGGGCTCCGAGACGGTCACCGTCCCCCGGCTCTCGGAGGGAGAGGCGCCGCCGACGCTCAGCGAGGAGCAGCGGCAGAGACTCGCCGACCTCTGCCCGCTCCAGGACCTCAAACAGGTGAGGAGGAGCACACCTCACTGGGGCACTGACCAATCAAAATTTTTAAAAATATGAAAATAAATGAAAAGTTAATAGAAAAATGTGCAAAACGAAAAACTCTGTCACCGCGTGTGCCAAGATTTCATCTTTTGTGTGTCGCATTTTTTTTTTGTGAATTGGTTGGGATCCAACTCCTGACAATTGTCGGTTCTGGACTCTTGCTTGCAAAATTTCTTGGGTGTTGAGGCCAAAAGGAATTGCGTCAGATTTCTTCAGCCCAACTTGGTACCATGGGGTACAAATATTCACATCATTGTCAAATGAAAAGGACCCCTAAGCAACTCGAAGACCCGTCTTTGAATGTTATTTTTTGTCTTTTGAACAAGGCGACTCTGAAGCTGGAGATCTCAAAAGCAGTGGTTGATAACCTGTACCAACCAGACCAGCTGAAGCAGAAGAGAGCCATTCTCGACCTGTGTCTGGAAAACAACAATACGGGACAAAAGTCTGTTGTGGTGAGTGGTGCTCTCATACGTGTGTGTGTGTGTGTGTGTGTGTGTGTGTGTGCGTGTGTGCAGAGTGAGATGAGAGAGAGAAAGAGAAGAAAGAGAGAAAAAGAAACACGCACACAGAGAAAAGAGAAACAGAAAGAGAGAAAGAGAACAGAGAAAGAGAACAGAGAGAGAAATAGAAACAGAGAGAAAGAAAGAAAGAAAGAAAGAATGAATGAATGAATGAATGAATGAATGAATGAATGAATGAATCTGAACTGAGACAAACATTCAAAAACTGTACAGAAAGTCTTTTGAGCTGAAACGTCTGTTCAAAAAGATCAAAACGATCCACTTCTGTGTGTCTGTGATTGATCACCAACGCTACCGCAGCTTGACGTCAGCGAGGAGAAAAAGTTGGGCCCAACGAGGAAGTCACCATTTGATGACAGATGCAAGTGTCTCCATGGGTCTGTGTTTGCAGGCTGCGTGCATGTTTGTGCACGTAAAAAAAGTTTCAAGGGCCATCTTTCTCAAAAAGCTGAAGATGACTGACTCAATATAATTTCGTGTCGCATTTGTGATCTTGCTCTGCACGATTTTTTTTGGGGGGGAGGGCAGGGTACATAGATACCTCCAGTTCAACGGGAGTCCAACAGGGAATAAAATATGTCTTCTGCACCTGTATTTGCAGGCGCTGCACAACGCGCTCTGCTGCGCCGTCTCCGATCCCGGGCTCTGCGCGCAAATCAAACAGGTGCGGGCTGCATGGGTGTGCGTGTGGGCGGGGCAAGGACGAATACTTGTAGAGTTGCGTGTTGTTTCTTGGTCTCTTTGGGCAGAATCTGTTGCACAGAGTGAACAATTTCTTCTTCGTTTCCAGATCATCATGGCAGAATCATCAAATTCCGCGCAGCAAGGTTTGTTCCGTTTTGGTTATGTTTTCACGAACACCCGAGAAAAGAAAGAAAAAAGAAAGAGAAGGAGAACAGGAAGAAAGAAAGAAAGAAAGAAAGAAAGAAAGAAAGAAAGAAAGAAAGAGGAGAAATCAGGAAGAGAAACGAAACAATGAACGTTACGAAAACAGGGGCAAACAAAACAAAGGTGGCAAGGCCGAAAAAAAGGCTGCAGAAAAGACAGACAACAAACAAGAAAGAAAACAGATAGAAGAATGAAAGAATGACACTTTTTCCCTTCTCAGACGGCGCGGCGGCGGAGGCGGCGGCGGCGCCTCGTGAACTCGAGCTCACGCACGTGTTCGAAGTCACGGACCAACTTCCGGACGAGGTGAAGCTGCGAGAGCTCTCGGCACTCCTCGGTGACGAGCTGCACGCCATTGACAAGTTCAACTCCACGAGTGCCGAGCGTCGCTCAGAGTTCGCAGCGCACTCTGTACTCACAGAAGTCGCTGAGAAGTTCCCGTCAGATGGGTATGAGAGGGTGAGGGTTGCTCTGGTGAGAATGAAGCAGATGTGTGTGGTCGCAGAGGTCATGGACAAAGCTGATCCCAAAGAGTTGACCCCGGTTCTGATCAACAAGCTTTCCACAAGATTGGGGAAACCTGAGTTGCAGAGGCTCGGTGCCTTTGTTGGCTTGAAGCCCTCAAGAGTGATTTACTTGACGAAAACTAGAACGATTTTTGATTTGGTGAACGATTACCTGGTGGACTGGTTTGATAAGCAGGGAGATTATGAGGCTGCCTGGGGGCAACTCACCTCTGCCCTCAAAGAGATGCAGGAGAATCGCGTCAGAGCGACATTGGACAAGAGCGAATAGATCCCTGGGCCAATCAAAAATTTGGTCGCGGGAGGGGGGCCGGAAAGTGTATCCAAACTTCAAAAACGTTTCCGTTTGTAAGAGAAAACGGCGCTCAAATGTACAGGTTGTCAACTATAACTTACATTTTGGGACATCTTAGAAAGGATGGGGGGGGGAAGTCGAGGGGAGACGTGCGTGGGCTGCTTGATATAAAGTAGGATGAATGGAGTTCAAACTTTTGTCGTCAGTTTCTCTCTGAGTGACGCATGTGGGAGGCACACAACGAACAAAATGATGCAGATTTTGCCACAGACTCTTCGAACAAATCAAAAGCTGACTGACGAGATTCTGTGTTGAATGGCTCCGGTGACACAGGAAGTGAATGAACTCGTCCATCGATGGACGTCCGGTGTAAACGATAATTTGTGCTCTTCAAATGCAGAATGTGATTTTTGAATCTTCAAAAAGTTTTTCTCAAGCAGTCATGAAAAAGAAATTGTGTGGGCTTCGTAATTGATTTGCTATCAGAAGCATTTTGCACGCAACCGTTCGTATAACATTGTGATCCGTGGGTGCTTTCAAGTGGTTCAAGAGACGACAGTCGATAATGTGAAGTCTGATTCACGCTGGGTGCGACACACGCGTCACGGCGCTGCGCCGTGACTCGCGACGCAGCGCCCGTTGACTTTTGCAGGGAGACGAAGCATGGCGACACGCAACCAGCGTGAAACAGTCTGAAACACGCTCGATGTGGAAGTTCCTAAGTCTGAGATTTATCGTTTTATTATCATGATCAAATTACTCTCTTGTTTGCTTGATAAATAAATGCTGAACGAACAGTGTTGGTTTCAGTTTCATGCGAAGTGTTCCGTAATCGTCTGTGTCAACAAAGATGTTGGCAGAGCATTTTCGCACCGAACCGCATGCGTGCGTGCAAACTGAGATAATCTGCAATATTTATTGTAGAAATATGGAATCGATCTCACAGTCTGCACAGTTTGAGATGTTGACAAGTCTTTCACTTCAGGCTGAAGAATATTCACTCGCAAAGAAATTCCGACTCTCATGAAAATTTTCCGTCTGGTGCAGTGGAAAATGACACAAAAATGTGGGATCTTCGGGTCAAACTTGTGTCACCTTGACAAAAGTCGTTCTGCTTCCGCCTCTTTCCACGTCATGCACGTGGGACCTTGACCTTGCCGAGGTCAAATTAGTCAACTTTGAGAACCTGTTTGATGATATCTGTTCTGTCCATTTCCTTCAATGCCCGGTACATGTCGGTAAAAGCCTCCTCATCCGACGCCATGGTCTTCCTCCACTCCGCTATAATGCTTGTCGTCCCTTGGATCAGAGCATTCGGGTCGTTGCTTACCGTATGGCGTATGATAGTGTATTGATCGACCTTCAGTTTCGCCCCCAATTCTTGAGCGTCGCTTTGTATGGTGATCTTTTTCCCGACCTGCAGCTGCATGTCGAACGAGAGCGAGCCCTGCAAAGGAAGAATGTGGAATGTCGTTCGGAACTGCCTTGGTGGACACAATATGGTGGCGGCCGGCATACAGGACCTGATCCCATTTGGATATCTGAAACTTTGGAAACGTTGCGTATGGGATGGAGCTTTGAACATTTCACAAAGAAAGAAACACGAAACATTTCGCCCATATCACTGCGCAAGTTGTTTCAAAAGTTCAGCCAACCCTGCAGAAGAAATATCTGTTTGAAAGTATACAATCCTTCGAGTTTATTTTGCTACATTTGGAGGATGGAAATGTCCATGGAGCCTTGCAATCGTAACATCATAATTATTCTTCGCGGAACTGCCATGAGAGAGTTGTATTTTTTCTGTTGTCTGTTGAGGAGTAATCAGAACCTTTAAACTCAAATTGTGGTTTCTCTTGAGTTTATTGCTGAACAGACTGACAAGGCACTTGATCAGGTGTAACAGAACACAAATTGGAAATTGACCTGAATGAATGAGGACAGTTTCACTTTCGGAGATGCGGTCGTGTTATTTTTGGGATTTTTCGATTTCGCCGTCCACATGGACACGCAAGAAACACAAACATTTCAAACCAACGAGGAAGTTTCTGAAATCACTCGGATCATCGACATTTATACTGATGAGTCAAAAATATTGATTGACTGGCGAAAACAGTGGTCACATCAGCGCCGTCGTGGCAATTACGTGTCGCTTTTGGTGTGAATCCTTTCTGACCAGATTTCTGAGTCACGAAGCAAGAGCAAACGTCAACCGAGTGCTGAATTTGTGCAGGGTACTGAATCTGGTCACCGCTTTTCCAGTTGCCTCACGCAGAAAGCCAAACAAATGCGTGGGGTGGCCTGGACCCTGCGATGCGTTTTCCAATGGAAAAGGCCTCACCTTGGGTACAACCTCCATGTTCGGGACGCTGCTGCTGCCACTCGCAGGTACTGATTGATTGGTGCCACTCGCAGCGGGGCTGGTTTCCACGAGTTTCACTCCCAGTATCTCGGTCACCTTGTTGAGATCCACCAAACCTCGTTTGGTGCCGGCTCGATACAACAACCGATAGAGCTCCTGCAGTGAAGGGAAAGTTCTGCAGCGTGATGTTCAGTTTGCTGCATACACACCCGCGTCTTCGTATCTTGATTTTGCTGCCTGCATGGGCGTGCAAAAACCACGTGACGCAAGTTTTGGGTCGCTAGTTTCAACCGTGGCCTTTGCACGTCAATTTTTTTTGTCTAGGGAAAGTCCGATCATCTCCTGATTTGATTGGTACAAAGGGCGTGCTTCTGGTGAGTAAATGGGCATGTCCCAACACCCCTGACACACGCCTCAAAACACTTTCCGCTCCTTGGGCCACCAATTTGCGTCCATTGTCGTCATTCATTCTTTTTTGGCTACTGCAGAAAAACTCACCTCAACTTCGTTCGCTGGTTGTTCACGATTTTTCCACACGACGAAGATCTTCATTCTGAACTCCGATGCAGTGAGGTCCTCTTTCAGAGACTCCACCTTTTCATGTTCAAAGCCCAGGAACCCGAGGGCGATTTTCTGCATGTCACTCGTGGATATAAGGTCTGCGAGCGCCTCAATCATTTTGGGCGTCAAGCTTCCGCCCATCTCGATCGGTCAGTCACTCAAATATGACAAGGAAAAAAAGAACTCTTCCTTGCTTTGGTTCCCCACTCCACGGGTCAGATATCTCACTGTGATATTTCCGCGCGCAATGGATGTCATGCGCTATCAAAGGAGATTCAATTTTGTCTTTGTACTCATAGACGTAGACTTTGGAGGCGCTGAATCTAGGTTGAGAGTCTGATTGTTGTGTTTGACACGCACGCTGTTGTGCAAAATCAAGTCTTCAGTTTGCGGCACTCTTCGTCACTCACGAAGATGGGTGATAACGACATGACAATGTTTGCCTGGTTTCAATGACCAAACACGTTCAGCACAAGGAAAAATGCTTCAAATTCTGCAAATTGACTGCATGGTTTGAACAGTACCTTTTCAAGCACAAGGTTTCAAGGTTAAAAAATTCCATCTCGGAAATACTTTGTGGTTTCAAATGATGGTTATTTTCACCAAGGCACGCAAAAAATATTTCTTCGGGGGGGGGGGGCAGGCGGGGAGAAGGAGAAAGAGTAAGTGTGCAAACCACGCTACAAAGACTGCAAGGTTTAAAACTTTACCTTTTTAGGAAACAAAATTCTGCCACGAAAAGCTTTGGTTTTCAAATGTTTTTGTCATCAAACCACAGACACAATTTTTTGTGGGGGGGGGGGGGCGGGGAAGGAGGAAGAGTGCACGCGTGCAGTGTTGCAACCTCACGTGTGGTGGAGAACCAGCTGATCAGCCAGTGCAGCACATCGCTCACAATAAACTGGTGGAGAATCCGGACCCGGCCAGCGTCTCCGGTGTGCCATTATTCGTGCTTCCACAACAAGAAGTTCCGAGTTCTACGGAACCCTGATGGTCGCTTCGAACATCCTGCTTCCTGTCCGCCATATTGTACACGTTTTTCCAGTGAATCCAGTGAATCAAAGGCAAGTCTGTGTGTGTGTGTGTGAGTGTGTCTGTGTGTGTGTGTGAAGTATGAAGTCCTACATGTGTGTATAGATCTACTGAGGATGTTCTGTCTCTGTGTGTGTGTGGGGTGTGTGTGTGAGTGTGTGTGTGTATGTTCGCACGCACGCACGCACGTTTTACGGCGCCCCCTGGTGTCTGACACCTTCAAAACATGGTTGACAGTGTGGGGCTTGATCTCAGCTTCGTGCTCCAAGTTGAATGGAGGAAATCGGTCAAT
>JAAUXT010065809.1_pt1 | contig 11159 bp, 10 predicted proteins | sample 7278171 | NCBI WGS metagenome assembly JAAUXT01 (sample SAMN14350112, study PRJNA611818) | marine sediment metagenome | isolation source: surface marine sediment (1.8m) | place: French Polynesia: Moorea | collected 2018-08 | reverse complement strand
TCTCAATCATCAGTCACTTGAGCTTTCAGGTTGACATGAATTTTCTCGACTAAAGTCTCGAAAATTCAGATGTCAACCTAAAAGCTCTTGTGACCATGATGATCTCGAGAGGTCTGATAACTGCTCCGAATCGTCGCTCACAGTTCGCTAACCCTGTCCGCTTGGTTCCCTTGACATCTTCTTGACGCCTGTTCTCGAACAAAACATGACGGATATTTACTCGTTTTCCTGCAAAACTGGTCGGAGTATCCACAATGTGAAGCCTGCCTCAAAGGCTGTGCCATCTCGACAGCCTCAAAAACGTGGTTGCTCTGGATCAGCTTTGCAGTTCGTTGAACTGCAGTTCGTTGAACTGCCGTTTGAACGAGGGCGGTGCAGTTGTGTCGGGTTCAACGAACCACCGGGGCCAAGCTTCGCGCGGTCAGTGGCCTCCCTGCACCGCGTTTCTTCTGTGTGAGGGAAGACGGTAACGCTTGTGTGAGACGGCGTGATAACCCTGAGCGTGAACCCCGAACCACTGTTGACAACGACAAGCGAAACGCTCGTAAATTGAGGCAGCCAGGGCCCGGTCGGCAAAAGCTCGGGGTCTGTCCCATCGCTGTCTGGCCATTTTCTCTGGTTGTCTGTCTTGCTTCAGTGATCTTGAAGATTTGAAAAATCTGGAAAAAAGAGCAAGTTTTCTTGAAAGAATTGACACCTACCGTTGATTGAAAACGAGGCAGCTTTGACGTCTGCAACTCCTCATCTCGGTTCGAACTCGGATCAGACCGTGGCGGGAGAGTCTTCCCTGAGTCCACAAAGTTCAAAGACGAACAAAGTTCAAGGACGAGTCGCTCCTGTCGGGCGGGGCAGCGTCTCCCGTGAGGACACGACGACCTCCTCCCGTCCGAACCGATTCCGCTGCGGACGCACCAAAGTTTGTTGGGCTCGTTCGTCTTTGAATAAGAACAGTTCATTGCATCACAAAACGGGCGGGGATGACGGTGCTGAAAGAGCTGTCACTTTCAACACCAAACAGACGTGTTTGTTGTTCTCAGGATTTTGCGACATTTGCAAAAATCACTTCCTGTTTGTTGTGAGTAACGAGACGGAAGGTTTTGCCTCGATGGCGCTGTGCTGTTTGCCACGTAGACCCGCGCTTTGTCCCGCCACGCCCCACCCAACCCTCACCGCTGCACCCGACGCCCAACCGTTACGTAACCCCTCACACGAAACAAAACCTCCACTTGAGACCCTCAGTTCCACCTGCTCGTGGACGCACCCATTCGCACTTCCACCCGACCATGTGAGCAGGTACCCGGGCAACGGAACGCGCTGCGACGCGGAGCCCAAAACACAGACGTCGAGTGACCCGGTTGCACTCCGCACTTTTTGTCGCTTTTGTCCCGCCACGACGGAAATTTGACAGCTGAAGGTTGGTAGTCGCTGGTGAACTGAAGTCGAGCGGAAGCTGTGCTTCACCAGATGAGACATCGCGGTGTTTTTCGTCTGGTTGGTTTTGCAAAATGGACGTGCTTTGCAATTTCCACGTGGGGCATCGACTGTCGAAGAGACAAGAGATTGTCCTGGCACACCACGTACACGCAAGTCACAAACAAGGATTTTCACTGGCTTGTTATTCTGGGATAAAATACGTATTTTGCAACAAAATGCTGTGGTGTGCAGCACGGTCACCGTCTTTTCCTGCTGGAAAACTGAAGGAAGTTGATCAGAATGTTGCGTCGCCGAAAACACGACCGAAGTTCGCCTCGACTTTATTGTGCAGGCCACGGCGCACTGTGGCAAAACACGTTTGTCAGTTTTAATTGACAGTTTGTCACTTTTCTGTCCTTGCAGAAGGTGGGTGTCATGTCTTCCAGCGCGCTGTTAGCAGGTCGGCTCCTCAGTCAGACTGCGGGGCCCGAGGCGTCACCCGCAGGAACAGCAGTCCTGGTGCGAATCCTGTCAGTCTGAAGCAGAAGGACAAAAAAGCTTCAATCCAAACTCACCGGTAATTTGATTTGTGGAATGGGCACAATTATGCCACCGCAGCGCGACACTTAAAAGGTGTCAGTCAGCGTGAGTAAATCTGCGGTTTGTTACTCCAGATGATGAAGCCTCGCGTGGAATGAAACGTCACTGACGTCAGGCTGATTCACATCAGAAACACGTGCGCAAACACGACCTCGGCAAACTAACAGTTGCAGTTGTCAGGAGGCGGCTGGACACGAGATTTGTGCCACACACGTGGACAATTATCTGTCTGAAACGTGTGCAGAGGTGACTTTGTTTACCTGCACCGAGTTCACTCCTGACCTTATTTACCAAGTTTTCTCAAGGTGGCCCGTCGATGAAGGTGACCCGCCACACACTGCGCAAAACTCGTTCAGTGAGCTGCTGCAGATTGACGTGTTGCCAGCTTGAAAATGGGTTCTTACACAATTGAACAATTCGCCTGGTTATCAGTCTCAGACAGCGACATATGCTCGAACGTAGGGACACACCTACGTGGCAGACAGACAACCTTTGTCAATATTGCGAGCTATTTTCGTGAACAGGTCTGTCGCTCCAGTGTAACACACACTGCGAAAAGGCTGTTCTCGTCTGTTGTTTCTTTTCAACAGAAGCGTTTGTCAAGGTATTGACAAGGTGACCAGATCACAAAGGTTTTGACAATGTCACGTCAGAGCCTTTGGATCGATCTGTCTCCGTCTGGTGTCGTCTTCGGTTCGGGATTGCCTGTATTGTCTTTTGGCCTCAGAAGCAGTGTTTGTTGCGTGTGTCAGCACAAAGTAACAACACGCCGGTGCGTGGGTCTTGAGGAAACGTCAATCGTTGTGTGGACATGAAATCTGACCCCTCCAACGTCACGATGGCAGTTCTGCTGCGACACGCCGTTGCCTGAAGTGTACTCGAGGCAGTTGACACAACTGCACCCACGAGTATCTCAAGGACATCGCACCCTGCGTGGTAGACAGTGCCGTAACTGGGTGTTCGGTGCAGCCCCGTGAAGTTCTCGCAGACGCTGAGAAATGTCGCGTGTTGCTCAAAGCTGAACGCTCGTGACTGCCTCACGCACCTGGAATCCGATCTCGTCTGCAGCTCTTCCGGCGCCAAAGCTCTTTTTTTCGTCTCGAGAAAGTGACACGGACGCAGCGTGGTGCCTGATACACAAGAGGATTCAGAGCACGATCACGATTGCGTGAGTGTCGGTCCGTTTCGAATGACGTCGCTGACCGAGTCCTCGCTGCCTTTGGTTTGTCCTTAGTCGTGCGGAGAGGGGTGGGCGGGACGGCGTCGTGATCTTCATTCGCACAGCTTGGCGGCTGCAATTCGAGGTTTCACGAGAAACTGTTGTTTCGACAGGTTCCTTGCACGTACGAATCATGGGTGTCCACGGGAGGAACCAGAATTCATCAATTCCCTTCGAGGTTGTAACCGTTGTGTCAACTTCTTCCTCCCGAAGTTCTGAACTCATTTATTTCTTCTCAAGGTCAAACAATATCCGCCCGCGCAATAACACTTCAAGGATCCAAGGACATTCACACTGCGTCACACCCACCGTTCAGACGGTGCAGTGCACAGAAGTCACGGCGGAGTTTCGCGGTGTAACCGTCGGATGCCTGTGGTCCCGCCGACACACACTGCGGTGAAGGGCTGTTTTCTCTGATTGCAACTTTCACCAGGATATTGCACCCAGAGCTCGTTTGTGGTTTGGTGAGAGGAAGATTGAAAGGGTGTTGGAGAGTACAGCCACATTATGTCAGGGTGAATATTGAAGCGAAGTGCCCTGCGAAGTACAGGTTTTACGTCTTTATTTGTTTGCATCGCACCTGCTGTTATTTCTCCTCAGTGATTGGAGAAGTCGGGGTTTGATGCGGTAGAAGGTGAGTCTGGTGGGTCCGACGCCTGTGAAATCAGAATTTTGTGGAAGTGGGGAAAAGGCCATGTTCAGTTTTCATGATGAATTTTGAATTTGTTCAGCCTTGTTCGTTCGTCTTTGGCAGCTTTCACTGCAAACTTCCTGAATGTTTCAGAGCATACGAAGGGCGCTCCGGAGTCAGGGCAGGGGGAGGAGGTGGACGTACTCGTCCAAAGACTTGGGTCTGTTGCTGCTGTTCTCGGGCCTTGCACCCAAAGCATCGAATGCCTCTCCACCTCAATTGCTGATCGTGTGTCTGTCTCTACCTTGGAATCACACGGGGCTGCAAAAAGTTACCAAGCAAAGCAAAGTAATGAACAGCAACCACGGAGAGAAACCCAAGTTGGAAAGGCACAAAAAATCCAGCTCAGCACTTGGATTTGATGATTGAGAAAGGTTTGTCTGGCATCTCCACCTTTTTGTGCGGAGCTGGCTCTGGCCCCTGGAACGCGCATAGATTACATGGGATCTTGAAGAGTCTTTGTTCAGTCTGCTGCATCTATTATTTTGGCAGCGTGTTTGCCGCAAACCATATGTTGGCGCAGAAGAAAAAAGCCTCCGTGATCTCCAGACCAGCGAGACGTTGTGTTTTGGTTGGATGTTTGTAGACTGATAAAGGCAAAGTAGAAGTTCAGTCCGTTTTGCTGTGTCTGTGGTGAGGTCTTGGCTGGATCTTTTTGATACCTTTGATGTGAGCTGTTTGAATTGTGGTGTGGATCCGATTTTCTGTGCTCATTTGCCAAACAAAGGATAAATGTGTTGCAAGAATGCGCAAACGAGGACTGAGCAAAGGACGATCCACCTCTTGATCTGTCTTTCGAATGAATGAATTCACGAAGCACGCGTGTGTGCTTGAGACAGAGTTTTGTTCAAAGCAAGAATGCGTAGGGGTTTTTATGTGACGTTTGCAAAGGAACTTCCCAGACAGAAGTTCTTTTGGAACTCTTGAAGTCTGACGGAATTCAGCCGTTTTTGTCTGCTCCTTGGCAAACACTGTTTCATGGAGAAAACTTCTCGGCTTGAGTTTGCACACTGACTTCAGGAGCATTCAGGAGGCGGCTGTAAAAGTGGTCAATGTTAGAAAATTCGTTTTCGTAATGGTAGGCCACCAGTAAACGGTTGTCCCTCTGTAGATTCGAAAATTGATTTATCACAAAGCCGTGCTATTGAATCAGGAACCGTGTCCCGTAAATCTGTCCGTCCAGTTGAGGACATGAGTTGTGCCCGGCTCGCCTTACATAAGGCTTTGTTATGCAATGCGCGAACAGTGCGCGAGGTCACAGCCGGGGGTCACGGGTCGGACTCGAGGCCCAGGTCAACCAGATTGTGCGCCTTGTAATGAGCGTGTTTTTGCCGTCTGCCGTGCTTTATGACCCACTGCTGCAATTGACTGTGCAAATTTACCATTCCGCAATTTCCCCGCATGAAGTGGGCAATTTTGCGCATATTTTTGCTGGAAGTTCGCAGAGTCCCTCTGTGCACAGGGCGACAACATTGTGATTTATTGACCAAATCTCGCAAATTGTTTGAAACTTCGCCGAATGGCTGGAATTTTTGTGTCTGCGGTTTGTGTAACAAAAATTTTCTTTGCCGCTTTGAGGAACATATGTAGACATTTTGTTTTCGTGGCGTGAACAAACGGCCCATTGACAAAGTGAGACATCTCTCTTTTTGCTCGCATCAATTGTTTGACTGAAGTGATGCTCTGTGCTATTCAGGCCGTGTAGACAAAACCGTGCGGGGGCACCTGTTGGATCCCGACCCAAGATACACTGGAAGGTCACAAACGCGACACAAGCTGTGTGCCTGGTGTGGAGACAGGACATTCGAGCAACTACCGGAAGATCCGTAGACGCGACCCGAGACACCGACCCGAAAAATCCAAAACAAGATTTGTCGCGTTTGTGATCCACGCGCGTTGTGGATGCCAAGTCGGGCGCGAGGGTCTGATCGTCTCGTTCCGGCTATCGAGTCTTCTTTGTTCTCCACCACAGCCTGGCTCAACCCTGGTGAACTCCGCAAAACTCATCCATTGTGAAAAATTAATCGTCTGCTGCCATATGAAATGACATTTTCTGGCCTGGAATACGGACAGCGACAGAGGACGATTTTGTTTGGCAGTTGGATAGCGACGCGGACGTCTGAGGAGTCGCTCTGGCATCAAAGACCACGGTGCCATTTCCCTTTGTGTTCTGTAACACGAGTTTTCATAAGCAAATGAATCTTGGAAAATGATTGGTCCAACACAATCACGAACATTTCAACGAATTTTTTGAAAATTTCGAAACTCTTTCTGGCTTTGTGCTGAACAAAGAAAAGTGTGAATGAAAAGTGAAATCTGTGTGATCCAGATGGCAGCGCGTGCTTCTGTCTTCAAATGCCTTCATTGACAAAAGTCTTGGCTGCGTCTCCGATCGATTTGGTCCGTAATTAACGAACAAAAAGGATATTTTTGAAGTTTCCTTTGTTTGAGGAAAGGAAAGCAGGGCAATTATTTATGTATGTGTGGAGGGGCTCGGTGCTGACGTCTGGTGGCTGAGCCGGAGTTGACGCATGCGCGGCGCGGGTGGAGATCGGTTATTTGGATCCCAGACGAGACTGGGCCAGACAGGTGCATCTAGCTTCTGTCTAGCCTCTGTCTCTGGCTGCTCTCTCACTCAATGTTCTCTGCGTATTGCTGTGTGCTTTGCGTGCCAGCAACCGCACGGAGCGCGCGACTCAGTCGGAGCGAAGCGGCGGCGGTTTGCCAGTGGTGCGCGTGGAGAGGCGAGGGCAGCAGGCGGGGAGGAGCGCCGGGAGCTGCGGCTGCTGCTGCCCGGGAGGAGCGCCGCGCGCCGCCGCGGAGTCACGGTCCCGCGCGCCGGGGAAACCCTCCTGACCAGGGCGAACCTCACCGGGCTCCCAGTACATTTGACAGCAAAGGGCGGACACAAATGCCACGAAAGGTCAGGAAACGCGTGGATACAAGTTGAAGGATACTCGCAAAGCGATCTTGGAATTTGGTTCAACAGTGACCGTCCACACCCGTGGTTTTATTCGGACGAGCCTGGCCACTGGACAGTGGTTCTGTCAACGACTTCAGCGTGTCCGATTGTGGATTCTTTCCGTTGTACCTTGGAGACTGCAAGCGTGGAGTTGTTGGAACACGAACAAATGAGTGCCGAGATTGGAGCTGGGTCGTCAGGTTTGTGGTGCAAATTTTCATTCACAATTTTCTGTTCTCAATTTGAGACAACGAAACTTGTCAGGTTCGTGACTTGGGCTTTTCCGTGGACCCGACCCACCCAAGCTGCTGTGGCCAAGTGTTCAACTAACACATGAAAATCTGCACGATTTCTCTGTGAAATTGATAGATCTACTGTACGTATCAGTGGGTGCATTGAGTCCTGGGTTGAATATGACATGGGGAAATAACCCGAGTTGGCTCCAATATCAGAACTTGGCGCAGACACCTCGAGGTTTGATCCAACTTTGCACAATGGTGTTCGACCGATGACGACCTGAAGCGAAGCACGTGATACTCTCGCGTCTCCAGCGCTATTGATCGCGTCCACTCGGTTTTCACATTGGCGAAGGCTGTAAAAATCACGCCTTCCAATGTTTCTGTTCAACAACGTACATGTAGTACTTGTTCAGTGGAAGAACACACAGTTGTGGAGCGTGTCAGTAGCGTGCAGCGCTGTTGTTGTTCGGTGCCTGGAGAGATTTGAAAGAAGCGAGAAGTCGAGACCGGTGGTTGGTGACCTCGTTACTGGAGAGATTGTTTGAATTTTGAAATTTTGGCAGTTTGGGCACGAGGATCTTCAGTGCAAGTTTGCAGGAGTTGTTTTCGAGATGAAATAATTTTTGTGGTCGGGATAATTCAAAATAAAACAGCTTTCTGGGATATGGTCAGTCAGACAGACGGACCTTCCAGACGCATTCCCGATCGTCCACAAAAGTCGTACACCAGCCATTTATTTGCCTCTTGTACATTTTTCCTCCGTCGGGTTGGTGACTTTTTGGTTGTCTCTCTCTCTACTGATTCCACAGACAGAGCAGGGAGTCTTGAGAGCTGGCTGGTGAAAAAGATTGCTTGTGTGGTGCGTATCTCGAGACTTTCATTCGACCTGGTTAAAAAGTGTGATGCAATTTTTCTGCGTTGCGTTTTCACATGCTGCCATAATTTTGAAGGGTTCAACGAACACCGTGTTGTTCAGTTATTTTAGCCGGGTCCATTGCACTGTTGTTACGAGACGAACATGTTCCTGGCGATTTTGCTTTTTACCGTGAGGTACGTCCATAAACATGTCAGTATCTTCGATTAGATCGGTTGGCTTGAGATTGTTCACGACAAGGTGTGGCTATCAAGTGGAAAATGGACACAAACTGGAACTGCTCCGAATGAGTTTTTTGCATCGAATTTTTGAGGGGACTTCTGAAAATTTCCAAGAGTTCTGCACACTTTTGAGAGGAGCAAAATTGAATTGCAAACGAGTCTGACTGAAGCAGACAACACTGTCAGAATTGGCCCTCGAGAGCTGGTCAGGCGACAGGCAGGGAAGAAAGTGTGCACGACAGGCAGAAAAGGAAAGGACAAAGGGAAAATGTCATACAAATTTTGAAGAGGTTTGCACGCTCACCTGTCACTATAAATTGTGAACTCAAATCCTCCATGTCTCACTGAGAGTCGAGGCGCTCTTCTCTTTCTGTCACTGTTTCTACGGTCGTTCTGCTTTTTTACGTGATCCTGAAAAAAACGATGTGGATGAAGAACACGAAGCGGGAACTGGACGTCAAAGCCCTGAAAATCTGGGGATCAAGTCAACGCCAGGGGGCGGGAAGCTATGTCCAGAGAGTTGCAAATTTGAAATGAATGAATTGACCGCGCAACAAGAGAAATTGTGCTGACTGCACACAATGGGAAACTCTTTTCTGGCAGAACGACAAGCAGGATTGCCTGGCGATCGGTGAGAAGGCGATGTCGTTCTGGTGGCCCCACCAGTTGGTGTGGTGAATCTGGCCACATCGGTTGTTTGAATGGCCATCAACAAGATCACATGGAAACAACTCATCGTTCCGTCAGAAAAGATTCCCCCCTCAGTCTGGAACCATCACACGGGTACCATGAGTCCGCGATTGTTCTTGAAGCCTGTCGAGTTGGGAATTCACCATTTGTGGCCCCGGCGGAATGTGGTATCGAGGGTAAAAGGGCAGCGGAGCAAAAGTCCACAGAGATCGACTCACGTTCAACACAACCTGACCATTTTGCAGCTGGTGGGGAATTTCACTTCAGCAAGAGCACAAATTTGCACTTGGGAGTGCGCATAAGGCAGTGGAACCAGAGGCGTGGTGCTGTGGGAGGGAGGAAGGAAGGCTGCAGGTCCCTGCAGGCAGCGAGCAGCGAGGCAGACAGACAGCGATTGATTGTGCAATGGGTGGTGTCCCGAGCAGGTCAGCTCGTCACCCACTGCGGCGCTGCAGCCGCCGCCGCCGCCTTTGAAATCCAGCAAAAATTCAATGGCGTTTCCCTTCCGCCGGAAAAGGAAAAAGTGACTTGTGGAAGGCTGTGAAAAAGAGTCGGATTTCTCTTTGTTTGGGTGGGCTGTTTCGTGGCAGAGCGTCTGTTGAAATGACATTTCGTGTCTGACATTTAGAGGAATGAAATCTCGACAGACGCGTTGTGATTGGGGTCGTTGTGCTGCCTGCAGGTACTGGAAACTGGTGGATCAAGGCTGTGAGGACAGTCGACACAAGGTCTTTGTCCAAGCGACATCCACGTTCTGTCCACGTGAGGTGTCAAGAGTTCAGCTGCCTGAAACAGATGGTGTCGTCTGAACTCTCAGTTGTCTCGGTCCCTGTGTTGCCAGCAAATCTTTGTCCCCGTTTCCTCCTTCACTGTCGCACGTGTGTTTTGAGGGACCTGCTCCCCCAGAAGCTGAAGTGTGTTTGGATCCACCTCCCTGGGAGCTCCGAGGGATTTGGGATCCTCTTACCCCCGAGCTCAATGTGCGTGAAGGTTCTGTTGTGTGTGTGTGTGTGTGTGTGTGTGTGCGTTTGCTGAGGAGCCCCCACTTCCCAAGAGCTTGGTGTATGTGGAAGATCCTTCTACCTGTGAGCTTTGTGTGTGGATTCTCCTTCCTCAGCTCTGTCAAGGATGCACCTCCCCGGGATCTCGACAGATCCACCTCCCCAAGAGTTGGGTGAAGCAGCTGTGGCGCTCCGCTCTAATGTTACGTTCAGCGATCTTCAACCTGCCTAATGGCAGCAACAGGCCGTAAAACGCGGCCATTATTGCTCTTTGTCTGTTTTCCCTGCTGGCATTCAGTACTATTGTTTCAGAACCCATTAGTTTGGCCTGCACTGCTATAAATGCCAACTCACTGCAGCTGGAGCGTTTGTGGGAAGATGTATCTGCAGACAACTTTCTTTCGCACTTCGGCTGTTGTTTCGAGTTCTCAAGTCTTGTTGATCGTTTTGCTGAGTGCCACCCGACGCGGAGTTGGTCAGTTTCTGAAAGATTCAGTGCATGTCCCTCCCATCCAGCACATTGTTTTCCATGCTGTGCGTCTTCAGGTGAAAACCATGTGATCCCTCCGCGAGATTTGCCGCGTTTCCTTTGCGGTCGAGCGAGCGCGGAGTCACTCACCCCGAGATCCAACTCAGTCACATCGGGCGTCAAACAGAAACTCAATTGGCAGTTGCCTGAATCATGTCTTCAGGTTACACAATGGCTGATAGACAGATAGGCAAGGAGGAGGAAAGGGGAGCGGGGCTGACGAACGGACGGACGGCCCGACTGCTAATTGTGATGCATGGGCTGTCTGCTCCGCTACTCAGTGCAGTTAGGCAGTGAGGCTCGGCCGCTCAGTCGGCTGGGGCCGCCGAGCTTTTTTCTCCCGCTAATATCGAGCGGTTTGTGCGAGTGTGGCGGGGCCACAGACAGCAGTCCGTTCACTCCCGCTCGGGCCGTCTGCCGGTTCGGACACCGCCGCTGCCATCGCAGACGGAGACATACTCGTATTTGGAAGCAGTTGAAAGTCTTTGTTTGGATAATATCAGGATAATGTTGGCGACAGGAACAAAGGATACTTGCAGCAACCCAAATGTCGTGGGGTGGTGGGTGCTTTGTTTCAAATGACCTGCACCTTTTTGATCTCTGTGTGGATACGAGGCTGATACCAAAACTCCTTTTCGCTGTCCGAGGCCACTTGCGAGTGCAGCGGGTTTATTCACCTAACAAATGAAGGCAAATGGTCTGTGTCGGCACACAGGAATG